>Ga0126342_10005341_pt1 | contig 22361 bp, 24 predicted proteins | sample Cyp1metagenome_FD_92528 | JGI IMG/M metagenome (GOLD analysis project Ga0126342, IMG submission 92528) | Coral microbial communities from Lord Howe Island, Old Settlement Bay, Australia - Cyphastrea 1 metagenome | ecosystem: Host-associated > Invertebrates > Cnidaria > Coral ...
CAAGGAGGACGAGGAGGACGAGGAGGAGAGGAGGAGGAGGAGGAGGACGAGGCAGGAGTCAGGAGGAGGCAGGAGGAGGCAACTGACATAAAATCTAACAACCCTCACCTGGCAGGTGGGGAATCAAACAGCGAACACAAAAACACGAATTATAGGAACCAGAAAACAACCAACCAATCATTATTATCCATATATTTATGCATATATTGTTTGTTGGTAGAAACCGCCCATCCATCCCAGAGAAAACCATCCCAAGTGGCGCTTCCATGCCCATCGCAAGATCTCCACGCTGAGGACTTGTCCTGGTTTTTTCCAGGTCCCCTGTGGTGAGGAAATCACCATGGGTTTTTCATGAGAAAATACGGACAAGACTGGGAAAAACACTGGTTGGTGGTTTTACCCATCTTGAAACATATTAGTCGGAGGGGTTGTCCCATATATTATGGAAAATAATTAAAATGTTTGAAACCACCAACCAGAACATATGTTTAGACTGTATATTCAGAGGAATGTCACAATGTTTCTTTCTAGTAAATCACCGTGTTTCCAAAGATTGTAAGAATGATATATTTGATTTTTCCAGCCATCATGGTAGTTATTACATAATAGGTTGATGAATATCTATAATATATATATACAGGCTTTTGTAGAGGTGTCTATATTAGATTGCTGGAGTGTAACAGCTGATGAGGCCCCATGACTTTGTTGTGATCCTCTCAGGGAAGAAGTTTCTTATTTGGACGGTGGCACTGGCTATACCTTGGAAGTGGGCTATATTGTCACATGTCATATGTTATCATATATTATTTGGTAGGTGGTTTCAACCCCTCTGAAAAATATTAGTCAGTTGGGATTATTATTCCCAATATATGGAAAGTCATAAAAATGTTCCAAACCACGAACCAGCAGTCCTGGTATATATTGAATATATAGTTACCTATCATTAATCATCATTAACCATCATTATATCCATCATTAACCATCATTATATCCATCATTATATCCATCATTAACCATCATTAACCATCATTAACCATCACTAACCACCATTAATAACCCATGCTTGATCCTTCAATGGGCCGTGGAAAACAAAACACCACGGATCCGTTGGATCCGTTGGATCCGTTGGATCCGGTCAGCCCTCCTTGGGGTCCCACTTCGCGGGTGCAAATCACCGAGGCCCATTTGGCACGTTCCTCGTGCGACATGGAGTGCAGCGACCTCGAAGCAGCATTTTTTGTTGCAAGAAAAGATCACAAAATCCCATCTATCTATATAGAATATTGAATTACATATATATATATATATGATATATATATATATATATAATATCATATATATATAATATTATATATATAATATTATATATAACATTATATATATATTGTGTATACATGTATATATATTATACAATATATATATATATATATATATTATACAATATATATATATATATATTATACAATATATATATATTATCTCATATGTATATATTATATATGAATAATGATGTATATACACATATGCTAAATTATATCAATCTCCTATTTTCTCTCATACTTTTCCGTTGATCTTTTTGGGATCTACCCAGCCCTCCCAAGAATTTGGGCCGAAGCAACAATCTGCAGGCGTCCAAGGCCTTCAATGCAACTTCCGCATCCTTCATGCTTCCACTGAGAAGTTGTTTGGTCATGGAGCTGGCAAAGCTGCGCGCTTCCATCTCGAAGGCATAAAGGACCTCGGAAAACAAAGGAACTGAGATGTACAAAGGTAACAGCCTCCGGTAGAAATTCAAAAACCTGTGGAAATATGTGTAAAATGATATAGTAAAATGGTGGTGAAAGAATGTTAAATAAATCATGTCTGGGATGATTTCCCTCACGGATCTACATTTCTTTTACCTGTTTTCGTTTACCATGTGAAAATATGTGAAAATGTAGCTGAGCTGAGAAGTTGGGTGATGTTCTTTCTCATCAAGAAATCATCAAGGTATGTGCCAAGATGATCGAAATCTAAGATGTTCCCAACTAAATCCTCGGCCTCCAAACCTGACCGTTTTTCCTCTGTAAAAACTGCTGTTTCTGAGAAACACCATAATAATATCATGTTGATTTCGAAATCTGAAATTCATTGATTTTTTGTGATTTTTGTGATTCCCCTTCGCTATAATGTAGCCAAATAATTGATATTCATCAGAAGCATATGATGACCCAATGGTGGGTTGGCATAGATAGTGTTTTTGAATGTTTTTGACATCCTCACAGCAAAGTCCTCACATCTCTGGCAAACACACATGGCTACCCAGTCACATCTTTTCGCACTTGCTGGAACCTCGAGCGCTAAGGCGCTTGGTGGTTGGACCTGTGGTTGAAGAACCTTGGGTTCCTGTAGAAAAAATACGACTTGTGGCAGGTGATGGAGCACATTGAGCACATATAGTTTATATTTAGTTTACAAAGTGCACTCCCTTCCCAGTACTAAAATACCTAAACGAAGCCGTGCAACGTATGCGATCTTGAACTCCAAGTTCACTGAGACGGTCAGCTGATCATCTCAACTAATCATCCCATGTGTGCAATAAAAAAGGAGCCCGCGCTTGCAGTAATATCATGGGATAAATGGTGATTTTCCATAGTTATGTTAGTTTACCAGAGGGTATCCCATTGCAGGAATCCAGTGTGATATTATAATATTATGAATGGAATATGCGCTACAGGGCGAGTTGGGGGTTCACGATGCCCAGTTCGTCAGAACATGGACCTCCGAGTTGGGATGTGGCAACCATCATTTCGATGGATATCATGGGAAATCAATGGAAAACAGTATGCAACAGTTATTTTTCTTCTGATATGTCTGATATTTTCTATGTTTTGGAGATACCCTCCGGTAAACTAACATAACTATGGAAAATCACCATTTTTAATGGGAAAATCCACTATAAATGGCCATTTCCAATAGCTACGTTAAATTACCAGAGGGTATTTTCTATGTTTTGGAGATACTCATCCGAATGCGGGTTTACATACTCCGAATGATTGGCCTCATCCCATCACGTTTAAGCCTTAAGCCCCAACAGCCAACTCCCTTCAGCTGCGGCCAGAGCAACTTTCTTTGGTTCCTCTCAGGCGCTTCGTAGATGCGGCCTCACGTCAATTTTCCCCAGGCACCATGAAGTTCGGTAGATTCCACAGCGGAAAACCATTATGACCATGGGGAAATGATCAGAAAATCTGGCAGAAAATCTGGCAGAATCCGTGGTATTTTCCATGCCTTTCCATTTGCCGATCTCCTTCTTCTCAAGCATCTTTACCTCGCTGTGCGTCAAATGGTACGTACCGAGTTACGAATTCAAGGTCACAAACATATGCACTGAATTTCAGTGGCCAATAACTCTATATGAGATGACCATGAGATGAAAGTGTTTTGGGATGACATGTTCATCGACTACACTTAGCTCATGTTCCTTCACTCACCGAGCCGAAAAATCCTACTTAGTAGGTCCGCGAATCACTGGCAGAACATCCCACTGGCGGAAACCATGGATGGATCCACGATTGATCCACGATGGATCCATTGGTTTCTTATCCAGAGATGAAATCGCACATCAAATTCATCAAAACATCTCAAAACCATCCAGGTCAGCCACGTCTTAGCCACTCCCATCCAATATCAGCCCAACATCAACCCAGCCCAGTCACACTTCCAACGTTCCCAGCCCGCGAATCCAACAACTCCTCCAGGTGCTTTCGGGCAAAGTTGTCCATCACGTCGCGGGTCGACTTCTCCCGGAAGTCGTCTTCGTCCAACATGGAAGCCTGGATTGAAATTCTGCGGGCAACATGGGCAAACCATGGAAGAGGTCTGGTGAAAGGTGTCTTACATATTAGGGATTAAAATATATGATGCTATAAGATGTTATAATCTTACAAGGAGATATGATGCATGATTAGCATATATCACATGTCAAAACCATGGAATGATTCATGTTGTTTTCCATACTTACAAGTGGGGGTTGCTGCATCAATGGTTCATCATGAAAATGAGAGTATCATTACAATTGAGTCCAATTGAGTGTCATACATTGTTGATGGAGTTGTAATATGTTGTAATTACAAATGGGGCTCAAATTATGTGCGGGCTCTCAATTAGCTGATGAGCTATAGCTACAACGTACAAAGGAGACTATATCATAATTTCACCTGACTTTTGAAGGGTACGAGGATACGAATATGAGGCAAACACTGTTGGAAGCCCATTTAACCCACCAAAAAGTCTCACCAAATATCATCAATGAATGGTCATTTGTTGTATAAGCCAATCCATGCAGTTTTGCGTGAAAATAGGTATCCCAAAATCTCGTTGATCCTCATTTTCCCCATCAGACACTTGCCCGTTTGGGGTATAATGTGGGTAAAACAATGTCATAAACCATCCCCCAGTCATCACCATCAATTAATGTATATATATATAATGTGGTATATACAACCCATTCCCAGTCATGGCTGGTAAAAATGGCATTGTCTTACAGCCATCACCACATCAAACCGGACGCCCCAGTGGGATGCTCGGGTTCTCCACACCTTGCGGAGCAAATTCGCATTTTCGGCCAGCCAGTCCCACAGCCGCGACACACGCTGCTTGTAGGTGGGCCAAATTCCTGGCACTGCTGCAGTCGGCTTTCAGCCTCCCTGTTACAAGAAAAGCTCCAGCTCCAAACATCTCTACAAAATATCTATGGCCATCTATGGCCAGATGAAAAGTGGATAGGAATTCTGAGTGGATATTACCCTCTGGTAAATTAACATAGACCCTGGCAGTCATCGGGGTTGGAAGACTAGTTTTCATGAAAAATTGGTGATTTTCAGGGTCCAATTGTTTATTTACCAGAGGGTACCATCTGGTTATGACTAACATAGCCATGGAACAATGGGCAAGGTAGGAGTTGAATGGAATATACTCATAGACTATGGGATATACCATCTAGTTATGACTAACATAGCCATGGAAAATCCCAACCATAAATGGTAATCATCACCTGGCCATGGTTTATGGTGATTAATGCTTCTTAAAGGCTTGATCGAACCACCCGGCTCGGTGACAACTCGCAGGTCACAGGTCAGGTGGTCGAAATCATGGTACCCCTTTTTTCAAGCCCCAAAAGAGCTGGGAATTATGGAGGTTCATCTCAGATCATCTCCCCAAAAAAATATGTGTATTATATATATATATATTAATAATCATATATTATATATATATAAGACCAACCACCTTAAACCCTGGAAATGTCCAGGGTTTCAAAGATAACCGAGGTTTTCCGGAAAGAACTGTTTTTTTCCATTTTTAATATATTCACATACTGTCCTACCCTTTGGGTGCACACCACTTGCCACATGACTGCTGAATTTGTGATGTTACTTTTTTGCTGTCAAGGTTGGGTTGGAAAAGGCAGCCCAAACCTTCAAAACCATATCAAGTGAGTAAGTGACTTTGACCTCATAAAATCCATAAAAAAATACGGGTTATTATGGGAAAATTACGGGTTCCCTACGGGATAAATATGGGTTGGAAAAAAAGTAGGGCGTGTGGGAACCAATGTGGAATACGGGTTATTGCGGGATAATTCCGGGTTCCCTACAGGATAATTACGGGTTCGACCTGCTTTTTCCCACACACCCAAACATGTTCTCAAATGCGCTCAATAAAGATTGGAGAAACGATGAGAAAACTGTTTGTGGCCAAAATGGAGCCCTCAGTGGCCACAGGTGACCGAAACCAACCATTCAGGTACTACATTTTGGGAACATTCCCTGCCGAAGTGTGGTTTCAACTCGGAACATTGCCCTGGGAAAACCCGAGGTATTGAGCGCCCTGGAATTTTCCAGGGTTTGGTCGGTCTAGATCCACCATGTCGGAGTTACACGAATGATCCCTCAACAATCAACATCCCAAGAGGCTTCCTTGTTTCAAACATCATTTGGCGTGGCAAAAACGTGATGGACCTACTCCTGGAGCTGATGGTGGCCCTTTCTGAAGCCCTTTTTGAAAATTACCAAACCAAAAAAAGGGGCAAGTTTTTTGGGTCCAAGATCGGTGCATCCCTGAATTTTTTCCAATGCTAAAAATCACCACTGTACCCGTGTACCCCATGATATGGGACACAGGAATTTTCGCGCTCCAATTTTGAGTACCATCCAGCGCCATCGAGACGCCGAGACGCGTCGGGTGTAATCTTCCAGGGTCACTCTGCTGAGAATGCAATCTTTGAAGCAACCAAGTTCAGTGGAAGAGCACACGATCATGCGCTTGCACGCCTCAGTGTACAAAGCCAGCCGAATTTTTTTTTGGATATATCCCCGAAAAACGAAGTTTCGCTTCAGAATTGGCGTTCTTTAACCCGCTTCCACCCAGGAGCAATTTTCTGATATACATACATAGAATACACACAGTAGATACATATACATATTTCTATATATATAATTATATATATATAGTGTGAGCGGCCGTCAGATTTTATTGTATTTGCCTTGCTTTGAAAAAGTATCATGTTATATATATATATATATATGTGTGTATTAAACTTATAGGCATGTTGTTTTTTAACTTATGAAGATAGAGGAACAAAATCTGTCCAAGGGAAGATCAAAGGAAGAGGTATCGCTCTTGGGCCCTATCGCTTTTTCAGTGTTCGGTGCACGGATTCCAGACACATAGTGAGGACTCCCTACTAAAGTGATGTAAAACTAATTTGACCGTACCTCATGCATGATGTATGTATATAAATATAAGATATTGTAATTATATGATTACATATGTATGTATGCGCGCATAGCACAGAAGCTCCCAAAAATGGCTTTGTAAGAATTCTTGCTCTTCTTGACAAAAACAAAAAACTTAGGTGTCCGGCTAATTATTCAAAATCATTGTTCCACCATCATTACTGGCGATCCATGTGGCTTTCACAAATAAAGTGCACTTCATCTCAATGAGAGATCCCCTATGATCTTCTCTGCTTCCCTCCGAAAAGTTTACTGTAACTTCATGTAACTTCATGTAACTTCATGTAACTTCATATATATATATAATAGAGATCTAGAGTCTCTGGTTGTGTACAAACTTATCAAGCTCTAAACAAATCGAAGCATCCTCCAGTAAGGCTCGACAGCCCGCAGCTCGATCATCGCAGATCACCACGACTTCGCCTGTCGAACCAGAAAAAAAACCAGCCGATCACTGGTGGAAAATGGTGATTTTCCATAGCAAACTGGTGGAACATCGTGGAAAAATGTCGTGAAAAACAGGTTATTTCACAGGTTGCTATGGAAAATCACCATCTTTTAGAGGTAAATACTGGAACATCACCATGTTTAAAAATTATAAATAATCGTTGTTGTCATCTATTTTTCTATGGGCCATTGTCCAAAGCTATGTTAAATAACCAGAGGGTATATGGGGTCAACATGTTAAGCTTTGGGTATGGTTTCTGACAAATATAGATAAATTCTGTGCCGGTTTACCACATTGGCCAGTGAAATTTATGGGAGTAAAAGTGGGTATGAAGGATGACGATCAGATACGAGTAGCCCAACATAACCCCATTGCTATCTTGTGATGATAACCCCTTTGGATCCATAGGATTGTTTCATGTTTTTAGACCTTAAACAAATGGTGTGTTGCATTGATTGCTGTTGTTTGCCGAGGCCGCCATTGCATATCCAAAGCTTTGTTTTTCATTCTCATCGCAGGTACGATGGAAACCACCGACCAGTTGTGGCATAGGGAAGGTCAACGATGATTAATTATTGAATTTCCTCAAAATATTGCTGATTTTGAAATCCATCCAAAATTGACAATTAGCATATAGTCACTCGGAATCATCAGACTGATTACCTTCGTCGTCATCATCATCAGCAGCAGCAGCATCAGCATCAGCATCAGCGCAATTATCCCAGGCAGGATGAAACATAATCAATGAAATCAAGACTTACAAATTGACATATCATTGACTATTTATTTACATGTCGCATTTGTGGTGAAAATGAACAATAAATCATCATAAGGAAAAAAAAACACACACACACACCCTGGATAAATAAAACATATCAGTTTGCCTTAAAATCAGTTTCCCCCCAAACCCATGCTTCATATGTTTCCCCATGAAATCCCATGTTTTACATGGCACCTGTGTCGCTCAAATCCTTCAGGTCCTCTTGCAGATGAGTCCAATCGATGGCATCTTCATGGGCTAAATTCCAGGCACCACCTTCAAGCCTCGACTGCAATGGATTTCAACGAGAAAAATCAGGACCCCAGATCACATTGATGAAAACATGTCCGAAATGTCCTATTTAAATTAATATTCAAATAGCCATCAAGTTTCAGGATTTCCCAATGGGAATACACCACCATCATATGGTGGCGTGCTTCGGTTTCGGGGCGCAGCATGATGTGGCCAAACGCGACATATTTACTGTACCCTCTGGTAATCAAACATGGCGAAATCCCCCGTTTAATGTAAAATGTTCCAATTAAGCCTCCATTTATAAAGGATAGTCCATTGCCACGTTTGATATATGTAGAAAAACATGTAGAGACCGTTATTCAATGAATGTAAACCCTGGCTAGAGAAAAACCATGCCGTGTTAGCAAGATTATTCTGTGGTTAAGCATGAAGTGTGTTTGTATAATATCAAGAAGTAAATATTGAATATGCGCCTGGTTCAATTCAGGATTGTGTGTTTATTTTGTTCTAGTTCTACGTCAATGGGAAAATCATCACATAGCAGCTATTCACTCTTTACCCCGGGAAAATCACCATTCTTAATGGGAAAAATCACCATTTTTAATGCAATAACAGTGTGCAAACTGGATCCAACTGGTCCATCTAGTTCGATGATTTACTTCAAAACTGGAAAATTTCCACAGCGTTTTTGCTGTTGGTTTACCAGAGGCTAAGACACAAAATCTGGGTTATATCAAGTTACTTAAAGTATTACCACTGTTAAATATTTCTTGTCACCAATATTATCAGTATTATCTATCCTACATGATCCACGAATTGTCATCATGAAATATATCACCATGAAGTATCCCCACGAATATCCAATTGAATCACCATTTATAGAGGATATATTCCCATATATTCCCTAATATGATATTCCCACTATATCATCATCATATGACAGGAGGACAGCTCACCTGGGCAGGTCCTTCTCGGGTCGGATGTAGAGCTCCAGGCTCACCACGCCTCGAGGGCTGAAAAAACGTCATCTTCCAAGCTTAAAATAATGGTTACCCTCTGGTAAATTAACATAGACCCTGGCAGATACTGTAGGGGTTGGAAGACGAATGTTTTCATGAAAAATGGGTGATAAAATCAGGGTCCAACTGTTTATTTACCAGAGGGTACCATCTGGTTATGACTAACATAGCCATGGAACAATGGGCAAGGTAGGAGTTGAATGGAATATACTAATAGACTATGGGATATACCATCTGGCTATGACTAACATAGCCATGGAAAATCCCAACCATAAATGGAAGTGTTTTTCGCTGGGAAAATATCATCTATTTCTATGGGCCATCTATACCATGGATATGTTAGTCATAACCAGAGGGTAAAAATTGGGTTAGTCATGGTTAGTCAGTCATGGGTTAAACATGGCTAAATAATGGATGATGGATTAATTAATAATGGACTCATGATGGATATGTTTCAATAAGTTGATGACTCTCATGGATATTGAATGGGATATGATATAGTGAATGCCAATATCATATGGTTAGCAATTGATCCAGGGTTAATCCAATTTAATCCATGGATATTTATATCATGGGAAATTGATGCCCGGGATGCCCTCCAGTGTCATCGAACATGGCGGGCTAAAAAAAAATCACTAAACTCAAGGTCTTATTTTCCAGACCATGTTTTAAAATACCATTGCGGTTGGGTTCTTTAAGGCATACCTTAGAACCAGCTGTCCATGTAGACCCATCAATCCCTCCAAAATCCCATAGATTTCCATGGCACTCAGCGGCTTTTCGGCTTCGAACTCGCGCAAGGCGCGGCTCAAGGCGTTCCGGAGACGTCCACGGGGCGAGCCCAAGATCAACCAGAGATCCTTGCCGGGGTTCAAGGGCAAAGCTTCACTGGAAACTATCTGGTTGGTGGTTTCAACCTGAAAAATATGATATACTGTAGTCAATGGGAAGGATGACATCCCATATATGATGGAAAAAAATTCAAATGTTCCAAACCACCAACCAGAATATAGTCATTACATGTCATTACCATGAAATTTAGGAGGTGGGTCTCCTGCAAGTACTTGGGATTCACAAAATATAGGTCCATCCTCCTGTTAAAGACCCTCTAAGAAACCCTGAATATCCCTACGTTTAGTATCGGATCTATTCATTTTCCCGTTTTTAGTATTGGATCTATTCGTTTTGGGGGACAATGCGGGGGGAATTGTAATTATATATCGGGAGGATGCGCTTATTTTCTATCCTCCTATTAAATACCACCGGACCCCACATACCCAAAATGATAGAATTCCGTTGATGTGTACGGAACTAGAAAAAATGGGAATCTATGGTGGATATATTTGGTTGATCAACAATGAAATAGAGGAGTTGACCAACAGAATATTGGGATTTAGCCCATTTTTGTTGTGCCCATATGAGGATTTCACCAACAGGAATGCGGGTATAACATGCACATTTCAACAATGTTTATTTTTTAGAGGAACAGTATGATTACATCATATTGATCAACCGGAATGTTGGTGAAAATATAAGAATTCTAAGTCAACAGAATATTTACCATTTTCAAACAAACCCACGCTGCATCCAAAGATCCAAGTCTTCTAAGGATTTCGTCTTCGCCATGGCAGCTTTGTAACGTTGTTATCTTTGATGGACACTGGGGTGGATGGCAAGTCTTTTTCCAAGGTGGGCAGGTAAGGTTTTTAAGTGCAACTCTTGGCTGAGCAACATGTTGATGCCAGATTCCTAGATGAGTTTCTCTGAAAGGAGGCTACTGGGAACCCATAAACTCATTCATCACCATCTACAGTAAGTACGGGCCTATCTCTTTGGTGACCTCGTTCGTCGGTATGAAGTGATTTCTTCAGATGTAGAGAATCTGTTTCACAACTACATAAATATCATAGATTGCATATGCTTGGGGTCTTTCGCATGACAAAAATTTGCGAAATTCGGGCTCCAAATTTAGCAAAACCTGTAGGTGCAAGCAATTCTATGGGCCTGAAATGTGCCGGCCATTTCACGCTGGCTGTTCACATCCCAAATGAACAGAATGGAATAATTTATCTATTTCGGATAGAAATTGCAATGGGAAGTATGAAATGGTTGCAACTATGAATATTTTAGGAAGTTTATGATGACTCAAATTCGGATAGAACTCGCATGAACTTGCCATGCTTGGGGTCACATCCCATCTTTGGAATCGTTTTGCTAGTTGAATATCTCAGGTACTTTTGTTCATGATGTTCACTCCTACCAATCGTTGGTCTCACCATGACTTGAGGTATCATGGCCTGATTGTGTTTTTATGTGGGAATCTAAACAACCATAATCATATCATTTGTACAGATTATTTCGCTTATTTGGGTATATTGTTCTACGTTGGTTCCAAGTTACTAATATGTATACCAAAAAAAAATGTTATGACCAAATGGTTCCATTGTTACTAATCTACATAGCATACTAATATATATATAATATATATATAATATATATATAATATATATAATATATATATATAATATATAATATATATAATATATATATATGTATATAGGTTGGTTATATAGTTATATAATATTATATAGTTCCCAATGGTAAAACCATTCGTTCCTCACGTTCTCTTTGAGGCTTCTCCAGCTTGACCCACGACCCGCTACGCCGCTTCGAGGTCACTAATGACTCCAGTCTCGCTGGTGTAGTTCCCAGCTCGTATTCTCCTGGGCATGATACATGGTGTGTCACATCAAGTTACTCATATTTAGTTATATTATTTAAGTACATATTATGAGATATTGGTAGTTACGACTCGTACATATATATATATATAATACATATATAATACATATATATGTAATGGATGTACATCTATGCATATTTGCAGTATAATATGTGTGTATATATACATAAACATATATGATACATCTGGATATGTGCAATCATGTACATATCTATAATATTGTATATAAATATTAAATATATATATATGTATATATATATATAGATATATGTATATATATATATACATATGTATATATATGTATATATATGTATATATATGTATATATATGCGATTAATGTATGTGCATTAAACAATATGCATTTGACAACATCTCATATATATAATGCCGATATGTATGTATATATAAGATGTATTAATATGTAGATATGTAAATCAATATATGCATTCAACATATACCGTTTGTAATGTGTATATATGTACATACATGCATGAATGCATGTAGAAATAAGTGACAACCAGCGAGAACAGAGCATCATTTGGCGTACAAAAAAAATGATGAACCTGGGTCCCACATTCTGGCGTTTGATCAAAGATCCGGTGAACGTGGAGTCCAATTTGCAATTTAATCAATTCATATTATAGCATAATAATCAGGTATATAGAAACTATACATAACTATGCTATATATACAACATATATATATATATCCACGTGGTCCAGCACAATGAAGTATGATTCGAAAGAATCAGCGGTCGCAAAAAGATCGAGCTTTTGGCTGAAAAAGATTGGTCTTTGCAAAGCTCAAGACACGGGATCATCTCATCCTCCAACTTTCCGGCAATGACCTGCAACGGGACCAGTTGGATTCCGATTTCACCCATGCCATTTCTATCGGGTAAAATCATCATTCAGCGGTGGATTTCTAGGGGGTACCTTATTTTCAGAGGAAACCATATGGGAAATCCTGTCAGGATTTTGGGGCTGGAAATCAAGAACTTTTGAAAACACCAATTGGAGAACGCCAATCATTCTGAGGAACATGGCGGTGCTTCGCCAAATGATATCATATTGATATATATATATAGAGATATAGAGATAGTGAAAGCATCTTCTGGTCACATGGTTTGAGGGGGTACAGCTTCACATCGGGCCTCTAAATCATGGTTTGTGGACACTTGCAAAGAAACAGAAGATGGAAATACTACAGTTACTACAGTACTTATGCAAATTGACCAAGGTCAAGAGTCAAGACCATATCGAGCCATCTTGCAGGCGGTGATGAAAATGCACGCATAGCTTTACTGACAACATCCACCCTTTGAATCCAGATGATAATGATAGTTAAGTTATGTTAAGTTATATGTATCTGTATATGTTTTTAAATCCTATCTTGTACTTAGATATACTTAGTATGTTCCTGATGACTCTGTGGATCATCTTGGAGTCAAACAAAATGTGACACCATGGGATTTCTTGGTGGCCTGTTGTCAGCCACGTCGGAAAACGTCGCCGATCTCGCCTGCGTTGGAAAAATGTTGTTCTCCGTCTTGTTGCCAAATGAGCCTGGCAAATACTCCCTGGAAAGTCTGGTTTAGTACTGGATCTAAATCTAATATATATATATATATATACATATTCGTTTTTTGGATGCGTTTTTTGGAGGGTAGATATTGGTGTGTGTCGCGTGCAAATGTGAGGGAGGTCAAGCAAAATAGCTTGCTTCCTTAACGTCATCCAAAAGTCTAGCTTGGCCATGTACAATTGCGTGTTTTTTTATGGCAACATGTGGAAAACTCCTCTATAAAACTGTTCAATTGCCGTGTTTACTTCTCAGTGTAATAATGGCTTAGGATTTCATATCTCAGAAGTTTTTGACTGGTGTCGATGGGAGACAAAGAGTTACTGAAGAAAGACAAGCACCATGTCCCTTAAGCCATAAAAATGGCTAAATGTACTAAAAGGATCTGTAAAATATGTATATTTTTGTGAAAGTGAGGTTATAGAATGTTATAGATATTCCCAATAGATTCCAAATGATGACCCACTGGGAAACTGATTTTTATCATCGGCTCAGGAACTCCAGACCTTTCGCCAGCTGGAATTGGGGGTAGCCATGGCCCTCATCGATGATTGATCGAGCTTAAAAATGGTGATAATATGAGTGACAATTCTTCCATGATATTCACAGCATATCAAAATATGTTCAGATATTTTCAGTATATAGCATGATATGACATTCCATGATATTTTCCATGATATTTACATTACCAGAGTCCACCCATTTTCAGGTACCATTCGATGCGAAATTTCATGGGGCCCTGCCATGGATCAGGCTGTGTAAATCGACCTCAGATGGATATTGGAGATGTGGGAAAGCAAGTGACCATAAACCAGCCATAAACATTATGATAAACCAGCCATTATACCCTCTGGTAAACTAACATAGCTATTGAAAATGGCCATTTATAGTGGATTTTCCCATTGAAAATGGTGATTTTCCATAGTTATGTTAAATTACCAGAGGATAATGGTGATTAATGGATGTCCATGATGTCCCATCACTCCATCTCATTCCCCGTTTTGTTTACACGAAAACCGTCGACAACTTTGGAGAACAAAAACAATGGTCATGTGGGTAAAACAATGTCATTAACCATCCCCCAGTCATCACAATAGATGCTATAAACTTTATCATAATAAATGGCTGGTTTATGGCATTGTGTTTCCCACATTACCATTAATCACCATTAATCACCATTATTAAACATCATTAACCATCATCAGTCATTATGAATTAACCATCATTAACCATCATTAATCATCATTAATCACCATAAATGGGAATGAAATTCCGCTGTGAAATCCCCGTGTGGCGCCAGTTAAAAAACTGCCCACCTTTCAGGATGGTTCCTGTCTCCTTCGGCTCGTCGCGGCTGTAGTCACCCCAAACTTTTCCTCATGGTGCCATCAAACGTTCCCGAAAAGTTCAGGTACCCAAACAAAAGTATGAGATATTCTGAGATCGTAGAAATCGCAGTTATAAAATGTTATAAATTGATCACAATTGATCTGTCTAAAGCTATCCAACATCATCCAACATCAAACATCCGTCCATGTATTTATTCTGTAGCAACTTATTGACCAAGGCACCCTTCACCAGCGGCAGTTCCTCAGCTCATGTCGTTGCCACATGTTATGGAAATGACATCATTACCCTCTGGGTATTGAACGTAGCTATGGAAAATGGCCCATTTACAAATGATTTTCCCATTAAAACCCTCTATTTATAAGGGATTGTCCATAGCTATGTTAAATAACCAGATGGTATCATCATTGTAATATCATCATGATGAAAATGTGCAGTCTTTTTATTAAAAAATACGTCATACACATATGCAGCAGTTCGAAGCCTTGTTTCCTGAGGATTTCAACCCCAAACACACCACCATTGACATGGCATTGGCGTTGGCTAAAAGCTTACCCAGTTTGACTCGTGAATCTGAGGGCTAATCCCCATGAAAATGGCAGAACATCAAACCATTGAACCACGTTGCGGCCAACACGGTGCAGCTGAGGCCAAAACGAAGTAGTACAGTTTCCTCTTTGTTCCAGTGGGTCTCTCCTGAGGCTCCCATAGAAGACCAGTGGAAATCAAGCCTTCACGATCAGACGAACCATGTTTGTTTTAGCCATGTAAATTTCATGGGAAATCACACTTTCGTTTGCCTTGATGAAACAAAGGGTCAATGGAAAATGCGTCGTTTTGAATCCTTTGCCCCAAACAACAAACACCTGAATCTGCTCATTGTTGGGGCGAATCCAGCGCAATTCAAATGACGGAGGGATTGGGCTATATGCATGCTGCGGTTCTTTCAAATGTGGATACTATACCCAGAATCCAATGTTTTGTCAACACATTCCCTCTTAAAAACGTATGTTTCAGTAGTTTTCTTTGGGTTTTGATTGACTTTCGAGCAAAGCGTATCATATTCTAGTTGAATCCACCATCTTCAGAGCAGTATTTTGGTTGGTTTTCATATCTCCCCAAAGGGGCAAAGTATTTAGTAATAAATCTATACCCCATAAAATATCCCATGATTTTTAACAGTATGTTTTTTTTGTTACCCAATGATATTCCATTCGTTTCCATTCCTTCATATTTCATTCATGAATCCCACTAGATGGAATATATCATTATATTTCATTACTGTATATCCCATTCTTTTCCATCATGGCAACTTGGCGTCCAGCGCTGGTTTACCTGAAAACATCATCCCAGATGTTCCATGTATGGAATATCTGCCATCATGTACACACACAAATCACGGAAATGTATATAGGTATCGTGTACGGTTTTAAACCCCCATTAAAGCCAGAATATCATGGTTGGGATTTGTCTGAAAATTTAGTGCCATCCCTTTATACTGGCTGGTTGATAGGGATTCCTGTAATGGGTTGTGATAGTCCCCAATATATAGGATACCGTAAGTAGTACCATCCCAACTAATCATCAACCAACCAGGGTTTTGAAAACTGCTCGTCTCAACATTTTACAGCCACGTAAGGGCCACGTATCATATTGCTAGTTAGATCCCATAACATATCCCCATTAATTCAAGCTATATAGATATAATATCCCATTGCATCCCAATTTCATGATACATCCATGATATTCCCATATCTTTGATAGTTAAACATACCCTCTGGTAAATAAACAGTTGGACCCTGAAAATAGCCAATTTTTATAGAGGAAACTAGTATGAACCAACCCCGATGACTGCCAGGGTCTATGTTAATTTACCAGAGGGTATAAACATTGTTAAATCCCATAAAACCTCTACAAATGATGGTTGAGTTCCCATTAAATCACAACAAAATTGGAACCATCCAGCATTTTTACGACATGTTGGGTCTCCCTGCCACGGCCACCAGGGCTCGTCCTTGAGCGTCCACCTGCCGAGATATCCAGCGAAAAGCCCACATTTAAGAAATAGTTATCAATATATATATACTTAATATAAATAGTTATAATATGTAACATATGTATATAAAACAGTACATTTTTTGTAGTACTGTATTATATACACTATATAATTATCATATCTGATTAGATGTGCAGCCGTGCCTTCACCTGAGCCTTCTCGCGAGCCTTCTGCGCCAAACGCTCACCCTGGTGGCGGTGGTTGGGGGAAACTGGTCGTTGAACCATTAAAAATTAGGATTTTGCCAGTGGATATGATGGTTTAATGGGGATACAATGGGATATAATGCCATATACAGGTTGATAACCATTTCCAAACTAGAAAAGCCGCAAAACCGCCCATCTGTTGCGATAAAAAGTAGTCTTCCATCCCCCTATTGATCAGGGTCCATATTAGAGGGAGGAAAAACACAACTGCAATTATTTGATGATAGCAGAGTACCAGTAACACTAGTGATTATATGGCAAGCAAACAAACAAACAGAAATGAGTATGATGGTTGCGGTTGGAAATTAATATGTCGAAGCAATAGGGGATTTATCATGGTTCTTAATGTTTGTTGAATGAGGACGGGTGTTTTTGGGATACTGGGGATTTTCGATCGATCGGACAGCATGGGGAACTTCAAAAATGTTCCGACTTTTAGGCCTTCGGGTTTGTCTGAAAGTATGGGCCCCAATATCATCAATTTTCATGTTTGCAGCAACTAAAATTATAATTTCCACACTGTGCAAACGTGTAAATTCCGCCATTGTTAGACAAAACCAAATCATATTATTGTTTGTTGATATCTCACTATATATCATAAAATATCCCCACATCACATCATGGTTCCTTTAATATGCCCATGTTCAGACTCTTCCCCATGTTTTTCCCCATCAAAGAAGTCACTTCCTTGGCGCCCGTGCGAAGACATCACCGGCCCAGGCAGGGTTGGAGGCCGCCGCAAGGGAGCTGGTCATCAGCATCCTGAAAGGCAAGTGAATCATCCGTGGAATCCAAACATTATGGGTACCATCCGGAACCATCAAAAATAGTTTAAGGGTTTAACCGACATAAATAGTGATTTAACCATCAAAAACATGGATTTTTCACGAAGAAGACGAGCCGGATTTGACCGTCAAATCGTCAAATATAGGGATGGTAAAATCGGGATATATGATATAATGGCTAAAATGCACTATTTATTATTGATTTACCCCAAAGATCATACAACTCCCATACTAATCCCATAAGAAACCCCAATAGTATAGAAAGATTCTTATCATGCGTACACCCTTCCGAGGTGAGGGCTAAATGCGGTGAACACAAACCAACAAACATCACTGGGGTGCCTCATCTTGTGTGGTGAAATATGGTAAAATCATACGTGCCATGGTCACAGTGTCACAACATTGTTTTTCTTTGGAGGGGTTGTCATCCATTCCCGCAACTCCAAATCCTTAGTACTGGAACCTATGAGGACATATGAAATTCCAAAGATAATGGGAATGTAGGTATGGTCATCCCGCCATCATTAGGGGATTCCATTTCCATAATGGAAATTTATGGTATGACATCTACCATCTTTGCCATTCCAGGGATCATCAAGTCGAGTACCAGGGATTGAAAAAATGACTTCCGTGAATCAGTCCCTATGAAAATTGATGACCATCAAAAAAATAAAATCAATTTTTTGATTATGGCACATATGGGTTTATGGTGGATATATGTAGTATTTTGAAGTATTCTATAGTTACTGGCTGCTAATGGGGCTTTATAAACCAAATTATGGTAAACCGAATTATAAGCCTACCAGTCCTGAATGACCTTATCATTTCTAGTGAAATTGGGGGTGGATAATTATTGGGCTTACCACATTGGGGATATAACCCACTGACCCACTTTTGGGAGATAAAGTAATGGATGTGACCAATATAAAAATATGTATTTATACAGTGTATAATTCTGTGTTATGTTTTATCAAAGTGGGATTAGCTCAAAAAGTTGGTCTTGAAAGAATATATATCCCACTTATACACGGCTTGTCACTATTGGCCATATTATTCTGACATTCTTTCTGGCACTCTATCTGACACATATTCTGACATTCTATGAGATTTACTATGTGGCATTCTATCTGGCAATCTATTCTGACATTCTGTCTGGCATTCTATCTGACATATGTTCTGAAATTCTATCTGGCTTTCTTTTCGGCATTTAGGGCGTGAATTGGGGACCTGGGGGGGATTGGGGAGGGACATGGGGACCTGAAGGATGAGGGGGGGACATGGAGGCATGCAGCGACATAATGCACACAGGCAACATCCCTTTATGTAGAACAACAACCATTAGGGTCTACTTTTGGGGGACATGGGGAGGGACTTGGGGACCAGGAGGGACTTAGGGAAAGACTCGAGTGGAAAGGGGCTACCCGGGCACAAGCTACAGTAACCGTTTGAAGGGATATAAACCGTTGCTGTGCACGAATCCGCATGTCCGAAATCCCGCCAGGGCTCTCAATATTGATTGGATACTTCTCTCCCGTCAACATCACAATGGTGATCATTCAGAATACCCTCCATAATCAAACATGGCAATGAAAAATACCCTCTGGTTATTTAACATAGCCATGGAAAATCACCAGTTTTAATAGGTAAACCATCTATAAATGGGTCATTTTCCATGGCTATGTTAAATAACCAGAGGGTACATGGAAATCAACCATTGATTGATGATTTTCCCGCTAAAACCCTCCATTTCTAAGGGATTTCCCAGCGGCCCGCCACGTTTGATTACTGGAGGGCACATTTTGGGCGAAGCCTGGCCATCCTGATTGCTAGCTTCAATGGCAAAAGCACAAGTTTATATGTTCAGAAACAGAACAAATTGCAAATACAGTACACTACATTACAGTACATCACATAGTTTATATATTATATATATATATATGTTATATATATATATATATATATATACATTTATATATATATATATATATACATGTATATATATATATATATATATACATTTATATATATATACATTTATATATATATTACATGTTTATATATATATTACAATATATTACAGTACATTACATTGCACTACATCACAGTACATTACTATGTTTATATATATATGATATCACACTGTTTAATATCATATTATATCATCATATGTTTTATATAGTACTATTATGTACTATTTTGTACTATTATGTACTCTTACAACTTATATCAAACATCATATCAGTTTTACTATTATATACTCATTATATTCAAACACTATTATGATTATGTACTATAAATCATGTACATATCAAACATGATTTATATCATGTACTATTATGATTTCATGAAATATCAAACACTATACCCTCTGGTAAACTAACATAGCTATTGAAAATCACCATGTTTAATGGGAAAATCCACTATAAATGGCCATTTTCAATAGCTATGTTAGTCATTACCAGAGGGTATATCATGAAATCATCATCCTTCCGCCATCTCGGTGCCGCACACGGCCGAGCGCCGCTGCTCTGTTTGCTCCCGCTGCGGGACGGCCTCGGGTCGGTCACGGTCGCCGTCGGTGCTCTGAAACGAACCAAGCACAGGAAACATGTGGAAATATGAAAGTGATATAACGGGGATATATCAATATATATAATATCAATATAAATATATATATACGTATATACATTGATACATATATATATATATATACGTATATACATATGCATATATATATATATACATATAGGTATATATGAACATGTAGTTAAGATTAACCAACAGTAATGAGGGAAACTAACCAACAGGATAAGTAACATTATATAATCGGATATAAGGAACACTAACCAACATTGACCAGCATTAAGAGGGTAACTAACCAACATTGCAGTACTGGGACATAATAATGTGAGTAACAATATCCAACAAGAATGGCTTGCATATTAGGGATAGCATGGGGATAGAATGGGATATAGCAGGACATATATCTATATATAACCAACAATATTGATATGTGTTGATGTCTGGGTTTGTCTAAAAGTAGGGACTATACACCCAACATAGATGGATTTTCCATCAAAATCATCCAAGAATTGGAAACAGTCACTGGTGGATTCAAGCCCCTTGAAACATATTGCGGATTCAGCTGGGGATCATAGAAAACACCACCGAGTTGCGGAGCCACGACAATCAATCTAATATATTCATTATATATTTTCTAATAGCATCTAATCATCGGCTTGGTTCAACAGTTTCTTTACCATCTGAATATGCAGGCTAAAGTTTCCCTGAAACTAAGTCATGGAATAAAACAAAGAAGAAGATTTGGAACACGACGGGGATCCGCTTGCAGCGACAATGAGGATACCATGTTTTTTTGACAAAAAAAAAGTAAAAATTACTGGAGTCAAGCCTAGTCAAACAATAATAATACCCTCTGGTTATTTAACATAGCCATGGTATAGATGGTCCATTTATAGTGGATTTTCCCAGCTATAAACCTCCATTTATGAGGGATTTTCGATGGCTATGTTAAATAACCAGATGGTAATAGTAATAATAATACAGTCATTAGGTCGTAAAGATTTGACAACACAAAGCATGTCACGGTCATTAGGACACAACAAGATCACCTTAAAACCCCGAGAGATGTTGCGACCAGAAGTTGAGCTTCGGACAAATGAGAGGTCTCCGGCCACCTGAGATCAGTTTAGGACCTATAGGAGGTAGCGGAGACTTCCAGCAGTCTGGATAAACTGTGAATCTGGAAAATGTGTGAAATAATTCACCAACCTGACACAATGTCGTGTTAGGATAGTTCAGTTCCCTACCAACCATCATCTACGACGAATTCAGCCAAATCAAATGATTCATAGGAACATTGATGGGACGCCATGGTGTTTAAAACCAAACGCCATGGGAGGCTTCCGAACGTGAAGTTTCCCCTAAACATGATTCCCAAGAATTGAACCAGATTCAAGAAGATAGCGACTTAGTATGACTTACTGGTGCTTAGTCGCTAATGATTATTAGTAGGAATGATCCATAATCACTATAGTAGGATTATTAGTATAATGATTATAGTGATTATGGATTATTAGTAGGGAATTTTCGGGAATGATCCCAGTCATCACTAATAATCATCCCAGCAACCCCGAGCAACCCATCCAGCAACCCTACGTAAAACGCACCAGTAGGATGACTTGATGTGGAAAACCCATGGCAGATCGACACTCAGAGACCCATTCGCTGGATGATGGCACATAGCCGGAAATCAAACGTGGCAAAGGGCAAAGGGAACTGTCATATATATATATAATTATATATATATATGACCCAGGACTCCCAAGCGCCCCCCCACCACCCTCCCCCCCCCCCCCACCAC
>Ga0126342_10005342_pt1 | contig 22361 bp, 18 predicted proteins | sample Cyp1metagenome_FD_92528 | JGI IMG/M metagenome (GOLD analysis project Ga0126342, IMG submission 92528) | Coral microbial communities from Lord Howe Island, Old Settlement Bay, Australia - Cyphastrea 1 metagenome | ecosystem: Host-associated > Invertebrates > Cnidaria > Coral ...
ATATATATATATATCAACTGGAAACCTTTCTAAGTATGTCAGAGTGACTGCCTAGGTCCTATCGTGGCTGATTCTGAAAACCCCTACAGTGGGGTGTGGTAGCCGAGTCTACTCATCTTTCTCAAGTAAATCATTTCTGGCTGGCGGTTTTTCAAAGCACCTCTGACCAAAGGGTAATAACAGATCAGTAAATATCACCAACCAAGAATTTCTAAGAATGGCAAGTACATGGGGCATTAGCTTGCAAATGGGTGCTTGCAAACAGGTGTCCAAGAATAACCCAGTCCATTTGAAAATTGTCGGTAGGAACCACTGACAATACCATCTACATCCAAAAAACACGGCCTATGAGAAATAGGCAGCCTCTTGGGATTCCAAACATGATCTTCATAGTGACTCTCATTTGGCAGTGGGTCAAAACCCTATCCCCCTGGTGAACCCCAAAATAGCTGGGATTTATGGATGTTCATCCCACTAAAAATGGTATTTTCATAGGTATTGACCCATACCCATTTGTAAGCAGCAACACATGGACTGGACGTTCATCGGGGCTCCGGGCATCAGGGGTCATGCAGCCCATGGACACATGCAACACACAGAGCCTCAAAGGTTTCCAGGAATCCTGGAAGAGCTGTGAAGTCACGAAGTCTCGAAATGTCTCGAAGTCAGGTGCCAATTTTGTGATGGTTAATAATGGTTAATAATGGTTATATTATCCCATTATTAACCACTATGTAATAATTAATATAATGTCTCGAAATGTGATGGTCAAATGTGATCAAATCATCCCACTTTCCATCCCTGGTTGGTGGTTGAGCCTACCCCTCTGAAAAATATGAAAGTAACTTGGGATCATTCCCAATATATGGAAAAATTAAAAATGTTCCAAACCACCAACGAAATCCCATTTCCATCCCACTTTCCTATTCAAACTGGACCACGGTGGCTCACCCTTTCAGCTCCCGGCAAGGTGTCGTTGCGAATGTAACGGTTCCCCATCTCCAACACCTGACTTTGCCAGGCACATCAGGAGTGTGGAATACGTTGAAAAAAATTGGTATTTTTAAGGTTTTTTTTTCTGGGTAATGGGATGTTAATGGGTAATGATTATGGGATGTTTATGGGATATAATATTCCAATGGTATGGGTAATGATCATTATATTAATTGTTATAGCATAACATTGGATGTTAAAAAAAAAAAAAAAACATATTTTCATGATCCGCGCCAAACATCAGGAGAATGATAGTTAATGATAGTTAACTGATGTGCTGGTTAAACGGGTCAAAATCCTGTCCTGGTGTTTCACAAACACCTGGAGCTACAGCAGGAACAGGTCCAATGTGATGGTCGAAGACTCAGACCAACGATGGTACTACACTATGTACAATACGTATACGTATATGTATCATTATCATAAAGGAAACATTTCATTATCATAGTCATTGGTATAATAAATATAATACTAAGTATCATGACAATTATCACCAGCATTATCATCACTATCACTCTTAAAAATATTCTTAGTCTAATACTACCTTGTTGCTCACAATATTTAAATGCACACAACAAAATATATAGTGTTAACTGGGTAATTATAGTCTTACAAGTCAAGGCTACTTATTGAGTCAAGGGTACAATATATCAATTGTTGACTCAACAAAAATTATTGTACCCTTGTCTGGTTGGTGGGTTCAACCCCTCTGAAAAATATGTGTCAGATCGGATCATCATCCTAACTATTGGGGAAAATAAAAAATGTATAAAAATGTTCCAAACCACCGACCAGCCATTAATATTCCATTACCAGAGGGTTAATCACCATTAAATCACCACTAATATCCCTATTAAATCACCATTAAATCCACCAACCAGTTGTTGAATGACTTGTTATGCTCAACCGGTGCCCTTTGTGCCTCCAAACACGGAGGGATGATGGCGTCCAAGTCCTGGAAAACGGACCATCCAAGGCAGGTTGAGGGGCTGGTGTCCATCCTGGAAAATGGGGAAAAAACATGAAACACATCCAAAAAAATAGAAATTATATAGCTATATATAGCTATGATAGATGAAAAATATTGAAAAATGTGCTCAAAATCCTGACGTTTTGAACTGGAACCCAACTACAGTTGACTTTGCAAGGTAGTAGGTCCTTCCCTGGTCTAGGGTTCCGGTTCTGACCCATGTATCCTCCGCATCTTCAAGTTTTGAATTCCTTGGTTCCGACCGATTTTGATGACAATACATACATGTATGTATCAATTATATAGATGAATTCCATGATTCTAATTCATTTTGGTCATTCCATCAGTATGCCATCCCAGCAAAAAAAGCGCCTCTGCCACCAGGGATGCTGCGATACGCTGGAAACTTTGCTGCCTTGGCGCTGGATGTGCCACAGATAATGGCCACCTTTCTCTGCTGACAAGTCTGGGTTCTGGACGCAGTCGTAAAGTCATGCACCTGCTGAAGGTTAGCAAGTAGTGACTGGCTGGTGGTCTCCAAACCCCCGAAAAGCTTCAGTCATTGCAAAATCATAGTCTGAAATAGGGAGAATATGGATTTGTCCAAAAGCGAATGAAGGTGGGAGCATCCCCAATTCTAAGGGTTTATCAATGTCTATCATCATGGTTCCGTTACAATTGGAATTCTAGGGTGTATCTTACCAGACAAATCCAGACAAATCCCTCTACAGTAAGAAATCATTGAAACCACCAGATGTTTGTTCAATCTGGATCATTTACAATACCCTCTGGTAATTTAACATAGCTATTGAAAATGACCATTTATAGTTGATTTTCCCATAAAAAATTGTGATTTTCCATAGCTATGTTAGTTTACCAGAGAGTAAATCCCAAACCCGATTTCTGGATTCTTAAAGCCACTTTTTTCTGGCAGCTTCCCCGCCTTCAACATCATGTGAGTTTCTCCAAAATCTCATGACTGATCATCATGTTCCCCCAATCACAGAAACATCGCCATTTTTATTGGGGCTAACTAGATCCTCGAACTGATCCCAATATAGTGACTTAACTACATCCATTTCTTCGGATTGCGCGTGATTTCCCCATCTTCAACGGATGGCGCCTCACCCCGGTACCTGCCACCGTGCCGCCGTGAGGTCTCCAAAAAACACATGGATTCCACCAGTTTTCCAGTGGGATTCTCTTTGGGCACTTGAATATAATAATTATTTGAGCAGGTTACAAGATATATCCATGGATCTGTGGGAAACTTTATGAGGGCTTGGAGTACCATTTTAGGAATGGGATTGCCATTTAAATGGTTGAAGTTTCACTGAGGAGGCACAAAACAATGGTATTATCATTTCCAAACAGAATCTCATATATATATAATGTTAGCCTCAGAGTAGTAGACCCTGGTTGATTAACTTGGGGGTCCCCTGAAATAGTGATAGTTGGCTACACAAATGGTAACCCCACAATTAAACAGCCTAGTGGTTTATTAATCCGGGGTTGACATTACATGTGTATATATATATACATATATATATACATACATACATATGGGGGGGTTCTTACAATGGGGGATCCCCAAGTCACCATAGGTTTCAATACTAAGTCATGCTCGAAAAAATGGATGACTGGTACCATGACCAAAAGGAAAGCTCTCTGGGCTCCGTGATGTGCATTTCATGTAACCTTTGATTGTCATGGGATATAAACAAAAAATGGGATTATATAATGGGATAATTAGGATTTATACTGGGATTATCATTGAACATTAGGATTTATAACGGGATAATAGAAAAAAACAGACTACCCTCTGGTAATTTAACATAGCTATGGAAAATCACCATTTTTAATGGGAAAATCCACTATTTCTATGGCCATTTTCCATAGTTATGTTAAATTACCAGAGGGTAATCTTTGATTGTCATGTGTTGTAACTTCTTCTTGCAGAGCCTCATTGATCCAACTCCATCTCCTCTGATCCCAAATCCCAATGACCCGTGATGCTAAACCCATGGCATGATGAGCACTCAGGGATCATCAACGTCCCTGGTGAAATCCCGAGAAATCTCAAGGTACCCTCTGGTTATGTCAACATAGCTATTGAAAATGGCCATAGAAATAGTGGATTTTCCCATGAAAAATGGTGATTTTCAATAGCTATGTTAGTTTACCAGAGGGTAATGTTCATGTTTATTACTGGACATGTATAGCGGCCAGGTTTTAGCACATCAATTGACCCTGCACTGCAGCTTCAGCGCACAGGAATTCGTCCAAGAGCAGCAGAACCTGCCAACGGCTGGGCGACTGTCCAGCGAAAAAAACACGTCATTCGGAAAGAAATGATGGGCAACTGGGATATATCCCAACCATCATGGGAATGTCATGAATAGGAAGATTATTGCAAGTCTATGTAATGCTGCACATAAACATTTCAAAGTTAAAAAGGTGGATATGTGTTGTCCAAACATGGATGCCCCAAGCAGGATGACTTTCCAGCTGTCAATAATAAATTGTGATAGTGGTGCGAACAGGTTTGGAAACACCCTTGCAAAGAGTATGTGAAAGTGGGCTGAGCGGCAAACAGAGAACAGACTTGTAACATCTTGCATGTGATTTTTCAGTGATATCATCATCATGTTCATTCATATTCCATACCAATTTGACTTGCAAGTCTATGCAACTCCAAATTCCTTCCCCAACCTTCACCTCCAGCCACACAGGCACTTCTCCATCCGGATGGTAGACTAACCAAACATCAAACCGCGTCCAAGTTGGATCATCCAAAATCGTGGCTGCTTGAAAAAATGCTTTGACCCACCTCATCCATCACCCCATCCCCATTCCCCATCCAAGGTAGTGCCTCACAATTATTAGATCTTCGTTGCTGTATATGTATCCTCTTTTGACTTTTTGACTACCGTAGACACTGTAATTCGATATATCTAGCCTTTTGCCCAACAGTTATTGGAGTTCGAAACTTGCCAATTTAGCAAGCGAACTGAGTCACCACCATTCTTGATGCCTGTTCATGATTGATCATTGTTCCCATTCTTGATGGTTTTACCATGCTAATCCATGTGAAAACTTCATGGTTTCCCAAGGTTTCTATAATAATCCCCAATAACCCCAGTAGTATAAGCCCCTATTCCCTAACCAATCATCCATGCTAATCCCTGTGAAAATTTCAGGCTTTCCCAAGGTTTCCCATTTTTCTAAAAAACTTACCCATTCAAATCCGGTAATTTTTTTTAACATCCTTTCTCGAGGCTATCCACAGCCCCTTCCCCACCTCACGGTACTGCAAGGGTTTTTCAATGCCCGGAGACCATGGGATCAACCGCTCCGGTACCGTGCCCGCTGTGCCCTCGCCCTCGACCGCCGCCGCGCTGGCGGGCTCGTCGGGCGGCGCCGGAGCCTGGCGAAATGGAGAAGTTGATGTGGTGGGTCTATATTAGTATATGTATATGTCCATGATGTATTACATAGATATAGATATGTATATATATATATGTGTATGTAGCAATATATATATATATAATATACATATAATATACTATACATAATATATCTATATATATAATGTACATATACTACATATACTATATATATACTATATATACTATATATACAATTATATACATATCTAGATTGATAATTTTTGGTCCATCTAAACCAAACACAAAAGTCCTTTCCCCCTTCCAGAGTTGCTTATCGCAAAACCTGAAGAGTTCGAAAAAAGGATATGGTGAATACCATGAGTCTATTTATTTCCAGTTTTAGATCTATGTTATTTTATTCACCATTGGATATGATATATGATTTTATACATATGTATATATGTATATATGTGCATATGTACATATAGATATATAGATACATAGATATATAGATATATATGTATGTATATATGTATATATGGATATATATGGGTCAAAGTTTTAGACTCAGGGTGTCTAGATCCAATAATTGAACTAGCACTGCTGTCTGCCGAATCCGGAATGTTGAATAGGTGCACAAGCTACGTACCACAAGTATTCAAAGGCGCTGTTGAATAGGTCCGAAATCTTCTATTGACCACTTTCGGTGCAATTCCTGATGGCCAGGACCCTACAGTTGCAAAGATGTATCTTTTCCTGTCAGAATATGGCAAACCCCAATATGAATCACTTCAGCCATCACCCTCTGGAGTGAACATTCATAGGAACTGCTGCCACACTGCCAACCTAGAATTTGGGAATGATTAATCCTCCAACTCAGAGTATAGCATGCTGTAACTTTCACAGTTTTGACTACAACATACTACAACCAAGTACGACAACATGCTTTGTTTGTCATCAAGGATTATCAAATTATAAAAGTATGATTCCCATTTACAACTCTGGACTCCTGTACACTCCGCTATGTGGATGCACATGGCTCTCAGTCAAACTTGGGAGACCAATTTCAATGGACATAAATTAAACCATCTATTAAACACAACCAAGTCTTAAAGTGTCCATAATTAACCATCTATTGAAAATTAAACCAATACTAAGCCATCGATTTTCGCGGTCGATCACTTGTACCCATACCCATCTTGCGACCTCATCTCCAGTTCCCATGCTGCCGTGTCGCCATGGTCGATTGGACGACTGGATGTCGACTGGATGTCGACTGGATGTCTTGGATGTCTTGGATCTGGCTGTACCAACCCAACTACAAACCATCATCAAATGAATTGCAAAATATGGCAGTGTGTCAAAACCCTGGTACCCCTGGTGAACATCAAAATAGCTGGTAAATGGATGTTCATCCCACTAAAAATGGTATGTATAGGTATTGAAACATACCGACCCATATATGAACTGCGCTAAATGTGTCGGTGCGTTCTACAAAAAAGACGCGCCGACTGGATCTGAAGGTCTGGGATCTGAAGGTCTGACATTCTGTCTGCTGATCTTCCGTGCTGCTTGGGTTTGGGAAAAGTACCCCATTGTCCGTCCATTTAAATGGGAAAAGTTAAACAATTGACCGATCAAGCACCAAATTTTGGAGTGGCCTATTTTGACAAATGTGTCACCTGCACAGCTTGTGTCGGTCCCTTGACCTTGTCCATGGAGCTGTGTGTAGGGAATCCCTACACTTGAACCAAGACATCCCATGTCTTTTCTCATCTCCCAACTTTGCACATATTGCGGAAAGTTGTCTTTATTACTTCAAGGCAGTTCCCTTCCCCAAACTGCTCTTCGGCCCGTTCCCCCAAGGTCAAGTGCACATTTTTTCACTCTGCTTCGCTGTGCTGCTGTTGAACACACAACTTCAGCAAGGTGAAGAACACTGGAGTTGCTGCTGAAACAGCCTTGTCCACGTCAAAGTGTGTAGATGTGCGTGTGGCCTATCAAAGAGATTGTCGCAGCATATGGCCAAGTTCTCTCTTTAAACAACTATCAGGATGGGAAACTCTTGTTTTGCGGACAAACGGGAATTATCTTGAAGACTCTTAAAGGGTTCATCTTTCAACTAAAGGTGTGTTTGCTGGAACCTGTTCTTTGCCAACTTTTCGTCTTGACTGGCCCTTCTCACCGCCCTCGTCGTTAACTGGTCACCCCGCAGGGTCTTCTGGATGTGTTACCTAAGAACCCAGTGATTGGCACTTCCAAGGGGTTGGGGCCGTTCAAAAAGGACTTCTGAAGTCGATGTGTTTATGGATGGGAAAATCCCAATTTTGAATGGGAGAATCATGGGAAAATCATCCATACATGAACGGACCATCATGCGCAGCGGGGTTGACTGGAGGTGTCCCTCCCAATATGCAAAGATACAGAAAGGTGTAAATATATATATATATATACACATACATACACAGGTGATTACCACATGTGTCCCAGCAGTTTTGCAGCAACCACAAGCCCTGCCCCCTTCCAAAGGATAACCTGCGGAGAGTTAGGGCTCGAGCCCGAGTATCATCTCGTAGATGATGACCTGGTGATGAAGGGACCCAAGAGGTTCAGAAATCATTGGGGACCTTGAACAACAACGGGTTTCCGGTTGCTGAAAATGCACCGGCAACTGCTGGATGGATTGGGTCTCCAAAGTGGAACATCAAGCGATAATCCTGAAAAAAGGGATGATACATGCAGTCAAATCAAGGCCTCAACAGATTTTCAGAAAAGATGTCTTTCCAAGAAGCAAAGGCATGGTCTTCCTGGAAGTGCGGTTCTAGTTATAGACGATTTCACCATAGTTATAGGGGCCCCATATCCCAACTTCTGGAGCTTCACCAAATCCCAAAAAAATGATTTTTTGTTGAACCAGCCCTGGGCGTCATCGTCAACACTGCTGCCGACCCCACTGCTATGCCCCGCACCAAGACATTCATGGCCACCAAGGGATATCGCATGAAGGTTCGCATCGCGTGAAGGAAGCTGGCCACCTCGACACACAAAGGGCGCTCCCACCGAAGATTGCCATGGCCATTTTGCTTTTAGACGGGGGTAGCAATGGGTCGCATGTATCTATATCGTATATGGATATATAGTAATTAGTGAGATGTGTAATTGTATGTGTATATATATAGTATATATATACAGTATATAATATATATATATACACATATGATTATATATATATATGTATGTGTCAATATGTGAACCACTTACATTTTAAGGTGCCAATACTTGGTGTATACAGTTGCCATGGTGCCCAGATTTTATGTTCATCTGCCCAACGAGGTCAGTCTGCCTCTTTAGGCGTAAGATTTGACTGTTGGACCCAGCCCCAAAAAATATATCGTCTCAAAACCTCTAAGTTAAACGCTAAACGGATTGCAACTTGGAAATGGCATGGTTTGATTAACACCAACTTCTTGTCTCACATTTAACCCATATCTCTATATCTTTTTCGCATTGTAATACTCATTCACATTCACTCGTGAAATCGCAAAAATCCAGGAAAAATCCAGCAAAAGTATCCCATTTGCTGGTTAAAAATCCCAGTTAGAAATCCTCCAAAAAACACCACGGCGCCGCCTGGTTCTTGGGTCCCAGGTTTTCGCCCACAACGGCACTGTCCAGGCCATATTTCCGCCTAGTGGCTGGTAGCTGGACGTTTTGAGTGAAACCAGCAATATATGTATTATGTAATATATTTATATACCATATATGTATATAATATAATATAAGTATATGTTGTATAAATATCATTAATATGTAATATGTATATATAATATGTATGCATAATATGAATATATAAGATATGATATATATATAATATAAATATATATATACATACATAATATAAATATAAATGGTGGGTTATATTTGATATGATAGATTGGATCCAACGGAAGTGTCGTGGCAACATAATTGTGATGGTGATCAGGGGGTTCATAAAGCGGGGGTACCCCAAGCTATCATCATCCAAAATTTGTCATCATTTATCAGGGAAACCAATGATGAAATAGGGCGGCCAAATGTAAGACCAATCTATCATGGCGTGGCATGGCATGATATGTCTTACTTGGATATCCCCTTGTAGCAGGTAGTGAAGCTGGTCACTGTTTTTGTTTGATATGCCAAGATGCAGGATGTTCGTCGGATTTTCCGACCACAACACCACTCTGAGACTCCGGACAAAAATCTCTTCTCGTTCAAGATGGCGGCTGCATTCATCAGAAGCAAACCCGCCTACGGAGCTGGGTGCCAGTTGCACCATTGGCTATGCTTGCAACCATAGCCATGTCCAAATGTCCAACGCAACCACAAAGCCTCCGAAAGAAGGCTTCAGGCATTTCGAGCCATTTTTATGGATGGAATCCATTGGATTCCATTAATTGTACCAAGCCATAAATTTTATCCACTTATCATCCACTTATCATTGGATTCCATTACCCTCTGGTAATTTAACGTAGCTATTGAAAATGGTCATTTATAGTGGATTTTCCCATTAAAAATGGTGATTTTCTATAGTTATGTAAACGTTTACCAGAGGGTAATTGTAGCTACAGATCATCCATGGATTGGCGCCTCGAAGAGATGAACCAAGCCAATCGCCATGCCCCAAAAGCGAACACGGCAATCCCTGCGGCCTGGCCGTGCATCAAAAGCTATGGATGGGATTTCACCACTCAAAAGCTATGTGATTTTTCCCATGAAAATGGTGATTTTCCATAGTTATGTTAGTTTACCAGGGGGTAAAATGTACAACTGGTTGGTGGTTGACCTACCCCTCTGAAAAATGATGGAGTTCGTCAGTTGGGATGATGACATTCCCAACTGAATGGAAAAAGAAAAAATGTTCCAAACCACCAATCAGCATAGTAAATATGTGTGTCATTTTGTATCTATAAACGTACTAGATCATATTAGTACATATCACATATCTATATAGTCTATATCTATATGATTTACAAATGCTGTACATCTTCTCTATCTTAATGCCTACCCTCCGGTGCATGGCAATGGCACATCCCTTGCAAATAGAAGCAAATAGAGGTTTCCATGGAAAAACATTGACATCATTTGACATCAACATTGCGGATTTGCTGCCATGTTTGATTACAGGGTATAATCAAGCAGTTGATCCGCACCACTGCTGGGATTTCCAGTTGAAAACAAACCGCCACCTTCGTCGCGTGCCGCGGTCTCCGCGCGGTGCGCGGCACCCTGAGCCTATGCTTCATGACATGGAAATGGCCAAACGGATTACAACACCCACAATCATCATCATAATATCAATATAATAGTAGAAACATAATAATAATCAATATATAATAATAATAATAATAATGATAATAATAATAATAACAACAACAATAATGATAAGAATAATCATCATCATCATCATCATCATCATCATCATCATCATAAGTGGATACGTACTGTATGTGTGTGTGTTACAGTGTGTTCAGCGGCATCTATCTAGTTTCAAGGCAAAATTGTAGCTAACTTAATCTCGGGGGAAAGGTTTCAATTCCCCAAGATCTCTCCGCGCTGGTAGCCTCACACTCTCCTGCACTGAAAACAAATAAAAATGCTCCGGCTCTTCACATTTCCTAGTAACCTATGAATGGAAAATTATCCATTGCCAGCATTAGACCATCAGAGGAACCAAACATCAAAGATCAAGCAATGGGTGTCATGAAAATTCAAACTGAAATGGCTTTCGTGGAAGGCACACACACATATGATGAGAGAGTAGTTTTTGCCTCCAGCAATTTTGCATAGCTATTGTATGGAAAATCAATGAAAATCACTCATTTATACATGATTTAAACTGATTAAGAATGGTATCAGTATCTTCCATAGCAAACTGTTGAGCTACCAAAGGTACTTCCCAAAGAATTTCAGCAATCCCTCGACCTCTGCGATGCTTTTCACCTCTTTTCGCGTTGCAGTCGGTCGTCAGGTCCCTATTGGGGTAGCCAACTGAAGCTGATGGATGCTACCCAGTCGAGCTCACAGACATTAACTGGTTGCGTGTTTCATCTTGCCAATTTTCCAAAAACAATCTGCGCATAGCGAATCCCTTAATGTACAGTATCTATTCGTTTCGGGTCCCTTATCAGGTGAATTCAATATTTGGAAAATTCACGGGGTGGAATTAGCTTTGTTGGGATTGCTTCAAAAATTACCGAGCTTTTTGCACGTCGACATTGCAGATCATTGTAGCAGTTCTTCATCTGCTGATCTCAGCTGGATCACAAGTGAAGCAGCTCAAACCCCGCTTCCAGTGGCCATGTCAACCGACAAAAAAAGTGGGATTTGCTTCATTGATTCAGGCTTTTTGTCACCAAGAGCCCCACAGAAAACATCGGTTGGATTCTTCCCATGGTTTTCGGTGCCACGATGATTTTCCCAGCATCCATCTGGCAAAGCGAGAGTTTCTCTAAACGAACTATTGGGCGATTTCTGGCAATTTGGAAGCGATTTGTCTCGAGAAGACCAGATCTATCATCGGACATTGAGCCTTAAATCAGTATCAAATCTGCGCATGTGAATCTGGCAAACAAGTCAAATATAGTCAAGTCATAATTGGTCTATTGGTAGCCCAAGTTGGTGCTTCGAACCATCCAAATCAGGGTCGATCAGAGCGTCAGGATATATGACTCAAGCTAGGTAGGGTCAATAACAATTGACCACAATGTCAGCTAAATATAGACAATCATATAAATTGGAATGGTCATAATTAATAAACATACATGAACATACATGAACAACTTCTATGACATGAACATACATGAATAAGCTTCCACATTGGGAACGTCTCCGGATTCGCCTCATTATACCTGGGCCGTTTGGCCCCTATGTACAAGCCACTGCTCACGGCGATCTTGGAGTACACCTGCAGCTTACGTAGTGGCAAGCCAGCCACTGGTTTGATGCTGGGGAACAGAATTTGATGCGAAGAAAAAAGACGGCGGTCTATGGTATTTGACTCTGAGTCTTGCTGTCTACAAACTCTAGTTTGTGGTTCCAGTCGAGTACTTATAGCTGGTCATTTTCTCGTGAATTGGGATGATGAAAACAAGAAGTGAAATCATCAATCATCAATTATTATAATTATTAATCTGTTCTATCCGATCACACCAGTCTAATCTTCGGACATATCTTTCCAGTGTTTACTTACTAATTCTCATTTCCAATTTCCACATCGGATTGTCGAATCCCTGTGGAGTGGATCTGAGATGGCTGGGGATGCAGCAAAATCCTCATCGCCAATGGCAGGGTGCGGTACCAATTTCTGTGTTCTCACACTGAAACGTGTCCGTCCGGTGAAACCTCAACGTGAAACGCTTGCAGCTCTGCAGTGGTCGATTCAACCACTGAAAACGCTGCGGAAAAGCGCTGTGGTGGTGTTTAACACGACAAGGTTGGCAAAAGATGACCAAAGTACGAACCGAACCCCCACCAAAAAATAGATGGAACAGTAACTGATCACTATTCTAGTGGCATTTTACCTATCTTTTTGGAGGTCACTTTACTTGGAAAACCGAGAGTGATGTGCAAACATTGGTCAGCACTGCTGCCTAGTCATTCCTGGTTGGAGCTGTTTTGGCCAACCCTGCTCGACTCTACATTCGGACACAGCTCTGATTTCGATGTTGGAATGGGAAGATCCAGGACATCACCAAAAGGGTCAAGAAATGGTCCTCTCTGGTGGTGGTTTTACCATGCTTTTAGTGGACTTGAGACCAGAGTTGGTGCAATCCTGATTCGTCCCAAATGGGACAGAAAACTACCTGGATTTGCGTCCTCAAATCGCGGATCCCGATCGTCAATTGGATATGGATCACACAAAGACGCTTTCACACGCAAAAAGCAGGGTAGGGAAACAAGCTAAGAGGAATGTGTCGACCTTTGGTTGATTTTCGTGACTAAAATTGCCATTTGGAGGGTATCCCTATTGTCCAACCCCTCCCAAGCGCCATACCCAATTGAGCAACACCATCCTTTCAGAAGTTACCCTCCGTGCTGTCGACGCTATTCCTGAGGGGGTGCGACCAAGTGGACACTGAAGGGGAAAATGATCAACGACGATAAAAGTTCGACTGGTCAAACATGAAACCAGTATGATGTTTCGACCTGGGTGATATTTTCAAATATTCAATTTCAACAGGACGAAAACATGTATGTTGAAACAGACTGAAATACACTACTTCAATGTCCACTGGGAATTAACGTGGTGACTTTCTATGCATCCGTTCCAGCTTGGGTTTGAATGACCCGCAGGACCCCTGACCATGCTGTCAGGGCCAACCAAGATAGAATTGATTTGCATCCCCAATCTCATCTATAGATATGAAACTTGTTGTTCTTAAATATTCCAAGTTCATGGAAAAATTGCCACTATTTGCCAACCGGAAAGTCCCTTCCAGTAAGGCATCTCCAACTGAATGCGCTGAATGTATATTTAATTTATTCTATATACTAATTACATCCAATTACTTTGGTAGTTGAAGGTAGAATTCCGTCTCATGGGCTGTCAAGGTTGTCCTTATATCAGCAAGTGGTAAAGGTAGAAACAAGTAGACGATCTATTCACCTTCGTTACTTCCGAATCATACCCCTTTTTTGAAGCCTTATTGACGATTGGAATTTGTTGATCGTATTTTGGAATCCAAAGCCCCACTCCAAATCCAACCCCCAACTTTTCTTGCTGATACATGACCCATTCAAGACAACAACGGCGAACTTTGGCACTGGTTTTACCAGATCTGTTGGCTTATTAACCATTTCATTGACCTAATAGGCGATGATATACGTGGATTTGCTGGTAGTCTCACCAAGTTGTCATAGTAAGTATAACCCACGTGGCTTTAAACATACAACATTCATACATGTTGGATAGATGTTACTTGGATTGTTATTATCCATATTTGTGTTGGTTATAAGTTATGTCAGTTATATCCCACATCATTCCATCATTTGGCCATATATACATGATCCGTATATTCTTATATTTTATATATATAATGTGTATGCACGCATCGCATGTACATCTACATATACATCTATACATATATTATTTATATTATACATAATGTATATCATTTCATTATACACCACATACCCAGGTGTCTCCATACCACTGAACAGTCCAAGGGGCTCTGGCCTGGTACTGCCAGAGCCTGGTCGGCAAGGAGGCCGTGGCCTTGGCCTTGGGCCTCGCAGCACCGAAGTCCAGCTCCGTGAATTCCTAAGTCCGGTGATCTGAACGATGAGGCCTTGGACTTGGGAAAGGTCTAGAAATGGAGAAATGGATACCACAATTTGTGGCCGACCTCCAATGGTTTTTTCGTGGAATGTGTAGTGTAGTGGTTATGACTCTAGGGGGCATACTTATATAATCCTATTATAATCCTATATACAGCCTGTATTATACAGTACCTGTACCCAACAAAATGATAGAAAATATGTTCCCCCGTCCGGTGAGTTTTCAGAGGTTTGGCCATGTTGATCTAATTGTTGGTCGGTGGGCCACCCCGCATTAAAAAAAAAAAAACTTGAACTGGGATCTTCATGCTTTGTTAGGCCGCAAAACTATGCAAAATGTAGACAGAATACACATAAATGCAACCATCAACCATGTAAGTCATGAGTAATGACTTTCTCATAGTTTCCTTATGTTTTGCTGGTTCCATAAGCATTGTATAAGTTCAAACCCACTATAAACGACTTTGTCTGAACATAGTGTGCCCTAAACTCTCATGGTTGAGAACATCATCTTGCCATCAATTCGCCCAGAAAATGGCCATGCATCGGGTGCGTATCACCCTCATTTTCGCACAAACCGCAAAATCCTATGCTGTATCCACATGAATTTCCACTGAATATCCCATTCATATCCCATTGATAATTAACCCATTCATATCCCTGTTTTGCACAAACCAGTCTGACTTCCACTTTTATTTGTTGAATTCCATTCAACTCGCATTTGGGTTGGATTATTTCAAACTAAATCCCCTTGAATCCACGCTTTTGTGATTGGTTAAATAACCATCATACCCGCATATGTTTAATGGTTAAATCATGTTTAATCATGTTAAATCACGTGGAATCATGTTAAATCCGTATTTGTCGTGGTTTACATGCCTATATGGTTGTTGGCTAAATCAGAATTATACCTATACCCTTCACTGTTCATGGTTTAAAATTCCGAAAGAATGATTTGATTTTGATCCGCAATTCATATCAATTCATGGCTCAATCATCCAAGTGATGGTTGAAAAATACGCCAACATCCAGGCCCGAGAAATCTGTTTTTGCTGAGACTCGAGTCTGGTGGGGTCAGACTTCGCCTTGGACTCAGCAATTCCTTGCTCCAACCTGCAGCGGTGAAAGGCGGTCGATCTGAGATTTTAGAGGGCAAAACATCACCCAGATCATTTGGTGGTGCCAAAATTGGTCTAGACTAGGCATTCTATCTATAATGATTGTAGCATATTGTAGCTGGTCGCGGTTGTATTCGGAAACTTATGCAGTTGTATTCGGAAACTTATATTCGGAAACTAATACAGTTGTACTCGGAAACTTATATTCGGAAACTAATGCGGTTGTATTCGGAAACTTATGACAGGAACTAATGATCCACCATGTCCTCGGCACCAAATGCCTTTTTCCGCTCACATGCATGTGAGTTCTACGCAGAAGCTTTGTCCACACACCAGCCTTTGATGAGCTTGGGACTCATCGACTTCATTGGAGCTGGAGTGTCGTCCGAATCCAGATACGCTTGACATGTGAGATCTTTTCAATTCTCTATTGCGCACAATGGCAATGAAACGGGCAAGTGGTGAAGCGCCTCAATTTGAATCTTAACGTGGGCTCACACGCACAGGTCCACAGGAGGTCGCAATTATGTTTTGTTAGTTACCAAGACTATGCATGTATTTGCCAGAGAGAGTTGCAATTTTGATTTTTTCTGGTGGAAAAAAAACGTGTTGTTCAGAGGGGTCGCAAGTTTGTTTTGTTAGTTAACAAGAATGCGCATGTATTTGCCAGAGGTGGTGGCAATTGTGAATTGTTCTGGTGGAAAAAGAAACATGTTGTTCAGAGGGGTGGCAAGTTTGTTTTGTCAGTCCACAAGAATATGCATGTATTTGCCAGAGGGGGTGGCAATTTTGAATTGTTCTGGTGGAAAAAGGAACCTGTTGTTCAGAGGGGTGGCAATTATGTTTTGCTAGTTAGCAGCAATATGCATGTATTTGCCAGAGGAGTTGGCAATTTTGAATTGCCTTCTAATCATGACATTGTGGTCCAGAAGGGGTCGCAAGTTTGTTTTGTTCGTTGACAAGACTATGCATGTATTTGCCAGAGAGGGTAGCAATTTTTAATGGTTCTGGTGGAAAAAGGAACGTGTTTTTCAGAGGGGTGGAAATTATGTTTTGCTAGTTAGCAAGAATATGCATGTATTTGCCAGAGGGGGTGGCAATATTGAATTGCTCTGGTGGACAAAGAAACGTGTTTTTCAGAGGGGTGGAAAGTTTGTTTTCTTTGTTAACAAGAATACGCATGTATTTGCCACAGGGGGTGGCAATGTCGAAGTGTTCTGTAGAAAAAGGAACCTGTTGTTCAGAGGGGCGGCAAGTTTGTTTTGTTAGTTAACAAGGATATGCATGTATTTGCCAGAGGGGGTGGCAATTTTGAATTGTCTTCTTGTAAACATGAATGTATGGTCCAGAGGGCGTGGCAAGTTTGTTTTGTAAGTTGATAAGACTATGCATGCATTTGCCAGATACGGTTGCAATGTTGATGTGTCAGCTGAGGGCTGGACTAAGACATTACTCATGCATGTACTTTCTCATTTGTTTCGCATTGTCGAATCATTTGTTTCTGAATAATTAGTTTCTGAATCCGACTTCATTAGTTTCTGAATCCGACTTCATTAGTTTCTGAATCCGAAACAATTACTGTAGTTTCTGAATCCGAAGACATTTGTTTCTGAATCATTAGATTCTGAATCCGAACACATTAGTTTCTGAATCCGATTAGTTTCTGAATCCGATTAGCTGCTGAATCCGACCATATTAGTTGCTGAATCCGACCAAATAAGTTGTGGAATCATTAGTTACTGAATCCACATGAGTTGCTGAATCCCTGTTTGTTCAGCTAGGTCGCAGCTAGGTCGCTGGGGTTTATCATAAATCAACCAACAAACCATGGGGGCACCCCCTTGGGCCACCAAATCATGGCTACCTCGACTACCTCGACTACCTCGACACCAAGCAGCATCTCTAGCAATTTGGCGGGTCGCCGGAACAGCAGTGCTCGCACCTGCCAGGTTCCAGGTGGCTCGATAGGTTCCAGGTGGCCACGAAAAATGTGATGCTGCAGGATGGTGCCCCCCAGTGATGTGAACGTTGGTTTATAAACCCCATGAACTATAGTTAGATCTACCATAAACCATAGTGAAATGGGAGTTATTGGCACCAACTTAGCAAACGAACTGGGGACCTTGTAGCAGCGCACCTCATTGAAGGTCAACTCCGTGTGCTCAATGCTGCGCTTCTGGGTTCGCCAGCGCCAGTAAAAGTGATAGAGCGCGGCACTGTGCATCTGGCAACACGTATCCTGAAGCTGCGATGCGCTGCGATATGGTGCGTCTGCGCTGTCTGAAGATTATCTTTTTCTGGGATCTTGCAGAAGCGTCAGGCCCCAAGAATCCATTCTTTTCACGTCCAAAAGGACACATGGTCCACAGGAAGCACTGCATAAGGGGCGCGCTTCGAGGCAGACATGTTGGGAGCCACAAACACTGCATAAGCACTGTGTTTCAAGGTATCCCACATCTCAGATCATCCGATTATCGCAATGGCACAACTATGCCTACATAGGGCCACTGGGTCTAGTCGAAGCCAAGGGGCGAAAACACCTTTGCTCCCAGAGTTGCAGAGTTTCGACAACTTCCTGGGCCAAGGATGACCAAGCCAGCAATAAATTGTGGTTGGTGACGAATTATTGATACAACAAACGGTGGATGGTAATGGTTGCGAAATCCTGCACCAGTTCATGGTTTAATCACGGTTTATCCCATTATTTTTAGGCTTTCACTCCGCGGCGTACGCAGGCGATCTTTTTCAGTGGTAACATTGGGATGTTACATGATTGTACCACAACAAAGTGGGATTGTACCCCACAAACAAGCTACTGTAAGCGTCAAAAAGCACTTTTAAGCTGCCTAGCATGAGGATTGATAATCATGTTCTCATATTTTCTCCATTTTGAGCCATGGAATGAGTGGCCATCACGCATTGATGGTGGGCAAATCCAAATCCAACCCTTGATGGTTAGATCCCCATGTTCGCTGCTTACATCACACGCTACATCTGGCTACATCCAAACTATTGACAGTTTCATCCAACGCTTTGCCGAGTATTATGTATATATATATATATCATTAACTGCAATTCAATCCACAATCTTGTGGGTTAACTCCAACTATATCCCTATGTTGTTTGTTCCCATTCAATCCACATGTGGTTTTTATCCGATGGGTCAGTCATATCGCCGAGTGGCCCTGCGAGCAGGGCCTCAATGACCATCTTGGTGAGGTTGATGGACACGCAAAACAAAGGATAGTTCCTGGATCTCCAGCAGTCCATGGAGATTCAGTTCGTGCAACCATCAAAAGCAACGAGGGATTTCACCACTCAAAAGCAACGAGTGCTTGGTGGTTGACCTACCCCTCTGAAAAATACGATTTCGTCAGTTGGGATTTTCTTATTCCCAATATATGGAAAATACAAATTGTTCCAAGCCACCAACCAGGATTTGATGCTGATTTAACCAACATTGGGGAATCAAGCGAAACTTTAGCAAGACAAATTGAGCAAAAATAGGATTTCACACACAACAATGAGGAGTTGGACTTGGCTTTGACTCCAAAAATTCATGGAACACCCTGAAGTGCGCAATCCAACTCATGTCAACTTTGACTGGTGCTACACCATGGGATGTATTGGGTAGCCCCCCTGTGCCATGTTGCTTTTGGTTTGAAGACATGCCCTCCTGTTTCAGCAATTCTCCCATCGCCCGTGTGGATCAACTACGTTTGTTATCCATGAGTAGGAATGTCAGCTTGCTGCCCATTTGATGCCGTAAGCGAGTACAGTGAGCGCATCTTGGCTCCAACTTTGAACTCTCATGAAAGCTCAAAGGGTAAAACAAGTAAAACCTCAACCAATAACCTGCAAAAGATTGAGTTGTTTGGAACAACAAATCATCAAGTTTGACCTAGAAACTTGTCATGGCTTAGTATTTACATCTATTTACCACACCACTATCCAGTAGAGCTGGAACGAGAACCCATGGAGGATTCATATAATTGGGGCCACGCAACGTAAATGTCAATTGACAAATTCTCCCAAATCAAATATATGTATATATACATACAAATATATGTATGTATACATATATATATATATATTACCAATTCAAGAAAAAAAAAGGTGATGCTCCATCGCGCTGTTTCTGTCCCTTTTCAGGCGTATATATAGCGGCAAAAACGAAAACCTCAGCCCCAGAACCCCGGGTCGTTTTATCAAGCACCGAGCTTCTGCTGTACATCTTGGGCAAGCAGATAGGCCGCTTTCAAAAGATCAAAGTGGTGCGAGAAGAAATAGAACATTTGCCTCAAGTTGAGCGGTCACAGTGGTGACCTTCCTTGAAAGGGTGCGGAATTAATTGGGCAATTCTATGTATATGTATATATATATATACAATGTGTTGTTTTTTGTCTAGAGGCTCCGAGTCCTTTATCTTTGATTGGTTCTCATTGTTTTTTTGGATGGCGTTCTTGGATTTCAAAGGTGTTCATCATTTTTTCCATTGTGTTCATCGATTTTTCCATGGTTTTCATCGTTGTTCCATTGTTTTCATGGTTTTTCCATGATTTTCATTGATTTGTCCTTTGATGTCCTTTGTTTTCAGTGTTTTCCATGGTTTTCATCGATTTTTTCATGTGTTTCATCAATTTCTCCATGATTTTTACTCCTTAAAAATCCATGAAAACATGATCAGAAAGCTATCATAAGCATCCACTCTATGGAGTTGTCAAATTACAAGCAGTCACAAATCAGGTGGCATAATTTGTGGGTAGTTTCACCTACTCGCCCCTCGGCAGACTTCATCTTGGTAGTGTTGCCTTGAACGATGGATGTATCATGCCGATGAGGTCCTGGTATGAGTCAAAATTGTCAACCCCGAAAACGGATGCTTTCATATGGTCTAGATACTGGCACAAGCCATACCCCCACTGACGGGGATTCCCAATAATTCTGCCACACGCTACCGTGAAATCTAACATGAAAGCCCGGAAAATGGGTTTGGAGGACCATTTTCATACTGGACATGAGCATGTTTGGTTCTGTCCTGAATTCGGGCACTTTAGGATTCTGGCATTGTACGAATCATTTGCCGATGTGGATTCCACCCACAGCTTTCAACCAGCTTTCCTGGGACGCTCATCAATAAGATCAACCGCCCAAGTATCAACACTATCAACCAATGGAGTCTCAAAAATATGCCTCCACACTTCTCAAATCTTATCAGTTTTCAATGGTTGATAGCTAATATTCACTCAATTCTTCGTTGATAGATTAATGTGGGTAAATGGCCATAGAAAGTTGAATAGTTGATTTACACCCGTGAAAAAGTGAGATGTTCCATAGTTTTTTGTATGTTTACCAGAGGGTATACTGACCTTATCTACCAAGGCACATGCAATAGATGTGGTTTATTGTTTTACCCACACTAGTTGAGTCATTAAAAATACCCCGTTTTCCCATCTCATTATACTAGTTGGTTGATAGTTTTCCCTACTATGGGTTATCATAATCCCCAGAAAACCAGATAGTATAATCCCCAGCGATCAACTCACCAGCGTATGTTTAATGGCTCATATCAATCATAATTCACTCGAATTGGGCCGTAAAAGTTGGGATGATTTCCCTTATCCTACCCTCTGGTAAACTAACATAACTATGGAAAATTACCATGTTTAATAGGTAAATCAACTATTTCGACTGGGCCATGTTCAATAGTTTTTTGTATGTTTGCCAGGCCGGGTAACTTCTATTAGTGAAGAATTATTAACCATGTTGCTTAGTAACGATTTTGCGTATCATCCCCGTACTAATCGTTGTGGTCGTTAAGGGATGACACCCAGTGGGTTTACTGGCAATCATCCCACCACGAATCCATATGAACATGTATATATACACATAATATCATACACATATAACAATAACACATATATATATAATAATATAACAATATACACATAATCCCACTCAGTGTTCAATGACCCCAATGACCCTCTCGTTATGTCGAGCCGTCGAGCTTCAGGACGTTCAACACGCCGCCCGAGCGATTCAGATCAGTGCGGGGGTCGCCGCCTCCGCAAATCCCGAAATGCCCATCCCTATAGGTAGAAATTTACTTGGATTTAATAGGATGTCATTGTATTTTAAAGGGATTTTAAAGGATTTAATAGGAATTAATAGTTTTTTACTTGGATTTAATGGGAGTTCATGGTATTTTAAGGGATTTAAAAGGATTTAATAGGGATTAATAGTTTTTTACTTGAATTTAATAGGATTTCATGGTATTTTAAAGGGATTTAAAAGGATTTGATAGGAATTAATAGTTTTTTATTTGGAATTAATAGGATTTCATGGTATTTTACTTGGTTTTAATAGGATTTAATGGTATGTTACTTGGATTTAATAGGATATAATGGTATGTTATTTGGATTTAATGAGTCAATGGTACGTTATTTGAATTTAATAGGATTTAATGGTATGTTACTTGGATTTAATAGGATTTCATGGTATGTTACTTGGTTTTAATAGGATTTCATGGTATTTTACTTGGATTTACTAGGATTTGATTGTATTTTATTTGGATTC
>Ga0126342_10005343_pt1 | contig 22360 bp, 19 predicted proteins | sample Cyp1metagenome_FD_92528 | JGI IMG/M metagenome (GOLD analysis project Ga0126342, IMG submission 92528) | Coral microbial communities from Lord Howe Island, Old Settlement Bay, Australia - Cyphastrea 1 metagenome | ecosystem: Host-associated > Invertebrates > Cnidaria > Coral ...
GGAAACCGAGGGAAACCGGTGGAAACTGGGCCGAATAAAAACCACCCACAACAGTGGGCCCAGTTGAACTTTTTGGGGTCGCAGATTTTTCCCCAGATTTTCCCAACAGAATTTCCCGGATTTTTTTTTATCGCCATGGCACTGTGCGTTCCCGGAAGTCGGGGGTGAAGGCGCCCAAATACGCGATCAAACCGCTGCACACGATGACGTCGCCTGTGTCACGACCGTTGTGCTGATGGGGTGGGTCTGTGCCACCGCGTCTGAAAAAAAGAGTTCACTGTCTTGGACACATCATGGGGGGGGTCCTTGCGAAATGTCAGGATCTATACCCCATAGGATCCATGTATGGGATATATGCTAACATTTGGGGTATATTGATGGGATCCATGTTATAAGATATGGCAGCACCATGGATCCGTCATGGGTACTAAAATCTGTGAGGTCAGGTTATGTAAGGCCGATCTAAGAGCGAGATTTCAGGGACAATCGCGCCGAGATGTCATTGCTACAGACTAGACTCGACGGCTCAAAATCGCTTCACCAAAAACTATCCGGATTCACTCCATGCTTGTTCCCATTAAGTTTTGTCCCCACTATAACCAGCATGTTCCTTGGTTAATCATAATTTGTTCCGTTTTGTCCCATTAACAAAGCTATTTCAAAGCAGTTTTCAAAACATAGAGTTGTTGATGATAGTTAAACACATTTAATAATTTCAATATCATTCGAATCATACTATTTTTGGATATGTTTGCTTCACCATGTTCCTAACGCCCAAGGCCCGGCCCGTCAAATTCACATAGTCCACGGCCAAATCCTGGCGTGCAAAAACGCGGCGCGTTACGCCCAGCGTCCATTGAAGCGTCCGGAAACAATGCGGACTTAGAGCGAATTATGATAGCTAAGTTTGTGCAAATCACATCAAAAAACATTATAATTTGGGTTTATGATTCTAAAAACTATGGTTTGATGGGGTTACGAGCCAACTTACAACCAGGGGGCACCAACATCACCAACTTGCAGGAGGATTTGGAAAGGTAGTAGCTTCACCGGGACCCAATCAAAAATGAATGCCCAATTTGCCAGAAATGGGTTTTACAAAGCCCCACAGTTTGAACTTTACCATCGGTTTGGTCAACCCAGAAATGGGACTTGAACAACTTGAACCTACAAGTCCCAACTTACCATCTGGTTATGACTAACATAGCCATGGAAAATCACCATTTTAATAGGTAAACCATCTATAAATGGGCCATTGTCCATGGCTATGTTCAATAACCAGAGGGTACGTTCAAATCAACAAAACGTGAGGTTAGATTGCAGAGTTATTGTCCCTTTTTTTGTGTGAAGAGTTGCCATATGCTTGGCCACATTTAAGCATAAACCGAACAGATAGATACCTCCGCTGAGAGGACCACAAGAACCCTGAAAAGGGGTGCCAAAATCCATCGCAATTTACCCTCTGGTAAACTAACATAGCTATTGAACATGGCCATTGATAGTGGATTTACCCAGTAAAAATGGTGATTTTCCAGAGTTACGTTAGTTTACCAAAGGGTAAGGCATCTTTGAGGGTCAAAGTGACTAAGCATTCTAAAGAACCGATGGGAACATCTGCAAAAGGGTTGGTTAATAAGGTTTCTGAGTTCAGAAAGGTCGTGACCATCCTCACTAAATAATAATTACCCTCTGGTAAACTAACATGACTGTGGAAAATGGCCATGTATGGTTGATTTACCTAGCAAAATGGTGATTTTCCATAGTCACATTAGTTTACCAGAGGGTATACAAAGGGAAGCATCACCCCCCTAATAATCATCCGTTTTCGTAGGTGATCCGGACTGATGATTCACACCGGGCATATTTGATTGATAGTTGACTTGTGCTGGCTGGTTGATACGGATTCCCCGATAAATGGATTGTGATACTGTATTCCCCCATATGTTGGTTAGTATAATCTCCCCAAACTATCATCAATCAACCATCATTTTCCGTTATATCACTTGTATCCCCATAATTTGAGTCTTCAATCCCCTATGAAATGACGAACTACTTGGAAGTGCATCCAACTATTATAGAAAGTGATTAACAACCAAGCATAGTGTAGCCCAGTTTTATATGGTTTATAGATGGCTTATCTATAGCCTATCGACTGCTTACTAACTGTTAACTGTGAGATGCACATTTAATAAGTATAAGTATAAGTATAGATGGTTACTCCCAATATAACCCCCATATAACCCATTATAATAAGTCAGTAACTATAGAGTATAGATGGTTACCACCAATATATATAACCCATTATAATGAGTCTTTATATAATATATATATATATGTTTGTATACATCTATATTCTATATATATATATAAATATTGGTATATATATATAGATAGAGAGAGATATTAATATAGATATATCACTATACATACATATAAATAAATAAATATATATATATATATACAATGTGAGGCCCCCAAGATAGCTAAGTTGGTTTTTAACTCCAATAACTATGGTTTATGGTACTTATAACCATAGTTACTGGGGCGAATCTAAACCAACAAACATCACTGGGGGGCCTCACATTGTAGGGCTTATAGCATATCAACATCAACGTTCGCAGATCGCCGTCCTTGGCGTTCTGCGTCCATCGGCTCTTCTCGCCGCCCAGGGATTCGATCAAGGTCTCTGCGCGGTCCTTGGACCAGGATTCCGGGGCAGTTGAAGGTGGCTTCATGGAATTGAAAATGCTGAAACATAGGGAAACTATGGGGAAACCAATGATTTTACCATCTGGTTATGACTAACAGTTCGCCATGGAAAGATCCATCCATTTTTAATAGGTAAACCATCTATTTCTATGGGCCATCTATACCATGGCGTTGTTCAATAACCAGGGGGTATGTGGAATATATGATATGAATTGATCTGATATGATATTTGGATGTGTCATTGAAATGGGGATTTACCGTAGGACATGATGGGATTCACCAGCTATATATAATCAGTGGAAGTGAGTGGGATATCATGGGATATAGATCACGAACATTTTTTTGGGGTGTCTAAAAATAGGGTACCTTCGGTTTATGGCATTTTTATAATAAGGAAAACTATGATAAATCATGGGGTTTTGCAGCAACGACCCACAAAATCCCATTCGACTACCCGAGCATTGACCGAATAATGATTGCTCCCAATTGAAATATTGTAATATAATCATGTTGTGTCTGCATGGTCATTAATGAATTTGACGTTGCTATGATCGTCGGGAACCCGTCTTTTTCGATCTGTTTCGTGACCAAGGTCTACTCACAACAACAACAACAACAACAACACAACTTTGAGCTAGTAAGTGTACCACCAGTACTTGCAAAAAACACAACTACAGTACACATTCTTGTTGGCTTAACCCGCCATTTTCCAAGCCCAGGCGCCAATTTCTTTTTGCACAGATCCACTTGATACGCCAAATCGTCCTGCCGAAAGAAGGAACCCCAAAAAATGATGTTGAAACAATATATACTCTCCGGTAAACTAACATGACTATAGAAAATAACCATGTTTTATATTGTTTTATAGGTAAACCATCTATAAATGGACCATTTTCCATAGCTATGTTGGTTTACCAGAGGGTAATTCTTTGAAATGACTTGCTGCAATGCCTTTTGTGTCCAGGTACACAGGTACATTGCCAGTATGTATGGGTTCCCACATGTTCCCACTGAAATCAGCTGTGGTTGAATCCCAGTTTTTGATCTTCCTGTAAATTAGGATAAAATATAGAAACCTGAATCAGTTCTGCCATGTGGGGCCCAGTTACCTCTGATCTAATATATATATATATAGATAATATCTATCCATATGTATTTGTATATAATTATGTGTATACATATATATATATGAACATCTATACCTTCCCAAACCTTTCCGGCGTTTGGTTCAAAGGGCCGTCGCTTTTTCGGGTTCCCAGGTCCTTCTCAGCTTTCAGGCCATTCAGCTGCGCCTCGAGCTCAGCCAATTGATCCAAGACCTATGGAGGAACGGCGCTCGGAATCTGGATGGGTTTTCAAAAAAAAAAACAGCAGAAATCCCATGAAAATCCCGTGAACATCCAGAAACCATGAATTTAGGAGTTCATTGATTGATGGTGTGTTTTTGTTTTGTTGAATTCAGTGTTAACCTCAAAAGAGCTAAGAAGTTATATATATATATTAAATATCATTCCTGGGGGTCAAAGAACTTGAGATGAGGAAGGTCCAACATGAACATATCATACTATGTGCCCCCCCAGTTATAAGATGGTTTATAAACCCCATTAACTATAGTTACAAGCATCATAAACCATAGTTATTGGAGTTATAAACCAAATTAGCTATCTAGGGGGCCCCACATTGTATCATATCATGAACATATGAGTAGGCGACTTCGCCAAACCATCACTGGACTTTTTGAGTTCGCGGCATTTGCCCCGCGGGCCGATGACCCCGATTAAAACTTGGATAATTGATGATTAAAACTTGGATAATTGATGATACTTGCTTAAGGGCCACAATAAATGGATTAACATATTAACACAAGTAGTTCTTAATTTACTTAAGTAATTTCTTGGGTAATCCCAAGTTGATTGGTCCACTTGGGACATTAACATGTTGCTTCCAGTTGATTAATCACCCGGCAATCCAACATGGCAATTGGAAATCCCCATTGAATGGTGTTTTTTTTTATGGGAAAATCATCGAACTGCATGGGATATCAATATCAGCAATCCATGGAGCTGATTAATAATGGTGTGTAAACACTATCAATAAACAAACGCACCAAATCCAGGATAACTGGAATATATTCAGGGATACACCACACTTCTGAGCACCATGGAAATCATACCTTCGGTTTGATCTTCCCAGTAGAGCAAAATGTCACTTCTGCAGGTCGGTGTTGATGATAGTCTTGAAAATATAGGTAGCAAATTCATATCTGATGATAGCGTGAACATGGAGACAAACCGACGGCCTTGAGAAGCAAATGACAGAATGCTATGAGTTGTATAGACATGTGCCCGGTATTGCCCGGTAATCAAGCATGGTAGTCTGTGGCCCGTGGCAATAATAAGTCCGTATACATATATATATACATATGTATATATATGCTATTATATGCTAGGGTCAAAACATAGTAATTATAAGGTTAATGGTCATCCATGCCACCATGCGAATCCCAACATCATGGGTTTTTTTGAATCCCTGGATTCATGACCATCCCCAAGTATGGAAAAAACATCATCCGAGTAACTTCACCATGGCACTTCACTTAACATATGATTTCACACCGTGGCGCCTGATGGAGAACTGGTGTTCCCATGGATGTCCTTTTCCCATTGGTTGGTTGATTAATAGAGGGGGTTGTTTACCCCTTTGACAACAGGTTTCTATGATGACAGATGGTATACCAAACCGGCCCCTCTATTTTTATCAAAAGGACATTATTGGGTGTTCCCCCCAAGCGCTTCCCCCGCCTTTTGCAACTCAGCACGCTTCTCGTTCAATTTTTCCATCACCTCAAAGGCACCAAGGTACCGATCCACACAGGTACCGGTCATGATCCCATGATCCACTCGACGTGTTTTAGTCTGACCCGGCCTGGTAAACATACAAAAAACGATGTAAAAGATGGAAAGATCCGGCATTTTTCATAGGTAAATCAACTATAAATATATGGGTCATGTTCAATAGCTATGTTAATTTACCAGGAGGAAAAAAACATCCAATTCTGCTAATCTTTATGTCGACGATCATGGTCACTCTACTCGGATAGCAATGCTTCTTGTATGACCTACTTAGTTAGCTTGCACTTCTCATTTCTTGAAAAGGGCAATTGTTGTGGTAATTAATCATACGTCCCGTGATTCATTGCTGGTAACCTTCCATTTTTTCTGGAAATGTCTCAAAAGGTGTTTAACCATCCCGTCGCCCACCAGCCAAAAAAAAATCCTATCCCGATGAAACTTGATTGATCACTCTTTGTAATTCAGGTGTTTAACCATCTACTATATATACAATGTGAGGCCCCCCAGTTATAAGTTGGTTTATAAGCCCCAGTAACTATAGTTATAAGTACCATAAACTATAGTGACATTGGAGTTATAAACCAACTTAGCTATCTTGGGGGCCTCACATTGTATATATATATATTATATACACATCGGGCATAGATCACAATTTATAGATGTATACACAATTGCAATCCATCCAGGATATGCAATCTACCTCTATATATATATACACACCCTCCAGGTCCTGCTAATAATCAAACATCGATATCCATTCTTAGACCCCAAAGGATACCCAGGAATCACATACCTCAGCTGCCTCTGCATCATTCCAAGTGCCATCAGCCACTAATTCTGAAGCGCTCTACCGATTACAAAAGAGCCTTCTGTAATTATATATATAAATACACAGTACATATCCCAATTCTAAGGGATCATACCCCAGTTTAAAATTCCCATTCCAAAAAAAAACATATAGCACTCCTTGTTGTTTCTATCCACCATCTTTTTCCATCCGATTTTCCCAACCGGTTCGTTTTAAAACCACCGGATACCCTACCATGGCAGTCGCCATGCCCCCCCAATGGCCTCCGCGTACTCCGCCTCCGCGATGGCCAGCGCCTCCTTCTTGGGACCCACCACCTTGGCCACGCGGTCGTAGGTCTCCATGGCGCGAACCCACATGCAAATGCCTGGAGCTGAGCCGCTGGGGCGGAGAGCTGATGTGATCTATAAGGATTACTATAGGGTACTTAAGGTGTCTATGTGTATATATATATATACTATATTATACTATAGGATCTATCAGGTATAGTGAGTGTTGTAGAGGATAGGGGAGTTTTTGAAGATTGATGATGTATTTTGATTCAATGTTGAGATTGAAAGTGTGGAAATGTTCGGGTTGAGAAGAAGAACAAGAAATCATGGAGTGCAAATGAGGTCAGCTTCCCAATGTTGGTGAGATTTATGATGTGCCCTGTCAATGCACGATGTCACATGTCCATTTTTGTTGAAGTCTGAAAGAAGGAATCCAAAAAACACTTCTTAACCTACCAAACTAAGCCTTCCCAACAAAGCAACAGCAACCCCAGTAATACCCCAGGTTCAAGGGTACTGCAGGCACTGACATGCTCGATGGGCCCACTTTGACTGCGAACCTAGGGTGCTTTATGTATATAAAATTCTCCCAAACACATCGCCTATATGCTGCTCTTATATGTCTATTCCAATATATTAACACCTTTCCCAAGGATATGCTTTAACATATGTTTTAACAGGTGTGTTATGAGGTGTTATGTTTTTTTTTAAAAAAATATGATTTTCATATATGGCAATGTTTTCTCCCAACGCAAACACACCCTATATTTCAAGGCACCCCAGGCAGCTGTACTGCACGTCTTGACGCGAGCAGGTTGGAAGTCATCCAACGGCATAAAGGTTTGAATCCTGTCGCGCTCCGGTGAGATCAAAACTGATGAACTTCAGGAACCCTGCGGGAAAAAACAACGGCCTTCCATCTGGTTATGACTAACATAGCCATGGAAAATCCCAACCATAAATGGAGGTTTTAATGGGCCAGTTTCCATGGCTATGTTAAACAACCAGGGGGTAGAATAAATGTATCCTATTTTTTTTTGTTTCACCCTGGTGTTGATGTCCTTCATCAAGAGTGAATCAAACATGTTTGAAGAAAAAAATCATGGGAATAGCAGCTTGGGAACTTTGTGGGAATTGCTGTTCCCTCTTGGGATCCCACAAAAATCATCGAAAATCCAGAAAAAGTCACCAGTGATGATGTTCATTTTTCCATTCCGCCAAGGTTCTTCTTGATGGTCGCCGCTGGGATGTTGTCCTGACATCTGGTTTGGAGAGGGCCACCTAAAGGATTTGTTTAGACAATTTCAAACAAACAATAGTGATGACCAATGGGAGAAACAAACAATCGGGATGACCAATGCGGAAAAAAAAACACAGATTTGAAACATTCAATCCAAGATCATCCAATCAGCATTTTGGCAAGAAGTGCCACTTCTTGCAGAGCACTGCGGAGTTGGCAAGTCTGCCGCACCTCTCTTTTTTGGGTCCCAGCCCATCCCCAGCATCCGCCTTGTCGAAGGATTGCAGAGATCGCAGGAAATCGGATTCGCCCACCATCTTCACAGAGGGTCCCCAGAAGTCTTCCACCATCTTCCCCGACTCATCCTACCACAGGACGACACATCTTTCGGGAAACTTCCGTTAAATTGTCTGGTTGGTGGTTTCAACATGTTTCAACCCTACCCCCCTGAAAAATGATGGAGTGAAAGTCAGATTGGATCATCATCCCAACTATTGGGAAAAATACATGTTCCAAACCATCAACCAGTTGTCTGTTTAAAATCTGCCATTGTTTTTGAGGAAATCTTCAGGTGGTAGAAAAAACTCCAACAAAAAAAATCACACCATCCAAATCATCCAATGGTTCCGAACGGGAAATCCGGATGAAAAAAAAACACATCAAATCTCCAACAACCGAATTCGAATACCATATCCACCATGGAAATCGGCAACATATTGCAATCATATTGCAACATATCCCATGCTCCATGTATGGTATATTTATCTACAAAACTGGGTGATGTTTAAGGCAAATGTTGGTAAATATTCCAACACCATGGGGCATATGATGCATCACATCACATCGGATCGCCCTGTTTGGTGTCGCTCCTTCACGCGATTGGGCTTAATGCTCTTCATGATGCACACTGCCTGCAGGACCAACTTCACCTGTTCGCTGATCAACGCCATCGAAATATAGGGCTTTACCATGGTTTACCCACCAAAAAAGGGGATAGACGTCGTTTCTTAACATGCCTTTTCAACCTACAACAGTCACCAAACATCTAGGTAAGATGGCAACTAGGCAAATGCTTGGGTCTTATGATATTGTATCTATGATGGATATATATATATATATGGGTAAATTACAATAATTCACTAACCTAAATTAAGGCCATTTGGGGATGATTTACCCAGATATATATATATATATATGTATATATATATATATAGATCTACAGTATTCTACAGTTGGAGTGAAACTAAATCCATTTCTGGTGGCCGTCTCCAACCCTTCGGCTCCACTTCGCCAGAGCACAGGCCCAGGTGGGTTCTTCATTGCTTTGATTTCTCCTTGGTGATGTGTGCACTCACCGTAGGATTTCATGAACCCGACCATTTCGTGGGTTTCAGTGCTGAAAACGTTGACCAACTCTGGATTCCAAGTTTTTTGATTACCTGAAAAAGTTATAAAAAGTTCGGCCAATAGTTAGTAAATGTGTTTTAAAGATTATGTGTGGGGATCTGAAGTTGGGTGGAAACAAGCTTATCAAGGGGTGGCACTGCATTGCAGAAAAATCCTTCAAATAATGCACCCATGCCCAAATAAGGCTTACTCAGAAACCAATTGGTTATACGTGGCCAACACCAAACATGGTTGGTTCACATGCATCCCCTTTATGATGAAAAAATCTCAATCTCAAGCTTTAAATTGCCCATCCAAGGCTAACACATTTACATGTGATCACTCAAAAATGGATGGGTCGCACTGTCGCACGGTGTAACTCAATCAATTACGAACAAGGACCAGCCCTGTGATTTTTCAAATGGTTCCGCACCTTCAACCTAACCTTTACCCAATTCTTCAAAGATGTGGAAAACTCAGAATTTCCAGATCATGCCCCTCTGGAAAGCATGATTTTTCCACATCTATGTCACTTCGGATGTTATTCCCATCTATATCCCCAATCATTATAGCCCGCTCATATCCCACTATAATAGATCATTATAGTTATAATATATCATTATAGTTATAATATATCATTGTATATTCAATTAAACCAGTAATCAATGGGAATTTCAGGATCCAATTGATGGAGGTATGTTAGTACCATTCTTCAGGCCATATTTTGTGGGGATATTCCCTGAAATTTAGGCCTTTTTTCTATGGTAGGTACCTCCAATAAATCGGTTCCTGAAATGCCTCCTGTAACGCCGGGTCTCCAATATCTTTGGCCGACAACGTGTCCAGAGCGCCCAAGGCTTCAGTTAGAGCCGGCATGGCCTTGTGGAGAAAATCCACACCATTTTTGGGTGTGTTAAATGGGAAGAAATTTGGGATATGGCAGTGTGTCAAAACCTTGCACCCCTCGTGAACATCAAAATAGCTGGTAAATGGATGTTCATCCCACTAAAAATGGTATTAATAGGTATTGATCCATACCCATATGACTGTGGATGATGGCATTGAAAACCTGATCTTATCATGATTGTTTATGTGATATTATAGTCTAATCTATAGTTATTATACTGATTGTAATATATTATAGTGGAAGTTTACGGGATAATGATTAATCATGGGAAATGGTCGGGTATAACTCAGAATCATGTGATATAGGGATCTAGTGGGGAATTGATGGGACACAACTAGGAATCATATATATATATAGAATCATATAAGATATCATATGATATCCCCCTTCTGGTCATCTAGCAGTTTGCCATGGAAAAAATGCCCACGTTTTTTGTTTGCTTCACAGCTCCACCGTCCATGGTTTTCATTGGTACCCCAGGCCCCCATACCCAATCTGATAAGTTCACACCAAAAAAAACATGAGCCCCATTGAAAACTATCAATAATAATTTAAAAAAATCCATTAGTATACATTAGTCATATTCCATCCCAAACCCCATTGACCCCAGCCCTAATCCTGGTATCTTATAACTTATAACCATATCACTTCTTATCAATGAACCAAAACCCCATTAATTACTTGATGCCCACCCCAAGGAACACTTCATTATCATTGATAATCACACATTCCAAAACCTCACCAACATCCATATTGCCAAAAGCAATCACACATCCATCAAGTCAATTCCCAAGAAGACTCCGCTAAAACGTGCTTTAGTTCGTCAAGTAGAATCCGGTAAAACCAGTCCAATTCCCCATTCCCAATAAACCACAGACTACTTGGATTACTTGGACCATCACAGATGGCGAACCATTGATAACAACTATATAGAATAATTATCCAACAAACCCCCCCGAAGTCCCGAAAATCTATCAAGATCAAGTACTAACATCACTTAAATTCGCCCATTTTGAACAACATTATATATAATATATATATATATATGTGATATAATCTTACGGACCGTATACTTCAATACTTCAAGCATGAAAATAGATCACCTCAAACCTTCCAGAATCTCCCCCCATCTCCATCCCATCTCCACCCCATCCCCATGGTTTGATAAAAGTTTTTAACCAAAAATATCATGAAATATCCGTGTACGAATCATCCCATCCCATCTCCATAATTTAATAAAAACCATGAATCACCATTTCAATCTATTTCATATATCATATATATATATATCCAGTTTTACTATCATGGCCAATCTTAGATACGCAAAAAAACTACAATTCTTAGCCTCTGAAGGTAGATAATCTACCAAAAGACTAGGATTAGTTTGTACCCATCCAGTTGATTGACCTATGGCATCCTATGGGGCTAGGTTCATTGCCAATCTTAGATACCCCGCAAAAAATAAAAAACGATCTTTGCTGGTGAACGTAGATATTCCCATTGATACCACAAGACTAGTTAGGATTGGGAATCAATGGGAATATGACCATTGATATCCATCTAAGATTGACCTACCCTCCGGTAAACTAACATAACTATGGAAAATGGCCATTTCTAGTTGACTTTCCCATTAAAAATTGCCATTTTCAATAGCTATTTTGACATAACCGGAGGGTAGGCTTCATCTCATCCCATGGTCCAATGCTCCCATGCTCCGCTTTCTGCGCCTCCTCGAGGTCCGCCTCCACCTCCGCTTTCTGCGCCTCCGATTTGGCCGCCGCCTCCGCGGCCACGGCTTCATCTGCGGCCACGGATTCTTTCACCTCGCTGCGTCGAAGACCGAGGTGGGAAACACCTGGGGAAACACCTGGGAAAATACCTGGAGATGGTGACCAGATGGTGTTTGGATGATGTTGGAGATTGTTTAGTGTGTTTCGCATAAGTCTTTTTTTCTGGAAGTTTAATGTTGGTTTCTTGGGCTTTGCGGTGATTAGAGATGTTCTTATTAGAGGATAAATATAAAGATGCTTTGCATTTATGTTGCTTTTCTTATTTTCAAGGGCTTTGGATACGTGCTGTTGTTTCCTTTAACGGCGTGAAAAGCAGGGAATTCGCATGAATTCGCCAGCCCTGCCTTGGCGGTCTTTTCGGACTCCTCACCCACCACGATCATCATCTTCTCCACCTCTTCATTCCTCAGCAGGCTTGGAGGGTGGAATTTAGGAGGGGAGACTGGGGAGACTGTTTGATTTTGAAAATTAACTGTTAAATACTGTTAATCATTGTTAATCTATGTTAATCTGGTAATCCCTCACATTAAGACATTCAGAAACAGCACCGTAGAAACCGTGGTTTGGTATGGGGTCCGTATTCTATTCATTTTGTGCCAGATACGCGGGTATTCAATTAGGGCGATGGGGTTACGTTTAACTAGCATCCCCAAGCCATGCATTCCTTTCGCCATAGTTTGGCGAACAATGTTTCAAATACCCCAGGGGTGAACATAGAAAACGCTTGTGACATTCCGATGCTTTTGAGTGGATTTGCTCATTTCCATCCCAATAATCTCTGAATTCGTGTGATTTTGCACATTCTACATCATTCTGCCCCCATCACAGCCCACTGCTACCACTGACTCTCGGTTTTTCGATGGTTTTTTCGACCGAGGCTCTTTGCGATTAATTTGGGTTGCAGATTGATCAGTTCCACCTTCATTCCCTCCACAGATTGCTCTGTGGTGAGAATCTTGTCCTCAGTGGATCAGGTATTTTCCCTGGCGAAGGCAAATCAACCATCCGGGCTTTACCGTTCTACTGGTCAAAAACTGTATTCCTATATTAAATTGTAATGATCCAAGTCTTACTTTTCACTATTCCTCAATAGATTTCAATAATTTCGTTGAACCCCAATGACCAAACTTGACCAAACCATGAAGCAATGGGTAATCTTTTACACTCACGTCAAGGTTCCAGGCCCTTCTCGTATTTATCCTTCAAATCCGTGACCAGTTTTCGCTTGCCACCCAGGAGTGTCTTGAAGGTCTGAATGAGCTCCAGGAAAGAGGTGGGAGTGGCGTAGTAGATGCGCTTCAAGCTGTTTTTGAACCTTAGGCTACCGTGGGCAATACATATATCACATACATAATACATAATGATATATATCATAGTGTAAAATATGCAATATATATATATACATATATATTGTATTGTGATACGAAAACCATCAGCTACATCCATACCATCCATATCATCCATCTCATCCATACTATACAAATAATCCATATTATCCATTAAATCATGGCCCGTTCTTTATGCAAGCACAAGGCCCCAATGGCAGCCACGGCACTCCACGGCCAGCTCAGTCGTCTGCGAATGGAAGACGGAACACATCTCCACACAACTCGCTCTGACCGCCTCCTCCATTTCCACCTGAATGAAAGCTGGGATGATAAATTAACCAACAGTGTTGGGAAAACGGTGTTTTAACCGCTTTATATGATAGTTAGGTTTGTAAATGATAGTAGATGTGATTGGTGATGGCTAAGTTGTTGCAAACAACTCCAATAGCTGGGGTTTATGGTAGATATACCTTTTGCATCCTTTTGCTAATACGTCTTATGTACCAACTTATGACGGGTGACGCCGACCTCGAGGTTCTCTTCACTGTCGGTGTTCATGTCAAAAACATGTCAATCAATGGATCAAGAAAACTATTTGACAAACAATGCTCTTTGGGGTTCAAATAGAGATTACCCTCTGGTAAAGTAACATAGCTATTGAAAATTGCCATTTATAGTGGATTTACCCATTAAAAACGGTGATTGTCCATAGTAATGTTAGTTTACCAGATGGTAGACACTGCCGCTGTTTCGGTTTCAGCCATCGGGTTGACCATGCTTGACTTTGCAGTGGGCCCTCAACGGGCGCACCACCGCGCAGCCCCACCTGTCCCAGGAAGCGTTCAGCGACCGCCACCAGGGCGTCTGCGGGCCACTCGGTGTACCAGTCGATGGTGCAGCAATTCACCAAGGAAGGGAATCTCGGAGGCGGAGGGTCATCCCAGTGGGTAAGGGGTAGTTACTGCCCAGATTTTTCTGGTTGGTGGTTGAGCCCTATATCCCTCTGATGAATGGTGATTTAATGGTGGTTAATGATGATTAATGATGGTTAATAATGACTGGTTGGTGGTTTGTTGACCAACCCCTCTGAAAAATGATGGAGTGAGTTCGTCAGTTGGGATGATTATTCCATTCCCAACATGATGGAAAAATAATCCAGCCATGTTCCAAACCACCAACCAGTCATTAATCACCATTAACCAACATCATTAACCATTATTATCCATATGATTACCATCATTAACCAGTCATTAATCACCAAGCAGTTTTCTTTGAGATAGGACTGGGGATTTTATCCATTGAATGGGGACCCTAGGATGATCCTCCAAGATCTCGAGATATCTCGAGCTTCCCTGGGTGAGTTCAATGGGATTCCAAGGGATTTGATGGAAATCGATCCGAATCCGCAGTCTATGTGATGGATTGATTGATTATCGTCGCCCTGGCTGGTTGATTCATTGATTAACTAACCTGGTTACCGTGGTTTTTATAGTTTTTTTATCATCTTGAAAAATCATGGAGTGAAAGTCAATGGGTTCCGGATGGCATCCCATATATATATATATACATATATATATATTATGGAATTATGGAAAATAATCCAGCCATGTTTGAAACCACCAAGCAGTAACTTTTTGCAGTGATTGATTTTGTCGCCCCTTTGAATCCAAGGAACTGTCGAATTCGCGCCCGCCAGGCGTCACCAATGGGAGAGAAACATAGGACGATGGCCAGCAACTTTTGGCACCTTGCAGGTGGGTGAACCACCCCAGGTTCACGTGGATGGTGAGAGGCCACCGCCCAAGAAATCCAATTGGATTTCCCCAAGACTTCTGTGGAGTTGGTTCATGATAGATACGTTGATTCATCACCAGTGTAAGTGGGGTGAAAATATGTAAACATGGTAGATACGACTACGGTTCAAGGGATGTATAATAAACATATATAAACCCACAAACGTACTGTAACTGGAAGGACACCAGTTGCAAGGATGAGATGACAACCCAAAGACCGGAAAGTACACTGGCATGAAAGGACGTAACTGGCAAACTGGGAATATAGCTATGATGTCACGTAGGCAATCCAAGGATGCCCAAGAGCTATTACTTGTAATTTCATTCATGAAGTGAGGGCAACGATGCAGTAGTGATACTCAGGTAATTGAACAAACATTAAATGGCTGGTTGATTACATCATATTACATCCACAACAGTTTCATGTGCCTAAATTGAAAATACCTCACCTATGTAAGGTCTCTGCAAGGGCATATTCTTCCAAATACAGCATGGTTTGATACTTATTTAAACCTATGAAGTGATGGGATATGCGTAACACAAAATAGTGATAAAATAAGTTATATTATGTTATGTCAACAAAAACATATATTGCATCAAGGATATCAGCATATCCCAACAACCTTAGGACATTAGGGCAGGAGGAGATAGGGTAACAACAACTGGGATATCCTATGTTTCAAATAAGCAGCCGCGTCAGCTGCACCTCTGCACTTTCACGATTTTGAACCATGCAATTCACACGTATTTCCACTTTTCGAAGCGTGTTTCCATGTTCCAATACCCACAGGATCCATGGATGCTATATATGGTAACATTTACCATCAATATACCCCCAATGTTAGCATATATACCATATTATACCATACATGGATCCTATGGGATATATTGTTTTGGGATGTTTTGGGTTTCATGTGAGTTGGCAACCAGGCATTCCAAAGATCATCCAAGATCTCCGATCCTTAAATTCTTAAGGGGATCCAGTGGTTCCCTAAATCTTCCCAAATTTTCAATGGGAGATCTTCAGGATCCTAAAATGGAGGTACCTACCATATATAAGGCCTATTTCTTAGGCCTATGTAAGGGAATATCCCCAGAAAATATGGCCTTAAATGGTACAGTACCTCCAATTTAGGTTCCTGAAATGGCCATTGACTTTTTGTGCGGTTAGAAACATATTCCTCAATAAGCCAGTATCAGTTAGTATAAACCCCTATTTTAGCCCATCAACAAAGGTATGTTGGATATGCTTTGACCCCACCTTTACAATCACCAGCCATCACCAGCCCCTGTCCCTGTGCCCCTCACCTCTCCACAAAGTAGGCATAAAGTTGGTTCGGCGTTCCCTGACACCAAGGACAGGACTGGTGTGGTGCATGACCCGTTTTCCAACAAACAACGAACAAAATAGATCCTAGGAAATGTGTTGGGAAGAAGTGTTCCTCTTACACATCTGGATCCATTTCAGAAAAAATCCAACCTAGCACATGGAATGGCTTCAATCTTGACATAGTTTCCCCCCATTTTTTGATATTCATACGCAAGTGAAACATCCATGAAAAATTCCACTCTTCAGCATCGATTTGGAGCTCCGTGAGTCGAGTGAAAGCTGGCAGTTCTGTCATCCCTGTCACTAAGGATTGCTGGGTATCGTAAGGAAAAGAAATCTGCAGGAAATCGTAGCTTTCACATGCTGAACAAACACGAAAACACATGATTCTACCATCCAAATGCTGCCTGCTTCTGGGCCCCGCAAGATGTCAGCGAAATTTGCTAAATCATCTCTTGGATGTTAAATCTTTGGATCGAAATACTCAATCCCAATGTTTCCTGGCTAAATCCCTCAGGTTCATGTTTAATCCCCAAGTTGTGCTGCTTCTAATCACCATCGTCCCTACTTAAATTATCATTTTCCGGGTTTATCCCTGTTCATTTTTTTAAAATTCCTTCATTTTTCTCCACAAAATTGGAATTCCTCCACTTTCAAAAACCAAAAAAAAATCAGCCATTTTCCCGGTGAAGTCCGCCAAAATCCGCCATTTTCCCGCTCCAACTTCCGCCCTCAACGGCCCTTTCCACCACAGCCCGCCGCCTCCGGGGCCTTGCCTTCCTGGCGCGCCGCAGCGCGGACCATCTCACAGACCTGCACCCGTTCGTCTGGCGCGAAGAGGTTGGGCACCTCTCCGGTGTTCCTGGAAGGCCATGGGGAGACGGGCTTTGCAAAGACGGGTGGAAGTTCTTCCAATGTTGTTTCGGGTACCCTTTGGTTATTTAACATAGCCATGGAAAATCACCATTTTAAATAGGTAACCCATCTATAAATGGACCATTTTCCAAGGCTATGTTAAATAACTGGGGGGGATATATAAGAATAAAATATCGATGTGGTCACAGGCAAATATGCATATGTATTTATAGTATATGTATCTATGTATAATTGTATTCATTATGGTTACTAGTAAGCAAAAATGATTCAACACTATTGTATGCACTATGCGTACATACAACCAATATACACCTATGTGTAAATAATAGCAGTAAATTCACATGTGTATACGATTATATCTAATAATATATATATAATTAGTGATATTTTAGCTTGCAGTGGATTGCCTTTTGTGCTTAGTGGTCATGATAGTAGTGAACTAATGGGGCACATGAAAGATGCATCAAACGACGTTAAAGAAATCATCGATCCAGGAATGGAGAAATGAACAAACAAATAAAACACCAAACCGGAAGTGAATTTCAACATATTTCCCAATCAGATTGGAAAGTAGAACGAAACATGGCCAAGGCAATGAGTTTGGGTCTGATGTCCTCTGGTCTTTCTCTATGGATCCAGGCACCTTCTGAGAAGCTACTGCGCACCCTAAATCACAACCTAAATCCTCGGAAAGCGCGGCTGGATTCATAGAGTCTGTGGCCAAAAGCCACTCTTTCCAGTTCAGCAGCACATCACCAGCTTCCATTGCCAGCTACCTTTGCAAGTCAAGTGGCAAAAGGTTGTTCAAATCCTCCACGAAACCCTCGCTCTTGATCCTCAGTTCCAGTGCTAGCAAAAATATCTCAACATTTCCTGCATGAATCACTACAATTTTGGGTGTTGTCACGGTTGACCCATACCCTCAAACTGATGCATGCATATGCATGCATGGACGATTTGATTGTGACCAAGAATTGCCGTGAGTCAATGGCAACAGCTCATATTTCTCCATAATGACACATCTACTGTTCATCAGTTTTTACAGTTTTGACCTAATCCCAGTGACAGCAGTTCCCCGGCCCTGTCGTCCCAGCAACTGTGAGTCTGAGAACAGGAAGACGGTCTTCTCACCTGCAAATAGGATCAAATAGGTCCCATGAATCGGAATTGATGCTTTTTGAATGGGTGTATCTTGGAAATACCCTCTGGTAAATTAACATAGACCCTGGCAGATAGGGGTTGGAAGATTAGTTTCCATTAAAACTAGGCTATTTTCAGGGTCTATCTTAATTTACCAGAGGGTACTGCATGCACTAAATAAAGGAGCCAGCTGATGATTAACAACAGGACATTGGGATATATTTTTTGACCATCAACTCGATAAATCATGGTAACGTGAGGATTACCCCCGTTGATTCATACTATCCAAATCTTATACAACCACTATTGAAAGTGATTTTGCTAGTAATACTGAATAGTGTTATTGGGATTATCACTGGGATTATCACTTATCTATGGCAAAATACTATTGAAAGGAATATCATCCCAGTGCTTTTGCTACATTTAACATCATTTAACCATTTAAAAGTGATCCCATTCTGCCACAACGAAGGGACATGGTCCTGACACCCTGCAATGGGTGACCACAAGTGACAGAAGCCCGGCCTTTGCCCCCGGCGCCGATCAGCAGTTTCTTCAAATCCTCACGGAATGCCACTTGGTCGTAGCCGCGAGCGATCTCGATCCTCGGCGTGTAGGCGATGTAATGGATTCATCCTTAAAAAATCCTCCAGGAATCTGGAAATATCGAAATATATCGACATGTATATGGATTATCGATATGAAAATCATGTTAAATGATGGTCAATGTTTATCCCACGTTTGTGGGCTCTTTTTGGGGTGACCATTCCCCAAAATGACCCAACATTTACAAGCAGGTGGTGAGATTGCTACCAACTTCTCCAAGATGGGTTCGCTTGGACGATTTGAAAACCAAAAGGGATAGCGCCGACGTACTCTGCATGACAAGCGGCTGGAAGACATTACCTTGGATGGCAACCATGATCTCTGGGGATATGGCAATGCACATCATGTGTTTTTGCTTACATTGTATACCCTGCAAACACGGAAATAATCAACCTATGCAACCAAGCCTATCAAGCCCGCAGCCTTTCATATCATATTCTATGTCCCTTCAAAACTTGTGGAACAGCTTCCCCACAGGAAATCTTATCTTCGAGCATGGAGTATTACGCAAAAGATTGAGCATTGCAGAAAAAAATTGAACCCTGCGCTGGTATCTTAGGAAATACTGCAAAATCCACGTAGGATATGACATGGCAATATGATTCATGTCTACGGTCCAGCTTGTCCAGCTTTCAGACATGGCCGTTCTCGCGGGGCTACGTCAAAAACAATTCCAATATATGCCAAACGAAACAACATGAAACAACATGAAACAACATGAAACAACTACATCCACAAAGCTTGACATGGAACATCATGCAACGCCTAAACTGGAACTACATGGGTTTGAACAAGGACGTTTCTACTGGATTACTGGTTCCATGATGATCCATCATGGAGGACTGCTTCTAGTAGGTCCACAACTCTTGAACAAGGAGTCTATGGTCCAGATGGTTATTGAATGATATTGACCTATTATAGCTGGAATGACCCTTCATCTTAGCCCTTTGATGGGTGAGAGGCGTATCCGCCTAGTTTGATGAAAAAAAACAGATGTTTCTTTGCCGATCTCACAAATTATTTCATGAACATGCTACAATGTTTGATGATGGAATCCCTGTCTTTGTTTTATCGCGAACTCTTCTAGTTGGTGGTTTTAACGTGTTTTAACCATCTTGAAAAATATTAGTCAATGGGAAGGATTATCCCATATATCATGGAAAATAAAAAATGTTTGAAACCACCAACCAGTCTTAGTTTTAATGGTAGAATGCACCAAACAAGCATACTACTGGCTGATAAAAAATACCCTGCAAACAAGTCATTTTTTGACCTGCCGAAAGTGCCTTCCCCAACTGGAATTTGTCCTCCCCGCCCCCGGTATATATGTCATGGGGAGTCAACCACTCCCGAAAAGCTTTTTGACCACCAAGAACCGCATTTATTTTAGGGAAAAAAAATTACCATCTATTCTTCTGGAGATCACCTTTCGGGGAGATGAAAACATATTCAAATTCAAGCCAGTCATTCAATTCAGGTGTATATTCGGGTTTGCAAGTCAGCGTAGCTTTCAATACTATTTCATGGCCTAATTACTTGGATGATTCGGGACTATCACCATGACTTAGGCAACCTCCATAAGTCCAATGTGGGAAGCTGATAATAAACCATCCCTATGATCACCGTTTAAACAAAATATGGGTGGGGTTTCAACATGTTTCAACCATTCCCATGTCATGGTTGAAATGTTGATCCGGTTGATGACATTTATCCAACATCTACAGTGCCCAAGCCAACCGCCAACCGCAGCTAAGTTGCAATCCGCCAGGAAACACGCCAACCTGCTGCAGCTTTGTCGTCCACTACCGCCGACGCCCACGAGCAACGCATTGCCCCCAGGCGTTTTGATGACACGTGCCACGCGGGACAAGTGTTCCAACATGTAGAGGAAACCTCAGCGGCTTGAGCTGGAAAAAAATGGGGAAATTGGATTGTTTTAAGGGAAAGTCTAGGAGGAAACCATGGTTTTTACCATCAAATATAAATACGGAAGACGAGGGAAACATTGGAGAAAAGATACCTAGCTAAAACCTGAGGGAAATCTGGAAAATACGTGGGTTGATCTGGTTTTACCATGTTTGGCGGGAATTGCTTAAACACATGCATACATATATCATATGCTGGTCAAATTATGTTGCTCCGTTTCAAAAACATACAATGCAATGTTTGTGGGTGACGCCTCATCTTGGCACACCTGATTTTCACAGAGGACTTGATGCATCATGTGGTCAAACAAAAAACTGTGATTGTTTGTATGGCAGTTGCATGTAATTACCCTAGGATAATCCCACCGAAAAAAAAAATCGCTGGGAAAATCATCTAAACATTCATGATGGATTTTCCACATTGAACTGTCAGCTTACCCTAGGGTATAGTTCTATGGTCATGGCGACTCAGCGATTATATAGTGTTTGCCCCCTCGAGGCTTCGGTTTTTGGTGTGTTCACCAGTTTTCATCAGTTTTCCCTGTACAAGTACCGTAAAAACTCCGTCATCAAAGGGTAAACATGGCTAGTCTGAGATACTCTTTGCAAACGATACATTTTTTGAATTCCCGATTCACCAGGGCATCATGTCACTATCCACTTAGATTTTCTGAAAAAGCGTTTCGGTCGGCAAAATCATCAGGAAACAGTCATCGGCAAAAGCATCCATTAAGCCGCCCAAGCAACACACCAAGTCCATTTTTTTGGTGGACATCAAATTGTACTGCTCCAAATGTGATTCGACCTGCGCAGCGCTTAAAAAAAAAACAGAAGTACTACGGGAGGCTGCGAAGTTGTGACGCATGGATTTGTTTAAAAGTGCTATTATTGCTATGAACACATAGTATCCCTTGATACTGGCAACCCCAAATGAAGAAACCATCATAAAACTTAACAATGAATTGGAGGGGTTACATCCCCAATACAGTTTTCAAAACACTACTGAAATCGCCCCCCCCCCAGTGGTCTGGCAAAATGCCTGGGTTAAGCAGCATGATCGGACTCCAAGCCCGCCAGATACATGTCATTGGAATTGGAATGGTTCAAAAAACCTCATGTATATATATATATATATAATACACACTCAAATATGCATATATATATAATATTATATATATAGATATTTGTAGAGAGAGAGAGAGAGGTCACAAACAAATGGAAAACATCTTACCATCATGACCATCATGACCATCATGACCGTCATGGCCATCATGGCCATCATGACCATCATGACCATCATGACCATCATGACCATCATGACCATCATGACCATCATGACCATCATGACCATCATGACCATCATGACCATCATGACCATCATGACCATCATGACCATCA
>Ga0126342_10005344_pt1 | contig 22356 bp, 24 predicted proteins | sample Cyp1metagenome_FD_92528 | JGI IMG/M metagenome (GOLD analysis project Ga0126342, IMG submission 92528) | Coral microbial communities from Lord Howe Island, Old Settlement Bay, Australia - Cyphastrea 1 metagenome | ecosystem: Host-associated > Invertebrates > Cnidaria > Coral ...
ATTTTCTGCTTGCGCGCCGCACATCTAGAACATACTGTGCTTCAACTGGCAGCCGCAATGACGATACATTAACCCGTATCTGGAAACTTATCGCTTGAGGCTAGCAGCGGAGCCAACAATATACGTGGCTGAATCCGGACCGGGAGGAATCGAAGGGTGGGGGGGAGGCCCCCCCCTTATGTGGAGATTCCTTACTTCCAGCCATCAATTTCCAGGAAAGGACCAACCACCTCCCCCAGTACTAAACTAGTACTAAAGTACATAGAACTCAGGGAGCCTAGGCTACCTTTCATGATCAAAAAATCCAAATCATGATTTTGCACATTTTTGCACATAGTGGGGCACCCTGTCCAACAGCATAACCTGTTTGGCTCATGCTGTGGGTACCCCTGATGCTTCTGCAACTTTTCATCTCTTGTGGCTCAGGTGTAGGCAGAATTGCTGGCCACATCTGGGGGCACGTCGAATTCAAACCCCATCACACCAAAGAACCATACCGCAACAATTCACTTTCACGCTCGCTGTTAAACATTTTTTTTGTTTGACATTCTTCTGCAAGTGACTCAGGAACAAGTGACCGACACACACACCCTGAGAATCGTGAGAGTCTGCTGTTGACTTGTTGGTTGAGTGTCAACTACTTTAAGCGAGAAATCCCTTTCACCGGGTCAGCTGACTTCAACCAAACGGCTCCCAGACAGAAACAAATCTTAGCAGCGATCCCAATGCTAGCAAAAGTGAACTATCGCTGAATCCCGCACAACCACCCGCCTTGAACAAACAAAAACTAGCGAATACGAGAGAAAAACAAGGAGTGGTTTGCACACTTCATCCACAAAGAGGAGTTTTCACGATGCCCTGCTCCGCTCCAAAAATCAACAGCAAAAGGCAGTATAAGAACTGTGCGGATGGTTGATCCAACATCCCCCCTCTTTCGCGCACTTCACCCATGCCTTCGGACCCTGCGTAGGAGGCTTGGGACGCTCAACCGCAGGTCTCACCCTGGTAGAAACCTCCTGCTGGTCGTTGCGACTGAACACATAGAATGTTCAACAAACACAAGGTGAATCTAGTCATCTAGTCACTGTAACTAGTCCTGTCCTTTCAAACTCTTGGTGTCACACACTTCATAATATCTTCCATAGAGTGGCACCACAACAGCCCTGAAGCTGTAGCTCCGGCCTCCTTGGAAGCACTGCGGCCTGGGGTGCGAAAAGGTCTGACAGTGCCCAAGTCTTTCCATATTGTCATCACATGTCATCACATGTCATCACCATAGCACAGTGGTCGGCCACAAACGTGAACCCAAGAAGAAGTCCAGGCCATCCCGGCTTTGTGGAACGGGTGGGTCATCATATCGCTCGTCTTCGTCCTGGCATCGAAACAACAGAATCACCAAATCATCCATGTAAATGTTAACAATAGTAATGATAATTACTTAAAAAAAATACACACTAATACTAATACATTGTAACAGAAATAGATTGCAATTAGTAGGTAGGCGCTTTGTGTAAGGTGAGACGCAGCAGTCTGCCCAAGATTGCTCCTCCGCCTCCTGCGCCTGCAAAAGAAAATTGCAATCCGCAACGTGAGCGCTGCTTCTTCAAGACAACAAGCAACAAACTCCCAAACTTGAGCATAATGACCAAGCATTTGGCTACAACAATGGACATGACCATCATGACCATCATGACCATCTCACCTAAGTTGGGTGATGAACTTGCCATTGATTTCTTCCCACAACGCCTGCGGCCGCTCTCGCTCTCGATGCTTCCGATGCTCTCGGCCACCCTGGGGCGAATGGCAATGGCTGGTGAGAGGCTGGCGTTCAATGTTGAAACGTCGGTAGAGAATCGACTATTTGATGCTGAAGGGCTCAGCTCAGCCCACAAAAAAATGTCAATTCAAAAGGTGTTGGCGCATAGATCAAGATTGTACACAAATGGGATGGCAGCTGGCTTAGAAATTATCTGGTTGTGGATCAAGACCCAAATAAGGCTATTTTTGAAACAAACCATTGCAGATCATGATCATGATCGTAATCGTGATGGTGATGGTGGTGGTGATGATGATGATGATGATGAAGCTCAAGCTCAAGCTCTAGCTGAAGGTGAAGGTGAAGGTGAAGATGATAACTATAGTTCCATGTTGTCTTTATCATGATCATTATCTGTATCTTATCATTGTCTCATCCTTATCGTTATCATTGTCAATATCATTGTCATTGCCATTGACATTGTCATTATCATATTCATTGATGTGATTCAAAATGGTTACACATTGACATGATGATTAGTAGCAATTATGCACAATGACGTCCAACAATGGACAACGATGCACAGTGATGGGTGTATACAATACATATATATATATATATACATAGAATAGAATGGAATGGAATGAAAATGGAGTTACTAGTAGCTTTCTAATTTGGGATAGTTATAATAGAATATATAGAATAGAATTCGCAAAACATAAGATAACAAGACGCAACATACATGGATGAAGATATAAAGAAAGAAAGCTAGATAGAGAGATAGAGTTGCATCCCTCTCATGCTCTTCAATGATATATCCCTGTTTTTGTCCTTTGCACTAGATGCATAAAATGAATCCCCATTTCAGGTCACCCTGGCCCACCTCTCCCTGGCACCTTGCGATCTCCCAAGTTTGGAACAATGATACTGCGAAGGCCCTTCATCTGGTCCGGCACCTGCTTTGGTTCATCCCTCATGTGGCTGCTCAAAAACAGTGAACATCAGCGAAGCATTTTGCATCATTTTGGATCGCTTGCACTCAACCGCCAATTTGAATCACTTTTGGTCAACAAACTATATACCGAATTATACCGATATATACCCAAACTCTCGCCCCAGGCCCCAGCCCCTATCCGCCTCTGCGCCCTCGAGCAGCCGCTCCCGCACAATGAGCAAAGTCTGGCAAGGGACAGCTGAAAACCAACAAACTGACCTTGATAATCCTTGATACTTTTTACGCCATGACCACAGCAACCAAGGCTACTCCTGTCAAAGCAACAGAATCCATCCAAAGTCATCCTGGCATCTTTTCGACAAGTGGACGTTACCCAGGAAAAACATCAATCTATGAATCTATGCAATACGATGCAATGCGTCCGTCAAACCCATATACTGTAAGTGGATGTGAATCATGAATAAACCACCCGCCTCCCGGGGATAGGAATTGATGCCTCGGCATTGCCATCTGCTGTGCGAAAGATATAGAGAAGCACCTCCAAAAAAGCCTCTTTGCTTCCTGAGTTTGTTTCATCTTCTTCGTGGTGTCCATTTGTTTTTCCGTTTCTATGTCCCTTTCCTTGTCTTTCTTTCCTTCCTCGGTTTAGTGTTCTTTTGTTGGTCTTCCTTCCTTCCTTCCCTCCTTCCTTCCTTCCTTCTTTCTTCCTTTCTGTTTCCTGCTCTTTTGGCTTTATGCCTGCCGCGCTTGTCCTTGCAAACCCTTTCCACTCATCTTCTGGTTCAACGCTCATTTTGCATCTTCTAGCTATCACCCGTGTCCGTCATCGAATGGTCTCTTCCTTTGATGTGCATCACCGTTCTTGCTCTTGTCTTTGCCCTGTTTCTTCTCAGCCTTCCAGTCAGGTCTCTGTGTCGTCAAATTGTCATCTTCCCCCTCTGCTCCTGCCTTTCCTTTTAATCCCATCCCTGTTGCAGTTTCCAAGCGTTATCTTGTTGGCGCATGACTTCCGCTGCAATACAACTCACTTTGCTTTAGACATTGATGAAGTAAATTGAAGTAATGCATCTGTACCACAGCTGCCCATGCTGCAGTTGCTCTGGTCAGGTCTCTGGTGGTTGTCACTATCACTGCTCCAATCAAAATTGTAAAAATGATCCTTGCTTTCGCCCTTGCACAGGTTTGGTACCTAAGATTTCCAGAATCGCCAGCCATTTCCACTTAGTATATACTGCTGGACCCAGCCTTTGCCACCCTTTTCCAGGGAGCCCGGCCATATTCAGGCGCCTTCATGCAGCCAGCAAACAAATAACATCCAATAACCAACTGCTCACTGAGTTCATCCAGTGGTGAGTCAGAAGCAACTGCTGCGCAAACCAACTCCGATGTTTGTGGCCTTCCTGTCGCCTGGAGGCGGTGGCGGCCTACCATGGCATGTTTCATCCAAGAAATGTCAAAAACACAGAAACAAACACTCCCTTGAACTGAACTGATTCGAGAAGTGTCACTCAAAAAAAAACTTCCAACAGCTGAACAAGAAGAAAATCCAATGCACCATACCCACACAGTCCAACGTGCGGCATCCAACTGATTGAGGCCACCACTGCATCATTCCGTCGCGGCCTGAGGAATCAAATGAATCAACAGATTGAAATAGGAAGGTTTGGCTTAGCCTGGCTCGGCTAGTCTCAACAGGTTTGCTTTCCAGTATTTTCTGGGGATCAGTCCAGATTTGAAACAAACCCGCCCGCGCCGAAGGTGCCGAGGCGTGTTAGTTTAGCAGCGAGTCTGTCAGACTGGTACAGCTCCAGCTGGGGGGGAAGGACATTTTCGACAGAGCGGGGCGCCAAAAAGTGCACGGGACTGTGGCAATTTGCACCTTGTGCAGATCGGCCCAAAATCGTCCAAATGCACCATTTCGATCCGACATGGCCGCAACATTGGCCCGAACTTCGGCCAGCAAGGCCCCAACTTCGGCCCAACTTGACGGGCCCAAGTGGGCTCCTGTTCGGCCCAACTTAAGGCCAAGGAGGCGAAGTTTGACCCCAGTCGGCTTTTGGTTAGGCCAAGAACGGCCGCTCCTTTCCTCTCTGACCTTACCCAAATCTCCGGGTGCGGAGCGACTCGAATGAATGTGAACAAAATAATTGATGGCCTGGCATTCAAGATTCAAGAGACAGCTCTGCGCAACGATGTGTCTTGAAAACTCTTCAAACTGCTGCGTCTTCGAGGTCTGCGCCACGGTTGGGCCTCTGTGGCCTCATGGCAAGTCGGGGAGCTGCGGACCTGCGGGTGGACCCCTATCCCAACTTCCCAGCAGGGCAAAAAAAAACATTTGGGGAACATGGTTGAACCTTGGGACTTCAACGAAATCCACATCCACCATCCAGTACCCCAGCCCTCTCAGTGCCCTGCACGTCTGGGTTAACTTCGGAGAGGAAGCTGGGACCATTGATGTGACGTGCCTCTGATGGAAGGCAGCAAGCAGGTGCAGGGTCAAGTGGCAGTTGATCCCATGCACAAAGTGAACCCCGACTTGGTGGAATCATCAGCTAAAATGGTGCATCTGAGTCTGTGCTTTGATCCATCTCTCTGTCTAAACTATCTGTTGGTCGGTCTGTCTGTCTGTCTGTCCGGAAGCAATTGGAAGGACCAACGTCAAAATTCATGAGATGTTCACCATGCACTAGCTGCTTTGTAAGTTCTGTCAACTTGAACTGCAAGGTTTCCCAACCTACAAGTCCAAAACAAAAGGTTTATAGATGATGAATATATTTATGCAGACTCGGACCAACATGGACATGGAACGTAGCTGAATGTAGCTGATATCCCCAAGCCATTTTTGGCAGTTTGGACATTGAAGCAGCACTCACCACTGCACCAAGGCCCCTTGCGTGCACTGTGACCCAGCCATCTGGCTCCACCTCAGTAAACGTCACACCTCCTGCACTTTCCTCAACCCGGCGCCTGGTTAGGAAACTCATTGAAGCTCCTTGGTTCCCTTTTTGAAATATGGATACCCATAGCTGCCATAGCTCCTTTACTCCGAAAACCACTAGATTCTAGATCAGTGAGTAATGCAGGAAACAAGTTGTCTTTCGCCTGGTTTTCCAGTGTGGAACTTGTGTTACACAATGTTACACAGCACCAGCCACCAACGTGACGAACGTGTCAATGTCTGGTGCTCCTAAGCTCTGGGCGGGCATTCTCACTAGGCCGTTGGGGAGCGTTTCAGTCATATCTCTCTGGGTAACGGCCTGGCGAAGAAACATGACTGCAGTTTGCAGCCCAACTCCCTGAAGTCAACGGTATGTATATGGTATGTCGAACAGGAACAGCACAAAGTTCCAATGAAAATCGGAACAAATCAATCCCCACATTTTTTCAAGTATATAAACTATGACAAACAAACACGAGCTAGCCTCATTTCCATCATTTGTCCATTCTATCAGGATGCACTCATGCACTTAACCCATGTGGCTGATCCCCGTTTGCTGCCTCGCCAGGAAGCACACGGCGCAGCTCCCGACTTGTCACTTCCTGTGAGGCTCGCCTTAGTTGTGATCCGAGGTTGGCATTACATGTTGATACTAGCGGCAGATTCCTGCATGCCACTTGTGCGAAGTTTTGACTGGCGCGAACTTTCAAAATAAGATGGCCCTGAGGCCAGAACACAATCACGTGGCTGAAGTGCGGGCTCTTCCTGAGGAATAAGAGCCAGAAGACTTTGCAACATGGCTCAAGAATGCTCAAAATCAGGCTTCTGTGGTCCGATGCATGTAAGGGCAGCCCTTTTTCGGAGGGTCTCTGTGCATCACCTTTGTGTTACACTGCTACATGTTTGGGAAAATCTGAGTCGCTTGCATCACAACCCAGATCTGACCGGGACCTCGCCAGTTTGATGTTTGATTATTTTTGGACCTGAAGCAGCATCTAGCCCTCACTGAGCATCCAACGACCTTCGGGGGCAGTGGACCTTGCATTCAGCGAGCCACTTTAGGCCACCACCAACTATGAAATGCTGCTGGTTTCAACTTGCTGGAAATTACTCGATCAGCACTTGTCATACCGAGCTGGAGAAACCGCAAACTGCAAAAACTGTTTGCTATTGCTGCTTAAACTCCACAATCATAAGGCTGGACATTCGTAACGGAACTCTCTCGCCTGGGCAGTGGCCAGATGAGACGGCCTCTGGGCTCCACACCCTGGGCTGAGCTCTGTCTGCTTCCGTGGCGCAGGCTTTGGCGGCGGCTGTGGGGCCCTTAGGCGCGAGACATTCACCGGCCACTTTGGCCACGTGGTGATGGTTGGACTTGGCTGCACGATCCAAATGGAACTCCAATGGGCAAAAGCTAAACACAACAGCACCACTGCCTTAATCATCTCAATCATCTAAATCATTCCAATTTGTTTTTCTTGTTTCTTGATCTTTCCAGTTCCACCTGCACTTTGACAGCAGTCTTTTAGGGGCCCCAGCCGGGACTGCTTGGGCATAGCAGGCATCGGGGGTGGTCCAGGCGGTCCCTGTGGGCCTGCAGGGCCTGGAGGTCCTGGAGGCCTTCGATCCACGTCAGGGCGTCCCTGCTGCTGCAGCTGTTGCTGCTGCTGTTGCTGCTGCTGCATCTGCTGCATCTGCTGCTGTCGCATCAACATCCTTGGGCAGATTTTCGAAGCTGGTGCTCACCGAGTGGTCAGCAGGTTTGAGCTTGTGAGTTTGGAAAAAAGTTGTCATTCTGAACACAATCATGCAAAACTGACAAATTTCACCAGGTGCCCGAACTGTTGCTGCTGCTGTTGCTGTTGTTGCTGCTGCATGTCATCTGGCTGCAGCCTTGGTTCATCAGGACCCTTGTTCCCAAGTCAAATCCATGTGAGGACATTGCGGCCGTTAAAGGTTTTGGGGCTCCACACATTTGACCTGCCAAGCAGCAAGTGTCATGATCTCTCTGCCCTTCATTCTGACCCCATCCTAACACCCTTCCTCAGAAACACTGAAGTTGGAAACAGCTTAGTGACTAGTGTGTTGCCGATTTTCCAAGAGCTGCAAGTATGCCCAAGCGCCATGCCTTGCATTGGCCTCTGTTGCGCCTTCGAACAAATAGGTACTGACCAGATCCCAGAATACTTTACTTATGGTTTCACAGGTGCAACACCTGGCGCTATTCGCACTGGGCCATTCAGAGCTTAAACTGCCTGCATTTGTTGGGCAGCTTGCTGCTGAGGCATTGGTGGTGGCTGCATCTGCATCTGGGAAGGCCTCATCTCTTCGAGGATCAGCTTCGGACTGTAAACAAAAATGTGGAAATCAGAAAGAGTGTGAACCATTGTGATACATACATAGGTCACAGGCACCTGGTCCGCAGCTTCATCAACAAGTACCAATGTTTTTCACGTGGGGTACCCCAAGGCAACAAGAGGCTACCAAAAAGCAAGAGCTCTTACATGACCAGCACATGTGCCCGGCATGCTCGTGCCCTGCAAGTTTGTTCATTCTTGAGGTGCAAGCTGATTCCCCATTTCTGGTCCAAGCTTGTTGGGGCCACGCATCATGTCCATTGGCGGCCTTACCTGCAGGGGCCGGAATCTTGGAATCTGAAAGCCAGTTCAACTGGTCAATCATTGGATCATGCGGGCACCAAATTCGAAAATTCCAGTTCGATCGATTTCAAAGCACTTCCTTCAAAAGCATCAAACCATAAGCACTACAAAACCCAAATGCATCACACCATGTACCTGTTGAGGGTTGGGTCCAGGGGCACCAGGTTGAGGGTTGGCACCAGGACCACCAGGTGGTCCAAATTGACCACCAGCCTCATGGCCAGCTTGGACATGAAATCTTTGGAATCTGAGGTTTTGCCGACGGCTGAGTTTGCTACACCCATTATGCCGGGCATGCCAGACGCATCCGGCCTGCACAAGGCACCCACGGAAGCACAAAAAATTGTTTGGGAATAAGCATGAATAAGCTAACAACCAGCTCATCCGGGTTCACCCCTTACCCTTGCCGTGCCAATGAAAATGAAGGCCACCTTCTGAGGACGCGAAAAAATCATGAGAATTCTGTCTCTGCCGGTGGCTTTCCAACTCCAAGGGAGGTGCCCCTACTTCCTACTTGTTGGAGGGTTCAACCGGCCACTGGACCTACCAAGATCTGCAATTTCGTGGTGCATGGCCCATCGCACCAATTTTCGCCGGCACATTTAGCCACCATCAATTTGACCGGCACATTTAGCCAGTCTGTTTGGGATGCTCTGACTGCGATGCTGTGAGGTCGTATGGGAAAATTCCAAGACCTTGGTGAAGCGCTTCGACGTGGCTGCCGTCAAGTTGTGATTCTGGGCTTATGACTGGGACTGGATCGAAGGTTTCAGGGTTCTAAGGTTCCAAGGGCGCGTGGTTTCAGATGTGTGTCCAGGTGCTGGGACAGTCAAATTGTGTTCAATAGTTCAATGCATGTGTTGAACCATCCACTTGTTCGAGCGTGTATATATATAATATAATATAATATAATATAATTTAATTTAATTTGATATAATTTAATTTAATATAATATAACTTAATGTAATATAATACAATGCAATATAATATAATATCATATAATATTGAATATAATATAGTAAAATGTAATTTCATATAATATAGTATGGTATAAATTAATATAATACAATGCAATATAATATAATATTATATATATATTCTATTATGTTATATTATATTATATCAAATTATATTATATTGTATTATTATGGTATATTAAATTATATTATATTATATTATATTTAAGTTTTATTTTAGTATATTGTGTTGTATTTTAATATATTATATATATTTACAAATGTCATATATATTATATATATTTACAAATATTATATATATAATATATATAATATGTGTGTGTGTATGCATGCGCGTAGATAGATACATACATGCATACATGCATACATACAATAGAATGCAATACAAGACAGTGACATCACATCACATTACATTACGTTACATAGATACATAATACATACATAATTTGTGTCTTTCCCATGGCCTGTAACAGTAGCACAATTTAGGGCACGATTTGGTGCACAAAGAAATGCAGAGAAAAGCACGATATGGTTGCACGAAGGAATGCGACAAAGATCACGACTTGGTGCACGAATAAACGCAGAGAAAAACACGATTATGGCGCACGAAGAAAGGCAAAAAAGAGCACGATTTGGTGCACGAAGAAATCGAAGAAATACACAAAACATGTGTCAGGTGCTGCATGAGGAAATGCCAAAACAAAAATATGGTGCAAAACATACAGTAGTGCTATTAATTGTAGTTTTTCCATGTTTTTCCTAGCAAAATAGCAACCCCCAGGGAAAAAAAAAACGATTTGAAGCACCATTTGGAGCACGATGAATTTATAGCTTTTCTCTACTCCAATCCAGAGGTTGGCGCAAGCAAGCAAAAAAAATCCGGACTGAGCCAAGAACAGCGCACATCTTGAATTTGTGATGTGTGATGTGTGACACCCAGAAATTGCTACAGTTGAGCTGAATCGACCGGCTTTGTAATCCAAAGCTTCCCACATGTTTGCAAACTGCCGTAATCCTTTTATGAAAAAATCGTGAATTCATGGTGCGCCATTTGGGGGTCTTTTTTAGCAAAACACCCTGTTACAGCTCAAGGGAAATTAACAATAAAAAATTATCTAAGCAGCGCATTGTCTTTTCTATGAATCAAAGGCCCTAAGCTGGTACCTACTGTGATTTGATGTGATTTCTATCGAGAAGAGGAAATAATATTTCTTGAAAAGTTCAGGCTTTCCAACCCCAGACTGTCCAAAACAACTCATCAGCACTGTTGGCTTTCTGCTGTCAGCTGCAGCCCTGCCACGGGTGCCACGCAGCTCGCATGGGAGGCAGTCTTCGCCCAAATAGTGGGTGATGTCGGCAGGTACCTCAGCTGCAACAAGCTGAAGAATCGCTGGGAGCAAATGTGGTAAAGGCGGTGTAAGCCCAATGCCATCAACCTCCAAATTGGGGATCAATCTTTACCCATATCTAGTACAGTTGGGTAAGGTTTCTTATTGGCTGTGCCACATTATGCCACGTTCCTAAGCTGTGAAAATCTGTTTACACCAAAAGTCAAAAATTGCAGAAACTTTCGACGGCCTGTCTTCGTCAAGAGGCCTCGTTGCTGAAGTGCACTTTCGTCAAGGTGTCTTCATTCCTGAGATCTTTTTGATCAACGGATCAACCAGCGAACCCTGGATCTATCGATACTCGGGGGCCGGTGCTCATTTCATCTGAAGCCCCGTCTGTCATCCACTGGAAACTTGAGGTGCCAATGCTTAGCAGACAAGGCACAGGAACGGTCGGATCATTGCAAACTTCAGCAAAAAATACACTGTTGCTGGGACAGGGGGGAAAGCTCCATCAAAGCACAGAGCCAAATACAATCAAACACATATGTGCATTATGCCACATTATGTGTACCTATGGCGAAACAAACGGCGACTTTCCAGGTGTCTGCACGGCCGGGGTGCAAGGCATAGAACACCCAGGGAGCATTTACCACGAAGATGTGCGCAACGGTGTCTGGAAAATGTGTTTCATCTGCCCTCAGCCGCTGGAGGCATAAGGAAACCCACAAGCCGCTGGAGGCACTCGCACGTGAAGTTTATTAAATGAGCTTCGGATAAACATGATAAACAGATAAACATGACAGTATGAATATGTATGAAATGAAAGAAAATGTCATGGCTTTTGCGTTTCATACCGGGTCGTCGTCACAGATTTGTTGCACCTGGCATGCCCCTTGTCAAGCTGGTTTTATAATGTTCCAGCCATGACCCGCAAGCGGCCAAGTTTCTCGCTGACAGCTCTGAACACCGACACCAGTCGCGGGCTCAAGTGTCGCATGGTGAGCCTTCAAAAGAGGTGAAATGTCGTCAAATAATCCCTTCCCACCATCTAATTCTAAATGCATGTGAATACCCCCTGGAAACCACTGGATTGGTATTGTAGGGTGGTCTGATATTCGGGGGATGAGATTTTCACCCGGTTACTGTATCAATATGGACCAGTCGTGTGTGAAAACTAAACAGCAGATGGCTAGAATCTGCAACATGACCGTTACCAACCACAGTGGAAATTCTGCTTTCTGAATCCATTTCACAGTGGACCATCCTTACAAGTCTCTGCAGCCAGGGAGCCCATTCAAATCCATGATCAGAACAATGCCACGAGGGTCTCGGATCCCTTCTGGCCTTTCGATTTGTCTTAGGATTTCATAGGCCATAGCATGTAAAATCTGGAATTCTTCCAAATCCTCTGTAGCTTCCAGCACGGAGCCAATGATCCATGCCCCTACTCTTTCCAGTAGCATGGGGCGGCCGTGCTGGTCCAGCCCGATGTAGTCCTAGCAAGTGGATCATCGTGGATCATTTTTCTCTGGTGCAGAGTGCCCTCGCAGCAGGAGTCTGTCCACTCGAAACAGGATACGAAAATCACATAAAATCAAAAGATTCACTCTTGCTTCTTGAAGACAAGAATCGTAAAGCAAAATCCTTCGCATGTCCCGCTCTTTGGCAGTCCATATTTCGCTTTGGACTTTCTCCTCATTCAGGCATGGCGGCAAGCTTCTTGCAAAGTCATTAGAAGGTCAGGTTACACACACAGGTTTGGCCGCAATTGGCGACTCTAGATGCCCACTCTAAAAAGCGCCGAGAGAGAAGGATATTCCTGATCAGAGTCAGGACAAGGATGCTCAGATTCCTTTTTGTAGTGGCATAATATCATTTGCACATCAAGTTGAATCCTGCAGTTGCATCGCCATGTGCCACGCATTGGATTCAGAGATTCTCGCCAAAGCCTTGCCCTGATCAAAGTCTACCGCCCGGAGATAGGCCAGCAGCTCCTGGTCGGCTCATGAAGGGCGAGGCACTGACTCACAAGGAATGGGGGTTGATCATGGTGTCACAACCCACAAGGCATCTGTTGGAGGGTGACCTTTGGGGTTCCAGCAGCACGCTGTGGCGTCCTGGTCTTCCCATTCAAGAAGATTGGGGTCCACATCCTTTGCCTGCTGGCGTAGGGATTCGACCTGGGGCTGCTAGCTATCCAGGACAGGCAGCGCTGGAAAATGATGAATGAATATGAATGAAGCCTTCTTACTTCAAAACAGCCGCTGCTTGTTTTCGCGTCTCCAAGTCAAGCTGCTAATACATCTGCAGGTCCAAAAAACATCATTGCATCGTGATGCAGTCTATCTGACTACATATGAAAAGGTTCTTGAGGAAATGTGGCAAAAACCACAGACTAAATAGAATGTGCAAAGAGTCACGATGGTGATGATGATGATGATGATGATCGTGATGATCATGATGATCATGATGATCATCATTATAATTGTCAAAAAGGGATGAAAGAGACTGGGAACCGAACATGTGGAAAAGGTAGGGTCAATGGTAAAAACATGCTGTACCCAGCAGAAAATTATTCAACAAAGACAATGTCTAACTTGGTTTAGCCACAGCATGGCGATGATCCTTCAAAAGCGCCCACCGGTCCAGTGGAGCGCCAGAATGGTCCCATGGGATCATGTTGGAAGGGAAAATTGTGTGATTCTGGCGCTCTGTGACCCTGTGTGTCTGGGCTAATCTGTTATGTGTGTGTGTGCGCCCATGCTTGCGGCTCTGTCTTTTGGAGCGCTTTGCCTTAATTTGGGGCGGTTCCTCTTGCAAACGTGCTGTCAGCCGTCAGGTATGAACAACACAGATGTCACAACTGAAGAGCCGAAAGGACGAATATCCTTGGACATGGGCCAAGAAGAAAAAAAACAAACAGAATACACGCAGCACATGGCAAGGTGTGCTCCATGCCTCATCATTCCCATGCCTTTCCCCATGTTGGGCATGCCTCAGCCAAGCTGGAAGAGAATTAGCCCCTCCCCCCTGCTCACAACCACAAAGCTGGGCAGAGTAGAAGCTGTTTTTACTCTCCAAATCTCTCAAAATCATCCACCCTGGAAAATGTCCACCCTTATATAACACAGTAATCGTAATATCTATAGGGGCTTACCAGTAGTACCCGCGCGGGGCGGAAGTTGCCTTAGGGTTATACTGGATATACTACAAAGCCTTTTTCATCTATAGAACTTGCATGCGCCGTGCACCAGCCAGGCCCCTGTGCGCGTGCTTTGTGCGAACCTGTTGCGCTGTTGTTGTCCAAGATCATGACCTGCGCGCGACCACGCTGCAATGCAACGCCAAGCGAACACTTTCTTCACACTTCGCACTGCACTCTTCACACGCCGCACTCCACACTTCACACTTGCACCTCACACTCCGCACTTTATCTCAACTCATCTCATCTGAGCTCTTCTCATCTCTTCATGTCTTCGCATATGTCGGCGACTAAGTTCTTCTTAACTATTTTCCTTTCATCTGAGCACAGCTCAACCTTTCTCATCTCACCGAAGCTCGTCTCAACTCATCTCGGCTCTCCTGCACGTCAGAAAGCTTGAGACACAAATGCATTTACACAGAAGAATCTTTACAAAATACTTTGTACCACAAAGCTTGCACAAAGCACGTCCCAGTACTACTTTGTACTACAACGCTTGCACAGAGCACTTCCCAGCACTACTTTGTACTAAAAAGCTTGCACAAAGCATGCTCCAGTACTACTTTGTACTACAAAGCTTGCACAAAGCACTTCCCAGTACTTTGTACTAAAAAGCTTGCACACAGCACGTCCCGGTACTACTTTGTACTACAAAGCTTGCGCAAAATACTCCCCAGTACTACTTTGAACTACAAAGCTTGCACAAAGCACGCGCCAGCACTACTTTGTACTACAAAGCTCGCACAAGGTACTTCCCTTGTACTACAAACCTTTCATCGCCAGCTGCGGCCACTTCACACGGAAAAACACCAGGTTTCGTGCTCCGGCTTCCTCCCCACAACAAACCCCATGTAACACCCATGCAATCATTTCAATGCGTTTCGCAACCACAGCTTCTAAAACACCATGAAAATGCAATGTGCAGGAACACGCGAAACACATCGAAGCAGCCATTACACTGCGGACTACTCCAAGACTTGGCCGAACCCAGCCCGCACCCGCTGCACACACAAAGTACTTTTCATCGCCAGCTGCAGCCACTTTACACGGAAAAACACCAGGTTTCGTGCTCCGGCTTCCTCCCCACAACAAACCCCATGTAACACCCATGCAGCCATTACAACGCGTTTCGCAACCACAGCTTTCAAAACACCATGGAACTGCAATGCGCAGGAACACGCGAAACACATCGAACTAGCCATTATACTGCGGACTACTCTTGCCCGCACCCGCTGCACACACAAGGTACTTTTCATCGCCAGCTGCAGCCACTTTACACGGAAAAACGCAAGGTTTCGTGCTCCGGCTTCCTCCCCACAACAGACCACATGCAACACTCATGCGGCCATTACAATGCGTTTCGCAACCACAGCTTCCAAAATACCACACGTAACTGCAATGCGTAAGAACACGCGATGCACATCGAACTAGCCATTACACTGCGGACTGCTCCAAGACCTGGCGGAACCCAGCCCGCACCCGCGGCACACAGCACTACCTTTCATCGCCAGCTGCAGCCATTTCACACCGAATAAAACACGGTCTCGTGCCCCGGCTTCCTCCCGAACAGAAGTCCCGCGCAAGATTCATGCAGCCATTACAATGCGATTTGCAACCTGTGGTTCAACAAGCGCATAAAACTTCGCACACATGAACAACCACACGTTGCAGAACCAACCACACGTTGCAGAACACCAAGGGAAAACCAATCACACATCAAAACGAGCGGTCCGCACCCGCCGCGTACAGGAGGTAGCTTTCATCGCCGGCTGCAGCCATTTTACACACGGAAAAACACAAGGTTTCGTGCCCCGGCTTCCTCCCCAACACAAGTCCCACGCAAGATTCATGCAGCCATTACATTGCGATTAGCAATATGCGATTCAACAAGCACATATAATTACGCACACATGAACAACCACACGTTGCAGAACACCAAGGAGAAACCAATTACTTACACGTCAACACGAATGGTCTGCTCACGCCGCACACAGGAGGTACCTTTCATCGCTGGCTGCAGCCACTCTACACGCAAAACACTCGGTTTCGTGCTCCGGCTTCCTTCCCAACACAGGTCCCACGCAAGGTTCATGCCAATACATCCATTACAATGCGATTTGCAACCTGCGATTCAACAAGCACATAAACTTACGCACACATGAACAACCACACGTTGCAGAACACCAAGGGAGCACCAATCACACGTCAGCACGAACGGTCCGCACCCACTGCGCACAGGATGTACCTTTCATCGCCGGCTGCAGCCACCACTTCCCTAGGCGAACCCTTCCCTCAGTCGCCACTTCCCTAAGCCAACAAGTCATCACATGCAAAGTTTCACACCACCCTTCATCAGGTAAAAGTCATCAGATGTAAAGTCCCACACCAGCCTTCATCAGGCACAAGTCATCAGATGTAAAGACCCACACCACCCTTCATCAGGTAAAAGTCATCAGATGTAAAGTCCCACACCACTCTTCATCAGGTAAAAGTCATCAGATGTAAAGTCTCACACTCCCTTTCATCAGGTAAAAGTCATCAGATGCAAAGTCTCACACCACCCTTCATCATGTAAAAGTCATTACATGTAAAGTCTCACACCACCCTTTATCAGGCAAAAGTCATTACATGTAAAGTCTCACGCCGCCCTTCATCAGGCAAAAGTCATCAGATGTAAAGTCTCACACCACCCTTCATCAGGTAAAAGTCATCAGATATAAAGTCTCACACCACCCTTCATCAGGTAAAAGTCATCAGATGTAAAGTCTCACACCACCCTTCATCAGGCAAAAGTCATTCGTAACTCGGACGATTGCTTCCCAACTTCCTTTGATGAGGAAATTTTCGTCTAAAAGTTGCAATTTTGCATGACCATTTGTACATGTCTCTTTGCCAAAGCCTCCGTCACCACTAAGTGTCAGGCCTTGCTGCTGCGCCTGAGCCATCTGTTGCCGCTGTTGCTGCTGCTGCATGGCCTCAAACTGCACACGCGGTCCTTTCTTGAAAACTGTTTGCAAAACTTTCTGCTGGTCAATAAGAATTAATTCCAAAAACCACACCTGCAGCTGGCGCGCAGCAGTTTCTTGCCTCAGTAGTTCAGAAAATGACACATTTGACGTTTCAATTGGAAACATTCACGCATCACTTGCTTCTCCAAACAAGTTCCAGTTTGATTAGACCGTTCACTTCTTGATAGGTCCGCACCATCAAGTGACTGAGCCACTGGCAGGCTAGCACCTGCACCATGGCCATTCCATGACAAGCTCAATGCTACAAAATGTCACTGCACCTTCTGGTGCAGATTGACTGGTTATAGTTGAAGATTGCAAAAGAAAAGTGCATTCATCACCGTTTTGCAGCGTCTGCATTTCTACACAGCTGGAGGCATCCCCAATCTGTAGCCATACTGGGCCTTGCATCTGTTGGTTTCCCATCCTCAGGGACAGACAAACTTACAGGGGGAACGTGTGTATGCACATATATATATATATATATATATATATATATATATATTGTGTGTAAATATATATGTGTGTGTGTATATATATATATATATTGTGTGTGTACATATATATATATGTGTGTGTGTGTACATATATATATATATATATATGTGTGTGTGTACATATATATATATGTGTGTGTGCGTGTGTGTCTGCATATAATCCACGCATACACACGTATAAATAAATAAAAGTCATATTCACATTTATGATTTTTGATGTGTTTACATGGGTATCAACATGCTTAAGTGAGACCACACGGGATCATATGATCGTCAGAAAAAGCAAGAGAAAAGACACCCCAATGTGCCGGACACAAGCAACAGCAGCTATGGAACAGTAACACATCCGGTTAAACATTATCGGAACTGCAGCAGCAGGAATTTCTCTTGGCACAAGAAGCAACGCTATGCCTACTCACCAGGACATCGTTCCAGAACCTCATACAAGGACATCTAAGAGAATTCCAAAGATAGTCAAAGACAAGGTCTTCATACAAGGAATCACCTGTCCACCAATGCAGAGCATCTTCAAGACCTCAATCCAAGGACCTTTTGAGGATGATTTCAACAGGATCTCCACAAGACCGTCTCACAATGACCTACACGAGATCATGCAAGGACCTCTTGGGGGATTTCACCAGGCTCTCTACAAGAGCTTCTCACAAGGACTTGGAAAAGACCTTGACCAAGATCTTCCTGCCAGGACCCCGAAGAGAATCCTACAAGATCGTCATGAAATAACCTGCTGCTGGAGAGGATCTTACAAGGTCTTGATACAAGAACCTCTAAAGAGCTCCCAGAAGAGCTTTCAGACAAGCACCTCTAACACATGGCACCTGCAAGATCTTCATATCTTCATGCAAGGACCTCTTGGGAAGGACCTTACCAGAATTTCCACAAGATCTTCTCACAATGTACCTGTACAAAGATCATGCAAGAACCTCTTAGAGAGCACTTCACAAGGATCTCCACAAGATCTTCCTAAAAGGACCTGTGCAAGATCATGCAAGGATCTCTTCGGAGATGTTAGCAGGATCTTCGCAAAATCTTCTCATAAGAACCTGCACAAGATCATGCAAGGACTGCTGACAGGATTTCATCAGGACCTTCACAACACCTTCTCACAAGGACCTCTACAAGACCTTGGTCAAGAGCTTCGAGAAGAGCACGGACCTCCAAGACTGCACCATAAAGCTCATGATCGTCATAGAAAGCCTTCCAGGGAATTCGTAAAATTTCTTTACCAACATCTCAAGGAATCAGCTAAGATTAGCACCGCGCCACAACGAGAGCAATCCGACACGCACCAAGTGCCGAGAGGGTCCGCGAGTGCACCGGCACATGTTTGATATTTACAAACATTGCGCGCACCACTGAATATGAACAACGAAAATGTCAAAAGAAACGTTTTACCTAGGTCTCAGCCACTTTTTAATCAAGGTCTACAAAATACTGCGCCTGGCACGAAAAATTAGCCCGAGGCATCTGAAGTGCTGCACCTGCCGCATGGGATCAGCATGTCCCAAAATCAAAAATGACGACGGTTTCACAAACCTGTGGACCCTTTCAAAACGACATCCAAATTCACCAAATACCGTGCCTGCCACGAAAAATGACCTCCAAAAACCACCTGTCGTTTTGGCCGAGGCCTGCCAACGTTTTAGATGTTTTAGCAACGTCCAGAAGTGCCACGCCTGCCACATGGATGAAAAAGTGTCCGATGTCCTGCGCCTGTCACGCAAAACGACGTTCCAGACCTCAAACGCCTGCCACGCAAAATGGACATAGCTCCAAAAACGAGCACGGAGACCTTCGGAAGAGACAAAACCGCACCGCCCATCTTGTGCGAGCCGGGGCAGTCGAAATGCACATGGATATCTCACAAGGGAACTTTTGTGCGAGAATTTACGGTGAAATTGCCAAGGACCTTATGATGATGAAGCACCCTGATCTAACCCCGGCCCTTTACCTTTACCGTAAGAACCTCTCAGTGTGGACACACTGTTTGGGGAACAACCAACCACTGCAAGGCAATGCTGCTGGCATCCCTTGGCATCTGAGGACCCCTGCCAGTTGCCGCCTTGCTGACCCTGTCCTTGCTGTGGCCCATAACCTCCCAATCCAAAGCGCCTCACAATGATGGCAGAGACAAAGGAGCAATTCAATTACATAAAATAGCGTCAAAATTGCGGCCCAATAAACCCTCTCCACGGTCAAAACCATCTCTCTCTCTCTCTCTGTCTCTGTTTCTGTCTCTGTCTCTCTGTGTCTCTGTGTCTCTGTGTCTCTGTATCTCTCTCTCTCTCTGGCCACAAAATACTGGGCGCACACAGCATACCCGAGTCCACGTGATTGAAAGACAGTGAGCCCCAACCTCAATGCATCTGCGGCTGATTTTTGTAATCCTTGGCTGTTGCTGCCTGGCACCAGGAGCTCATTTGGACTGCAATGTGTGGGCTAAAACGTTGTGTCTGTTTGAATATCGGACGGTTTCAACTACCAAGTGGTTCAAAACAGCCTTGACTTATTGATCCAGTTAATCCTGTTTTACAACGCTTCGAAGTGTCATTGCAAAAGTCAACCCCTGCATCGTTCAAGTACACTGCCCATATACATCTGTTGCATTGTAGCTTGCCAATGTCCAGTCTGTTCCCCTGGGCCCTGCCTCCAGGCAAAGGCGGAGGTGGCTGGATCGGCACAGTTGGAGCAGGAGCCTTGAAACAGCCAACAGCACCTCCCTCTTGGCAAATAAACCTCCAAGTAAGGTAGAAATGGTACAGTAAAGCTGTCGAGAGTTGCTGATGGTCTCCATTACTTCACTGCGCCTGCACCGCTGGAGACTCCAGCACCTTCGATGAACCACACTGAAGCAGCGGAGCTTACCAAGGCCAGCAACAGGACTTCAAATCAAAACCTTGCATGGCCTGCTTGAAAGCCCATCTGTCTGGGGAAACCTCAAAGGTTTTGCTCAGTTTTAATCTCAACCATTTGTGCTTGACACGGCGCCTGCATGTATTCTTCCCGGAGCCTCAGGAGATTGTGGCAGACATTTGGAGAATCCTTTTATGAGATTCTGTGTCATTTCTGTTCCATTTTTCCGACGTGAGGTCGCTGCGACATTGGGACGATCTCACCACCAAGCCTGATCCAACGAGATTTCTGCAACATTTCGCAGATCTTCTGCCAAGATTCCAAGAATGAGCTCAGGCCGCTACGACTCTACCTCCACCTGATAAGTCAGCAGCCCAACTGTGAAGAACGAACGCGGGAAACCGCAAGAAAACGGAAGGCTTCGGTGGTCCACTAAAACTGTTGGACATATATATAAGTCATGAAGCCATCAAATGCTATCAGCATATGCTCCAAGCTGACACCATCCACTGCACCTGGTAGCGTCCAGAAGTGGAATCATAGCCCTTTACTGTGCCAGTGCCTTGGTCCGGATGAACTAAGGTCGGGAACTGCCGACCCTGAAATTCAAATGGGCTTAGCCTCCACTTCGAGGGGGACAAAAAGTATACCAAATCGCCATAGAATCCTGATCACCTGCTACATACTCCTTCACTCCGTAGACTTTTTGGATCCGCTTGCTGTAACTCATGCCGCCGGGTGCTGTCCCAATTCCAGCGGACGCCGATTACACCATGCCAACCGCCCACTGCACCAGCCAACTGATAGCCGTGGCCGACTGACGTCATGCATGGCAACAGTGGGTGAGCGGTCAACTGCTAGGCTAGACATCGCATCGCTGCCACGCCGATGATCGAAACGAAGGCGCAAAGGGGCATCACTACACGGGGTCACAACAATTGTCATTGTCATAATTGATCATAATTGTGTATTTGTCATCGTTGTTCCGAGTCCCTCTTGGGTAGTTGAAAGAAAACATGTTCCTATGTATTTTTTTAAAACCGGTTCGCAGTTCATCCTACATGTGTTCTTCCAACAGTAGTGGACCTACCCTGATGCCCCGAAGATTGCACAGCAAAGCGGCACAGCTGTGCCCGAGGCGCTCTGGAGCCAACTCTATCCAGGGTTGTGCTATGCCCACTGTTCTTTGAGCAAGAACATGCAAGAACCACAGCTTCATGAATTACAATCCATCGCGTGGCTCAACCCCAGCATTCCTGGCTCACTTCTTCTTCATGTTGTTGAGGACCTGGCAGCTCAACTCAACACGCTTTTATGTCATACACCAGTGTAAAAACAAAATAGCACAGGGAACCAGCAAAGTGGCGCAACAAGCCTTCAAAAGAGGTCTAAGAGAAATTGTGTGGAAACTAAGCACACCACCCCCCAACTCTGTGAGACACCCATGCCAATGGCAGCGGCAGCGACAGTGGCAGCAGCCACAGAAGCCATAGCAGCAGCGCCGCCGCCACCACCACCACCACTACCACCACCACAACATCAACATCAATATCTGAATCAACATCAACGACATCGACGACGACGACGACGACGACGACGACAACAACAACAACAACAACAACCGACAACAACGACAACGACAACAACGACAACAAATAAATATATACAGTGAATATAAGCTTCGGTGGTGTCCCCAACAGCCGCAGCGTCTTATTTTTACAAATCTTTCGAAAGCGTGCTGGGAAGTCAAGCGCTGGAAACACCTCAGCTGGGTTTCCGTGAATTATATAAATGAACCTGACCTGGCTTGGCTTCTGCAACCTTCTTCGGAGCCCCTTGAACCTGACTTGGCTTTGCAACAAGGCTTCCTGGAACCTTCTCCGGAACCTTCTCCGAAACCCTGTTGAACCTGACCTGGCTCTGCACCAAAACAACAACAACAACAACAACAACAACAACAACAACAACACCAGCAGCAGCAGCAACAACAACAACAACAAACACAAACAACGAACAACGAACAACGAACAACAAACCAACAACCAACAACCAACAACCAACAACCAACAACCAACAACCAACAACCAACAACCAACAACCAACAACCAACAACCAACAACCAACAACAACAACAACAACAACAACACCAACAGCAACAACA
>Ga0126342_10005345_pt1 | contig 22355 bp, 21 predicted proteins | sample Cyp1metagenome_FD_92528 | JGI IMG/M metagenome (GOLD analysis project Ga0126342, IMG submission 92528) | Coral microbial communities from Lord Howe Island, Old Settlement Bay, Australia - Cyphastrea 1 metagenome | ecosystem: Host-associated > Invertebrates > Cnidaria > Coral ...
CTTGGGGGTCACATCTCCGGCCCATTTTCAATCATGCACTGGCTGGGGCTATCGAAGAGTCTTGACTACTGTATATAGCCATGGAAAATCACCATTTTTAATAGGTAAACCATCTATAGATGGGCCATTTTCCATGGCTAAATAACCATAGGGTAATTGATTTTAATGGGATTTGTTCACCCACATTGCAAGCCTTCGAGCAGACAAAATTAGAATTGCATGCATATGGCAGGAATCTTCTGCTATGGTTGCGGATCTCTTGTTGAGCCATACGGGTGTCGGGATATTCTGACCGCAAAAATGTCTTATTTGTTAGTGCTTAAGTATTATATAATTAATTCCAAAGATTGGGTGGTGACTCCCAGGTGGGGATCTGCCAGGTGACCCTTCGCTGAGGGACGGGGACTGGGGCTTTCAGCTACTCCTCGAAGAGGCTGGCCATGGCATGCCATGGCCACAAGTTGTGACCATGGGATGCTCAACCCTAGCTGCTAAGTAGATCCAAGGGCTTTTCATGAACTGTCATGGTGTCAATTTTTTGGCAAAATTTGCCAAATATTGACAAAAAACCGGTGTGACGCCTGTGCGCCACTGTGAGCTTTTCTCAAGGACAGCGGCCAGATCAGTCTGACGGGAAGTGGTTTCGAGATTTGCGACGGAGTCAACCTCAACGAGATTTTGAATGATAGCCAGGCGAGTTGTTTCGGGGGGCTTTGAATTTGGCAAACCTAATCGACGTTTTGGGAAAAGGAGCATAGTCTGGAAGATGGTGGATGGGCCTGGATGGGCACCACTGGCAGGAAGCCAGCAGGTGGAACAGCTGCCGATGGCAATAGCATGGTTGGGGGATCATTCCCCAGGATCATTTGGGTTTGAAAACAGCCACAGTTCACGACTTTATTCGCAATTTTCCTCATTAGAATTGCGTTTGGATGTATTTGGTGGGTATACCCCATTTTCAGACACACCCATCTTGACTTCTCAAGTGAAGAACAGTGATTTTTCTTCGGTGCCCACGGTGCCACCACTTCCACCCTTGATTTCCGGAGGCCTGGCGCCTGGATTTTCGCCTCAAAGGCTTGATGGCCTCGTGTAAAGTGGACGAGTGCGCCAGCCCAGGGCCGTCGTCCCAATGTATCCCGATTCAATACATCTTTCACCATAGCCTCTGGTGTCAAAATAGCTATTGTTAAAATGGCCATTTATAATAGAGACTTTTCCCATGAAAAATGGTGGATCTTTCCATAGTTTTTTGTATGTTTACCAGAGGGTACCCCTGACATGACAAATGGTTTTTGAAAGGGAAAGTGATGACTCCCTGACTGTCAATAGATACCTCAAACATCCATAAAGGTCCCATTTGTTCTGCAACGTGTCAGCAGCGCCGGACGTCTTTCGCCGAGGCGCAGCACTCCCTGCATCGGTCCCTGTGAAGAGTTGGGTTTGGAGTTCACCTTTGCGCAAACCCGCCAGGCCGGAAATTTCCATGGGAAAACGGAGGTTTTTTCAATGGTTACCCTCTGGTAAACCAACAGTCTATGGAAAATCACCACTAAAAAATTGGTAAATCACACCTAGTAACTAGTTATAAATGGGGAGATTTCCATAGCTATGTTAACATGCTAGAAGCGGTTCACCTGCTTGTCTCGATAGCTTTTTTTGATCTTTAGGGAATTGGCAAGAATGGGTCAGAGCGTACCTATATACGACTCATTGGTACTCATTGCATAGCGTGCCCATATACTATATACTATATCCATATATACTCCCTGTAAACTCCCTAAATACTCTCCATGTACTCCCTACAAACTGACTGGACATCAAACACTTTCAGCTGCCCATGTAGGACTGTTGTTGTTGGGAACCCACCCTCCACAGGGGGAAGGAAGAAACAATCTGGCTGGGGTGTGTGTGGTGATCCCTGCTCATATATGACAAGTTTTCCTGAGGGGTCAAACCATCAAATCTAGTCCATTTTAACTTTTCGGAAAAGGGAACCCCGAGTTTGACCCCCTGCCCTGGGAGTGGCCCGTTGTTGTATAGGTGAAATCACACGTGGAGCTGCCCAAATGGCCAAAGCGAAGCATGACTCAAGCCTTTGAGGTTCGACCGAGCGGAGGTTCCAAGTGCGAAAGGAAGACTTAGGCAACCGGAAGGTTTGCATAGTTTTGTTAAGTTTAATGGAACATTTTAGGGTATGTCTTGGGCTTTGTGGGATATTACAACATGCTTTTTTCTTTGGGATCTGGGAACATGGGCTTTTTGATGGTTGAAATAGGTGGTGATTCTCCTCCCCAGGGGGAGATTTTTTTTTTTGGGCAAACATTTTTGGGATACTTCGAAAATAGGGATACCTGGATACCCCATTCCATCCTCTGGTTCGGAACCTCATTTTCCCGAGGATTTCCGTTTTTTTTTCGGGACAAACCCATCTTGCGTAGGAGATGGATGAGCTGCCCAGAGTGAGCCTGGCCGTGTGCTCCACGTGGGGAGACTGAAGCGATAGCCTGGGGTGATGTGTGGGGTCATTTGTTGGTAAAGATGCAAATCAATCATGAGGTCCCAACAATAAACCTCAATCAATTTCAGCATTGCAGTGGGTTGAGATCCATTTCGGGCAGCACCTGGCAGCTTTTTGGGTGCCCCAAACTCGGAGAATTCGCAAGTCGTGTGATTTGAGCAGTCAATGCCAGTGAAAAACGATCAGATACAGCGAGCTTTAACACATCAGATTCTACATCATATTCTAAATCATATGAAGGTTTCTTAAAATATGGGTCCCCCAAAAATCAATGGTTTTTCCCATGGGATGATCAAGAATTTTGAGGATTCAGACAATGAATAGCCACATTTCTTAGGGAAAGCCCACCATCTCTTGGATCACAGCCGCCGTGGCGCCGTGGCCCCAGGTCATGCCCGGTGCGCGCCAGTCTGTCGCAAGTGGCCTTCTTCACCTCCCACGGCCTCAGTTTCTTGGGGGGGCGAGGATCCCATGGATCCCATGGGGTCCCATGGGTCCCAAGCGACCGGGATAGGCTCCGACCTGATAGACCTGACCTGGATGTCATGCTGGATGATACTGGTACGGAGTCATGATACCGCAATGTACATTGATATACCCCGAGATATCCTGACATCTGGAACATGGCAACCGAACATGGGTTGACACTTGGCCCCCAACAAACATGATTCGATTCATTTTAGAGCTAGTTGTCCAGTGAAACTTTGTAGAACAACATCTGGGAAGCCTGATGGGTGCCTCGACAATGTCATGATACCTTATGATTGAAAACATGTTTGGAAAAATGCGGGTTGAACATGGGTCGCAACCATCCCTAATTGAGGTTTGACACATTAGATGACGGCCCCTAATCAGCCAAGGTTGGGGGAGGTGGTTTGCCTTCCGAGAGGCCCTTTTCCGATGGGTCAAGAAGTGGGCACAGCAATAATTACCCAAATAGCAAAGACATTTAGTGCATGTACATCCTAGGTCATGCAATATGAATGGACCAAATTTATTGGAATATTTTGGTTTAAACCCTGTGAGTTTGGAGCTTCCCATATCTTTGTGCTCCAACGCCAGGCGCTGGCGGTAAGTCTCTGCCAGCCAGAGCAGGGCGAAGAGGGCGAGGAGGGCCAGGCGGAGGAAGGTTCCCATGTGATTCCGCAGAGCAGTTCCAGCTCCAGCACAGGCGGGCTTGATGAAGCTTGATCATCCATTTTCCGCAAAAAACGGAAACTCCTGCAGTTGAAGATTTGGAATTCCGAAAGTTCCATGGGTTTATGGAATGTGTGGCAGCATTTTCCACGTGCAAACATGGGCATGATCCACGGTGTATGATCCCTATCTTGAGGCAAAGCTAGATGGTTTCTAAAAAGTGGATGATACGTCCACATTGCAATTCAAGCTTGCGAAGTTCCATGGGTATGGGCCAAAATTACCCAACAAATGCTTGAATATTGGCAAAGCAAGAATCAACCGCCCATATTTTCAAGGTTTATACATGTTTATAATACCACCGATTGATGCTAAAACAGGGGATGGTTATTGCTTAACATGAAGACTAAAGATAGCGCAGTTTCGTTGGTGGGCCCCGATGTTCGATCCGTCCCCGACTCTCCATCAGTGAGGGGCTGGTTCTCGGTACCAGCGGAAATGGCTTCTTCGGCTGGCGCGGATGTTAGATGCTTCCTCTGCTTGAAGCCCAAGGGATGGGATGCAGTTGTGGTCATCAAAGAAAGGGTTGGAGAACTGGTTTTCTATGCACTTGGAGAATATGCATGGATAGATGCTTCAACTTGGAGATTTCTTTTGGGGAGATCAGATTTTGGGAGTTGAATCGGAAGGTTTGGAAAGGAATGGTTTACACACAGTATGACCCTTCAGCAATCTACCTTGGCAGCAGAAATTTCCTTCTCTTTTGTCTTGTTCCATTTGTTCATCTACAAATGGGTGAGTTTCGATTGTCAGCTTGGATTTGTCAGACGTTCCCATCCTGTAAACTGGCATAGATGTAGAAGGCCCACCAGAAGTGTAAAGAATTGTCTGGGAAAACCCATGGGTTTTCCACAAAATCTTTTAGCATACCCTATAGATCCCATTAGATCCCATTAGATTCCCAAGATTGACAAGTTGTCACCAGCCTTGATCCAACATCAATCGAGGTCCAAGCTAACCCCGAGATGGGCCAGGTGAAGCAGGGATGGACATGGCAAAAAAAGGCTTTGCCCGGTCAAAAATTGTTTCAAAGATAGGCGGATACCCAGAAAATATCAGAACATGCTTGAATTTGAATATTTATGATGATTATGATGGAGTCCCGATTGTGATTCCGTGTGAGATTTTCAGTGAAAGACGGTCCCCGCAGGAATGCCGAAAAGTCGTTTACCCCCTGTTTGAGTGGGATTTTGCTGATTTCGATCTTGGGGTTGCTGTAGCCTATGTTTGTTCAACAATCCCCTATTGGTTTCCGAGTTTTCCCTGGCCAGGTCGAGGTCCTCTCGCAGGACCCCTATGTGGTGCCTAGGATGAATGAGACGACCCAGAACCTGAGCAACGTCAACCATCATAGTGAACATCCAGAATTGATCCGGTCCATATGTAATCCATATGTATATATATATATATATTATATTATATATATCCATATGTAATCCATATGTAATCCAGAAGTCAGTGGTGATTTTTTCCTGAGTTTTAAGCATCCGTGAACCTGTCCTGAATCTCCGAGGCCAGCATCGAAGAGAACCAACCCCTGCGGCAGACCCTGCGGGAGAGGCGTTTGGCATTGCTGAAGCCCAGTGGTGTCGCTGGGTTCAACGTCGCGACACCAGAGGTGGGACCATGAGTACACCCAAAATTTTGCCAGAAATTGGTGGTATAAACTATTGCTAGTTGGAGATTTGTGATTGGGTTCGCCACATTACGTATGATGGTCATAGAATGTTATGTACTGTAATATATACTGTATATATAACATTGTATACGTAAAATAGATATCCTTTTCCTGCTGGTCTGTCGAAGGAATAGAGGGCAACCCTCCATTGTGAAACCACTAGGTACTCTAAATGATGGCAAACAGGGTGCATCACAGGCTTCTTTTTTACTCAAGAGGTTGTTGCCTCATTTTGTGAGTCTTGTCTTGAGTTTATTCGAACCCGGCAAGTTTGAAGGGTTCCAACAGCAAAACAGAATGGACATCAAACATCTATGCACAACCTGATGACATTGCCAGGTTTGTTTCCCTATAACCTATGGGTCCCACAGCGTCTAAAAAGCGTTCGCAGCCCGAGGTGGATGAGGAGAACCGTGGCTTTGGCGGCTGTTTCACCTGGGCCTAAGGGAAAAGCGACAAGACTTAAATCCCCCAAGGCTTGTTTTTCGCAAAGATGAGGGAATCATTGGTTAGTATGAAACAGCCCAATCTTCGATCTGTCTTGCATCATAAAAATGCGCGAAACCTGTGATTGACCAAAGAATTTCATACAACCTTGGATTCAGTGCAATGGATCTTACTATAGCATCAGGCCCCAAGATGACAGGCCCTGATCCAGGACTCTGATTTGGGTCCCAAAGCTGGAACTGAACTTCCAGCTTTTCCGATTGAAGTACAACCCAAGCAACTTGCAAAACACATCAATAATGTCCTTTTGGTAAAAATAGAGGGGCTGGTTTGGTATACCATCTATCATCATTTACCTGTTGTTAAAGGGGTTTCTTCAAACCCCTCTATTAATCAACCAACCAATGGGAAAAGGACATCTATGAAACACATTGTTTTTCTCCTATCTGAAGCGTCTCAGACGTAGAAACCGGGGCCTGTCATGCCTGTCATGGTCAAAGCCATGTCATGGTGGCCCCCCGAGGTGGCCTGGTGATCGCATCTCAACGGTGTATGTGTTCCGAGACCCGCACCTCCTACGACATGCTGCTGACCGACCCGACGGTGGGGGTGGGGGTAGGTGGGGGACGGCTGGGAGATGAAACTCGAAACCAAAGAAAAACAAGGCTCCAATGAACATTTGCTGAAATCTTAAATGGTACCTCCCACTTGCTGTTTTTTGGTCAAAACTTGGTACCCTAAAATATTGGATGGGTACGGCAAAACTAAACATGGCCAACTCCGCAGTCCTTCATCGATGCGCTGCAGGCGCGTCACACTTTCACTCTCATGGTGAACCTCACCTGCAGTCCCTGAGCCCAGTCGACTAAAAACCAGGGTTGGTACAAAAGTTGGCTTTAAACCTATATGGCCCATCTTACTATTGAATTATTGATAATGATATATTGATATATCCTAAATCCTAGTTGTGGTGTACTGTAGTTAAAAATTAGAAACCAACGCAGATCACTCTTGTTGGAGATTCTTGAGCAGAGCGGATGGTATGGCCTCTGTGGACTCTGAATAGTCTATTTTTTTTTCATTTTTAGGGTGGTAGAGTGCCGAGCATGTGTGCAATCAGGAGATTCTTGTTTTTACAAACAATTCTAGAACGTCCCCTATCAACCAATACTTGATATGTTGGTTTTATTGGAGACATCTTGTTTGTGCTTAATTAAATCAACCGTGTCCCTTGCAGATCAGTTGGGTTTGTCCAAAACCAAGGTACCCCCAAAATTGATAGCACATGATCGTAGGTGAAACCATCCTGAAGCATCCTGCAGTTTGCAGTTCTTACCGAAGTTCTTACCCATTTCTGGATACCCATTTCTGGATACCCATTTCTGGATAGTCAAAAGGTCCCCCTGGGACACAAACGGCTTCGCCTTTTGGATTGTGAATCATCCCATGTTCCCCGTAGCCAAAAATCCTGGACGTTGGGTGTCACCGCCCAGTTGCATCACCAGGCTTTGTTTGACAGTGGACCCCAAGATTTCAGGTGAATCAAAGTTCCCTAACTCTTTCAATGGCTTCTTAAAATTGGGGTACCCTCTGGTAAACTAACATAACTATGGAAAATCACCATTTTTAATGGGAAAATCCACTATAAATGGCCATTTTCAATAGCTATGTTAGTCATTACCAGAGGGTATTCCCCATTGACACAGCCATGTTTTTTTGAAGGCGAAGTGGAGCTGCTGAGCGACTCCTCTTCCCTGGCGGTGTTACCCATCTCTGTGAACTCCAGTGCCCTGGGAAGATCGACGGGGAAACCGCTGGGACTGAGAGATACACCCGCCACATGTTTGCATCATCGGATCCTCCCATGATGATCATCATGTTTCCTTTGCAAATGCCATGGAAACTCACCTGTTGTCACTCCGAAAGCACAACCTCGACTCTCAGGTATTGTGGTGGACTTGGGTGTCCATGATGCTCTGGATTTGCACCTTGGCAAGGGGTTGGAGTAACGACTCATCAGTTTACCCAGGAAAAGGAAGCCCTACCCGAGAAGCCAAGGAAAATAGTGACAGACGTGCACCAACCGCTAAAATCTGATCCCATCTCAAATGATTACATCACGATACATCACGTCATCAATCGTTCATGATCCAAAATTCCCAAAAACTCTTCCCCCAACCTCCAGCGTGCCAAAACCATCCCAAACCATCCAAAACCTATGAAGCCAGAGGAAGCCTTTGTCCCTCCGCCTTCTCCTCTCCGACGTGGAGCTGCGGCGCCGCGCCATCTCCAGCATCGCGGTGTCGCGGGAGTCGCGCGAGCAGCGCGACTCGACGCTGTCGCAGCGCAGCAGCGCCTCTGGGGGCGCCTCCAGCAGCCTGGGCAGCAACTCCGTGGGCGCCTGGAACCGGTTGGGGCTCGGAGGCTTCAGCAAGCCGCCCTTGTTGCGGGTGGTGGGGCTGACCACTATGACGATGGAGACTTGGTAAATATGGGATATGAGAACATGATGGGTAAAACTTGAGATAACTTGAGGTAGTTTGGGATTGGAGGATATGGGGGCAAGTGGAGATTGAGCAGAAGGTCCAGGAGTCTAGGAGATTTGCGGGAAGTTTCACTTGAATTTGGATTGTGGGTAGTGCTAGGTGGTTGGCTCAAAATGATTCATGGTTGCACATGTGAGTCATGGCGTGTCATGGTGATCTCTTTCCAAGGACTTGACTGAGCCGGATGATGCCGAGCTTGCTGAGATTCGGTCGCCCAGGTGGTACCTGGACGTTGGAGGCGCGGATTTCTTGATGAGACAAAGTAAAGCTTGCTTACTGAGTTCGTTTTTATTTTTTTCCATTTGATGAATTTGATGAATCCTACTTCTCCTCATCATCAGCACAAGAATGACAGTGGCACTCATCATAATCATCACAGCAGTAATACTGTCGTACTCAATAACCATATCGATACCATTCCCCCAACTGACATGAGGATGCGTCAGAACCTACATGTTACATTAATATTACATAATATTACCATATGTTGGGGGAATGAACATCCATAAATCCACCTGTTCTGTTCTGTTCACACAGGGTACCAGGGTGAAATGACCCATAGCCACATGACGACTTTGAGTTGGGGGTCAGAACAAAAAGATACCCAGCCCCAAAAAGATAGAAGGGTCACAGTTTCATACCCTGGTGAAAAACATGCTAACAATTACTAGCTCATACTATATAATAAATACAATCATATCATCTAATGATATCTAGTATATTCTTACTTCTAATATCATCTAATCTAATATATATATATATATATATATATATATAAATATCATCATTATCTATCCAAGATCCCAACATTTCCCATCCCAGCGGCACAGGCCTCCTCCAGGCCTGCATCTCCTACCCGCTGCTCCTGGATGTCCTGGAACTGGTCGGACAGCTGCAGGAGGAGCTATTGGAGGTGACCTCTGAGGAGGATCCGAAGACGTTTCGGCCGGTTTTGTCGGGCCTTCTTTGGGCCCAGGGACTGGGGATTTTCATCGAAAAGCCATGGAAGATCTACTCAGAATACGGCATAGAACATCAGAGTGGAAAATTCCTGTTGGATGATTTGGATGCCAAAAAAAATAAAAATGGGTCCATTGACAAGCGGCTAAGCGTTCTGCGAATCACAGTAAAAAGATATTTGAAGCATTTTGTTGCTGGCAAAAAAATAACCTGAGCTTCTCTATCACATTCAATAGTTCTATGGTTATGCTGGCGATATCTCCATCATGATCTTCCTCTACCATGTGGACCCCTCAGTTGCAAGTTGGATTGCAAAAAATCATCCAGCTGTAGAAATATTGAAATATCCACTGAGAAATCCACAACGCCATCCGCCAGCGTGGTCATAAACCCATTTACCCACCACAAGTCATCTTCTATGACACGAAACATGTCTGAAACCTCGGAGTGCGCAGCTTCAAGGCAAAGCTTTCGAAATAGAATGGTTTCACCATGGTTTCGCCCATCGAATCTCCAACGGCCGCAACGCAGGAGGAGATCCTGCTGCGTCAGGACTCGGAGCCACACAGGCCTCGGCGTAGCTCCCTGATGTACATGCGCCTGGCTTAGGGGAGTGGGGCAATAGAGGGCATCAGGAAACATCCACGTATGATACAATATACGGATATATATATACACAGTATATATATAATGTACTGTATATTATACAATATGTATGTCTCAAAGCACTTCACCCAGAAACTTGGATTGATTTTTCCTAATTTTTAACAGAGGGTGCCATCCGTGTGCAGTTCCCAATCGAGGCCCGTGAGCTTGGAAGAAGGTTGGGAGGAGGAGGTGCCCTCGGACATAGGATGCCTGTGATTTTTGAGCCTGCAGATGCCACGCTCAGACGTATTTTTTTGAGGCGATTGGACCAAACCGCTTCTTTCTATCTGGAAGTGGGGTAAGATAGATGTTTAACATTGTTTAACATCAAAATTTGATAGCCAAAATAGCCTTAAATTTGGCATAATGGGCCCAACATAAAAAAAAAGTCAGGTTTGAAGGGATTGACTGTCAAGGATCCAGATTCCGCTTGAATCCAGGTGGATAACTCGGCTTTGGTAGAGCAGGGAGCCCAAGGCCCTGTTGGATGGGACATCGTGGGACCCACAGATGGCCATGGCAGCCATGGACCTTTTGGCTCAACCAACCAGAGCCGGTTCCACTGGGCAGAGCTGGGAGAATCCCTGGAGTGAAATCGCTAGCTACTGCTAGCTGTACTAGCTACTAGCTAGAGTAATACGGGGGTATATTGCAGTCTAGCCAGTCTAGCCCAAACATCCCAGTTCGAATAAAATATCATCCTGGAAGGCTGGTTCTACCCTCCAGTGATCAGTCATGACTTTCCAGCTATGAGGGGACACCACCATTCTATAGATGACACTTTCTCGCAGTTTCTGGTGAAATCCAGCTGGATTTTTGCCGTTCACCGTTCACCTTGCTGCATCCTTTGGTCCTCGGTTTACTCGGTGAGAATCCCTGGAGTTGCGAACTGTGAAACTCTGAATCTCCACAATCGCAATTGGATTGACCGAACTCATCCAAAGTCCACATTTTTCGCTTGCTTAAAGTACATGTTTCATGAATTGATCATGATTTCTCCATATCTTTTACCCTCTGGTAAACTAACATAGCTATGGAAAATCACCATTTTTAATGGGAAAATCCACTATAAATGGCCATTTCCAATAGCTATGTTAGTCATTACCAGAGGGTAAGTTGAAGGCACCGCCACCGAGGATCCTGGCTGCCATCCGCCGCACCAGCCCTGAGCTCACCAGCCCCAGCAGCTGCAGCACGGATCTGCGCATGAGCGCTGTGAGCGTCCCTTGGACCCCGGCGGCCCTGGGGAAGATGATTCATATATGGCTATGGATCAATACCTATGAAAATACCATTTTTAGTGGGATTAACATCCATAAATCCCAGCTATTTTGATGTGAACAAAAAATGGGTACTATTGGTTTTGACCCACTGCCATATTGGTTGATAGTGGTTGAGATTCATGTGGGTGATGAGGTACAGTATGGTACAGTATGGTACAGTATGGTACAGTATGGTACAGTATGGTACAGTGGAGCAGAATGCATCTGATCGGATCTCTTTGTCGAATTCGGGATCGATCCGACTACAGCACCAGACCTTTAACGAAAGAATTCGCAGATCACACTGCAGGTGAAGAACATCCAGTTCTATCTATTTCTATCTATTTCTCACATGGAGGTTTCCCAACATATGGGGCACCCCCAAATCATCAATTTTGCTAGGATTTTCCATGATAAACCATCCATTTCCGCTTGGAATCAACGACGCCCCATCCGCCGTCGCGTTGTCTTCTCAGGCACCCTTGACCGTGCTGGTGCCCTGCGCCAGGACCATCGATGGAGCCGAGGACCGCTGGGCCGCTGGGCCGCTGGGCCGCTGGGGATCCGGGATCACCCATTGATCCATTTTGGACCAAGCAGTTTTTGCCATTTTTTGGGATCCAATTTTTATGGATATCCAGGATCTCCAGATTTTTTTTTCCATCTGAAAAAATCAGCCATAGCCATTTGATGTTGCTAGTTTCAAATGGCTGGTTTCAAATTGTAAATTTTCTGGTTGATTGTTCCACCCCTGGATTTTCCGGTTCTCATGGCCTTCCTGCATAGGACCGCGTGCTCGGCGCCACCTTGGAAGGAGCCGGGGATCATCCCATGGATCGGAAGAGGTTACCCTCTGGTAAACGTTTACATAACTATGGAAAATCACCTTTTTTAATGGGAAAATCCACTATAAATGGCCATTTTCAATAGCTATGTTAAATTACCAGAGGGTAAGAAGCCTGTGTTTGCAAATTTTGCAAGTGGAATCATCCTGCATAATGGATTTTAGTGCACATCTTATATATTCTTATATCTACGACGACTAATCAGTTACTGTAAGTGGGATGATCCTCCAGCTCGAAAGATGAGACTCATAGGACTTCCAGTGGGATTGGGCTCCCGCTGACTGGCGATTTTCAGGCCTCTTAGTGATGCAATTGCGCTTGCAATGCGAGCCCACCGAGAATCCGCTGAAAGAGGAGGAGGTGTCATCTTCCAACGGCATGAGGCGTGACAGGGGTGACCTTTTGGTCCAGTCAGGGCACCAGTTAAGGAGAACAAATGACTCAGTGACCCCCAAAGATATACCAAATGCAAACATGGCTTGTGATTATATGTGATTATGGCTATTATATAACATAATGTCAACCCTGGATTAATAACCCCCTAGGCTGTTTAATTGGGAAGGTACCATTTAAGTATTAGATTGTGACTATTGGAGGAGTACCCCCCTAATTGTCATAAACCCATGGTTTATTAATCCGGGGTTGACATTATCCATATACTCAGTAGCCCTATGGAATGATATACCAAAGATATACCGTGGGAGTTTTTCATCCCATGGGGGCCATGGGGCTACTGGCCACAGGACGCACGCCGAGAGCCACGCCGTGTCTTCCCAGCGCTTTTGCGCGCGGCAAATTTCTGCCTGGCTGCTGCCGGAAGTGCCTGGCTTATCCATACTGGGCAGATTTTGGGAATGTATGTGGATCATTTAGCAATCATTTAGCTAATGTTCAGTTTCCAAAAGCTTGTTGTCGCTATTCACTTTTCTTTAAAGGATACATTTGAGTTTCCTTTCCAAACAGACCGTGGCTGTCTTTGTAGCAAGACCTGGGATGTACATGGATGCAAGTGATTGCCAGTTTGGCAAAAGAGGCGTGGATGTCGCTGGTGACAACGACTTTTTGGATGTAAGGCCCTAAAAAATGACCAGCGTAAATTTGCGGTGGCATATATAGCCATTTGTTGGAGGTTATGTGTCGTTGGAGCTTTCTCTTGGTAGAATCCCCGTATGTGTTGCTGAAATTGTTGCTTAACATCCATTTAATCTTCTGAAATTTCCACCTTTTCCTAAGGTTTTTTTTTCCCTTTCCAGCCATGGATCCTGGTGATCCTGGTGCCTTGAGGACCCCGCGCGGCACCTGCTCAAGACCAGCTTCGCCGACGTGGATCTGACGCAGCACCGGGGCCGGCCGCTGCTGCTGTCGTGCGACAAGGTGTCGGGGCGCATTTCGCAGGAGAAGGAGCTGGGGATGGGGGGCTGGACAGCGGGGGTGATAGTGATTGGGGGAATGGGGTGTGCGGGATGAGCGGGGATGGGCATGGGGATGGGACCCACTTCAAGTCTATCTTGATCTAATTTGATCTAAGATGGTCCAAGATGTTCTAAGATGGTCGCTCAATATGTAAGGCCCCGATCCATACCCTGGAACCGCAGGCGATAGCCCCGATCCATCCCCATGATCCATACACCTCCAAGACTCTGATGAATACGGTCCATACCCTTGATCCATACTCAAATATGACAAGATGTACTTATGCATACACCAGGCCTCTTTATTCTACCTTCTCAGTAGGTCGGGATCAAACCCTTATGTAACTCATTCGTTCCATACGTCGGATCACCGCGGAAAGATTCCATAGCCGTTTTCTGAGCCATACCCACATGTGGTTTTATGGGTGATCGCAAAATATGATAGACTCGATCACCACATATTGGATGGCGGGGATGGGTGTGGGGATAAGGTTTGTGGAATGACAATTGCGAACCCGCATTTCCACGTGAGTCTGTCTTCACCACCCAACATGGGTATCACTGTATCACCCCAGCAATCACCGCAACTTTCCTGAACTCCCTCAAAATATCAACAACAAAATGGTAAGATGTCACCAGACATTTTCCAACAACCGTTCATTTTCTTACTGAGATCAATCAACAATGAATCAGCCGTGAATCATAATCAATCACAACAATCATAATGAATCAACCATCAATCATCCAAAGTTTCCAGGAACTTCACTTGTCATTCAACCTCTCGGAGCTCATTTTCCACGTGAGCAGCAGCGACGCCGTGCTGCTCTCGCTGCTGTTGGGCTCGCTGGGCAGCGCCAGCGGCCGAGCGGCCGAGGAGGAGCCGCCGGAGGCGCCGCGGCGGACGACGCTGGACGTGGTGGCCGCGGGGGTGTCGCTGCGACTGCTGCATGCCAGTGCCAAGAGAGAGGTGGGAAGGGGAAGGGGGGAAGGGGGTGGGGTTTGATGGGTGCAGTTGAGGTGACTTTGGCATGGATCTTTTACATCTACAGAATCTATGACATTCTATAACCATGGTCCACATTGTGATTTTCAGGGATATGGGGCCCCGAAAAAAACTATGATGGTGAAATGCACCCCCTTGGTTCACTGGAACTTAACTTCCAAGTGGGCAGGGGATGGGGGATGGGGGGAATGGGGAGGTTACTTCGTGCTATTGAATGGTTTGCTTGGGGGGCAGGGGTTTGGTTTGGGATTGGAACGAGATAGATCATTTAGGTGGCTTAGTATGTTTTAAGTCTGTAAGCACCGATATTGATGGATGAGAGAGTCTGAAGAGATGTTGTTTTTGCAATGTGGGAGGGATTTGAGTGAGATTGGGGCATTGGGGGATGAAGACCATTCACCACTCATCATCACAAAAAGCATCCCAAGAATATGCCAGAACTCCCCATGCCAAGAAAATTGGAGCAATGCCGCGAGGCGTCTTTGAAGGTCCTGGCGAGATTGGACATTGGAGTGCAGGAAATTCACATGGTGAGTGAAGAAAAGGTGGAACTCTTGTTGTACAGCTTACAGCAGCTTGGTCCATGTTTTTTGATGATAGAAAGTAGACTCCCCAAAGATAGCGAAGTAATTCACCACTCTTTTGGTCAGCTTTTCCTTTTCCATCTTTTTTGGGGTTGCCATAGTTTGATGCATCTGATGCATCCTGCTGGTGGGAAAGCTAGGCCAGCTAGGCAATCATAAAACCTCTTGAACCATTGAGATGTTGTGGGGAAAAAACACCATCTACTGTATCAGAACCCTACCACATCCAACTGCTTTTGGGGGCAAGTGTCGCACAATTCTTGTCCTCGAGTTGGTTCAATTCCACGAGTTGTTTTCCAAGACAGGATTTCGCCAGTGTTCTGAGAGCTCCAGTGGTGATTTGAATAGTGGTTGGCCCAGGGAATCTAATGAAACCCTTAGTAATGATCTCGAATCCTTTGCCGGAATTGTCCTTAAAGAGATTCCAAACTCAAGCAGGATCGGAGGGAGTCTTTCTTGTGGCAGTCTGATGGGACAAACAAATTTCGTAGACTCCCTTGAATAGCAGCTTTTTTAGATAGATGGCTTGAACAAATTGAATGTCATGGGCCACTGGGCCCACTGAGGCATGTGTTGCTCTCGGACTACAAACAAGAGGTGACCCTCGTGAGATTCTTCGGGGAGGAAAGTCAACAGTGCGCCAAACTCCGCTTGGGCAGCGGTGCAGGGCATGCCCGAGAAGCTTCGGTGCTGTTGGGACATTTGCAGATCTTGGCACACTGGAATCTCTGCAGTCACTAGGCCCAAGCTTCAGAGTGGAGCCCGTTTTTTTGTTGTGAACTTTAGCAAGTGCTAGATGAAGGTGAACTTAACCACCCTGGGCGTGTCCACTGCTTCTGACCATGTTTGCTTGGTTCTATTCCCATTTGTTGCTGGTGAAACCCCAGTTTGAAAGCAGGCTTAATAACGAGCTGGCGATATTTAAGTTGCTAATTTCGCATTTCTTGATATTTCCTGGGTGAAACTTCGGAACTTTCCATTTTTGTTGGTTGATATTCTGCATTTCCATGTCCCCACCCAAGGCTCCCTGTTGGTGTCCCTGGTGCTTATGAAGAGCGCCGTGGCGGGAGCGCAGGGCCGCCAGATGGCCAGTTCCGCCTCGTCGTCGAGCCCATCCTCTGGAAATTCGCAGGGCGGAGCCAAAAAGATGGTGCTGCGGGGTCGCTGGCAGCAGATCATGTTCTACGTGCCAACCTTTGGAGAAGGAGCTTCTGAGAATGGAAGGGGAAGATGGGGGTTAGAGAGGTTGGAGTGGAGCGAATTGTTCCCCACCTGCCAGGTGAGGGTCTCTAGATTTTAACGAAGGTGCAACTCCTTCTTCTCCTCGTTCTACTCGTCTACTCCTCTGCCAGCTCGTCGTGACTGTGGCACCAATGGACCCGAGCCATGCTGATATCGCAAGCGACAGATGCAGCTGGCACGCCTGGGCCCGAACACCTGCCAGAAAGAATGTCAGATAGAATTCAGAATGTCATAGTATTTGCCAAAAACAACGTCAGATGACAGATAGAATGTCAGAATGTATATATATATATTATATATAATTATATAATTATATATATATATATATAAATATGTATTATATATGCGCCATATATACTTCCAGATAATATGTCAAAAACAGACTGTCAGAATAGTGTGTCAGGCTGGTGGGATCACTCGTTTTGTATTTCTTTTAGATGGGAGCTGGGAGGCTCAGGGGATCTTAGGGATAGGTTGAAGAAGACAAGCAGCGGGATTTGGAACAAGGACCCAGGGATTAGGGGAGGGATGTTTTTCATACGTTAAAGGCGGGGATTCATATCCATAACTCATAGCTGCCATAGCTGCCATAGCTTTTGAATTTTTGCAGCAGTTGGGTATGGGAGCAGATTTGGCTAAGATAGCTATGATTGTGTATGTTTTCCCTGCACAAAAACAGAACATGTGCAACTACGTATGTTTGCGTCACCCCCTGGAAGCCATTGTTCATTGCTGGGTGAGCTCCCATTCAGTACCAGTCTGAAAACAGAGCCTGTTGTCAAGTCGTTCATCGGCAATCAGAATTCATCCACCTTATGGGGAATCTACTAAGAATACTTCAGACATGTGGATGATAAGTTTAGCCCTACAAATCTGCTGCCAGGACTGGAGGAAAAGGGTGGCCTTTTACTGAGTTGTGCCTTGGAAAAAATGATAAAGATAGCATCATGCATGAGAGGTATCGATAAACAATGATACACGTTTCATAAGACTTGCGCACAAATTTGCAACAGGTTGCTCCTCATATAGTAGACATGGATTTCCTCACTGTTGCATTGTTTTGTTGTTGTCCACGTTCGCAAATTGATATGCACAGTTTTCTTTTTTAAATTGGGCGTTGCTTCCACCATTGCTGAAAGAAGCGGCAGGGTAACACATTTCTTGTAGCTCCCAGGCGGCAGACAGGATTTCCTACCAGGAGTGAAGATAACCTAAGGACACTGACACTTTCAAATGTGGCCCTAGTTTGCCCCTGAAGGTTTCAAAATACCTCTATTCTCCTCTACAGTCTCTACAGTATCCCCCTACCGCCCCTACCGATAATCAGTTGGCCACATGTGACCATCCCTTCAACTCTCATTCATTGATGCCCTTCTCTCTTTTTTCTTAGATCTTGCTGGATCTCCATTCACACATACATACACATATATACATACATATATATACACATATATATTAATATATATATATACATACACACACATATATATATATGTATATATATATATATGTACACATATATACACACACATATACTGTACATATATATATACATATACATATACATATACATATACATATACATATACATATACATTAATACATATACGTATATTACATATACATATCATACACATACATACAATACACATACATATAATACACATACATACAATACACATACATATAATACACATACATATAATACACATACATACAATACACATACATACAATACATACAATACATACAATACATATAATACATACAATACATATAATACATACAATACATATAATACATATACATATACACACACACAATCTTTTGACCTACTGATTTCTCATCATTTTCTGCTGGTTTTTGACCCTTTCCCAAAATCTGGCTGTCGTACCGTGGCAGGCGGCCTACAGATAGCTGGAGGTCCTGTGCAGAAAGGATACTGGAAGGGCAAAGCACAGGCAGCGATGGTGATGGCGGGTTAACGTTTGGTGATTTAAAGCATGAACATCCAGTGACATCCATTATTATTTCATGGGATATTCCTTAGGGATATATCTATATCTATATCTATATCTATGTCTATTTCTATGTCTATATATTATTTGTTCGGGATATATCAATGACCAATGATAGCGAAAAGTTGGGTTGTATACTGAAATTGGGGGATTGCCATCAATCCATTCATAGCAATTTATACCACATGTATAATATGGGTTGATATATTTCAGGTATGGCACATGTCATGTATGGCGATCACATAGAAAAGATCCGCAACATTCTTTTTCGCTGGGTGTTTTTGCTGCAACAAATGGTGCTGTTGGGCAGTTTTTACCGTTATTAATCGAGAAACATTTGGAATAACTTTGGCTTTCTTCACGTGGTGATCACAGGCATTGCCCAACGTTTGAGGGATGAATCCCATTTCTACGGGCCAGGGAAGTCATCTGGTAAAATGGTTATGGGTTGCCGCTTGGGATGGTTTCATACACAAATTGATCAGTCCATTTCCGATGTTCACCTGGGTCTCTGTCATAAACATCCATAGCTGTTGCTGGTGCAAGCCCATTCTTGATGACATCATAACTTTGCATGGTCATATTTCCGATATTGCTGGATAAGACCTATACCATCCTATACCTACATATATATATATATAAACCACTGTTCATTTGTTGCTGGCCTCCCATTTCGCTGGTCAAACTGTTTGATCCGTATGACTCAAACATATGACGATCCCGTGATCTCGTGATCTGGGTCTCAAGATTTGACTCAAAAAAATTGGCACCGGAAATTTGGGTCAACGCCAAGTGTGGGGTATGACTCAAAAAGGGATTTGCTGTCATTATATGTCACTATTACTCTAATTATAACAGGACATTGGTGACATAATTAGTGATTTATCGGATTCAGGCCTTAGGGATAAATCATCAAAATAATCCAGAAGTATGTCACTATTAGTCACTTTTTTGGTGAATCTCACTAATTGGTGTCATCAATCTACTGTAGTCACTAGGGATTCCCCCATTTTTTCATGGGACGACCAGCCATGTGAGGTGTCACAGCTGTCGCTCATGGCTGTGGATTCCATGGAAGCCACAGCAGCCAGGAGAGGGTGGGACTCTGACCGGTGATTCCAGGTGAAAGTCTTGGGATTTCACCAAACTTGGGGTGCAACCACTGGAGATAAAAAAGTGACAGTCATGGGAATCTGATAAAAACAAGAACTGACATGTTTTTTTGTGGTCAGATTTTTTTTGGCTTTTTAAGGCCTCAAGGGACCTACAGACCTACAGATTGACAGGTCATTTTTTTTTACTTTATCCAATTCTTCAGGCACAGTTTCCTTTAAACCTATATTCACATGGCACTGTTCAAAGTGAGAAGGAGTCATTTGAGGTCTTTGATACAACCAGTCAAAAAATCATTCTTGGAACATATTAAAGCATCCATTTTGAGAGAAGATTATTTTGAGCCACAAAATGTGACCCGGGATTCTCCGGGATTGTTGGAAGATGCTGATGTTCGCGTGATTCACGGCAGCCTGGTTTTGATGCCCTTCAGGTTCCCAAGAATAGGGGCTCAAAGTAGCCTTGCTCTGTGGCGGGATCCTTTCCCGCGGTCGGCTTCCCAAGACGGGAACGCTGTGCCTGAGCTGGAGAACTGATAGATCCTAGGCGAAGTTTTAAGCGGAAGACCCAGGGTGGTTTGTGGACATTCACACTTTCAATATCTTGAAAACAGCTCGAACACCACCACGAAATGGTGCAACATCATGTCGGACCAGACTGACCAGACCCTCTAGACTAGACCATGGTTTTCATATAGGGGAAACCATCAAAAATGATGGCTTTCGTAAACGATTTAGATCCCCATCGTTGATGCTTAGCAACCCCCAACTCAGCCGACATCGACTTTCCGCGCTGTGTCCCATGGCGCTGGTCTCCATGGCCTGGTGGACCTTGAGTTTGGCTGGGAAGCCCAGGACGATGGCTGTCCAATGGCCATTTGAATAGGGAAAATGATGATGATCCATGATGATCCATTGGAAATGGCACCGGATTTTCAGACTCCCAAATTTGTTGGTTATTTTTTTTTACTATATGATATCTCCCCTAAAAAGATGCCAAAAAGTCATGTGTGACTATTAGGATATTACTTTTCTATCTTTTTTTTTTGGGTTGCTAGAATCCCCGTTAATCACCATAGATCACCATAAATCACCTTGAATATCCCATAAATACTCCTGTGTATTCCCATTTTTTCTTGGTCAAGACACTCAAATTTCGCAGATCAACTTATATTTCCATGATCTTTTCATGTTTAGTTGGTGATATCTCCATTTTTCACCATGAATTCCCAGGGTTTTTGTTCCGTCCCCAGCGGGCCCCCAGGTGGCCCTGGCTCGCGCGGCGCGCGCCGCGCTCTGCCCGGCCTCCGAGTTCCCATCGGAGCCGTTGGTCCTGAGCTGTGCGCCGGGGAGCCTTGGTGGTTTTGGAAAACGTGGAGGATTTGGGGAAGGTGAGGATTTAAGGCGAACCATGGGGATTTAGACAGATTTGAGATTGGACAAGTTGAAATTTCGCAAGGGAACGGGATTGAGTCTTAAAACATGTGGATTTGAGCAAAGACTGCAATTTTATTTGAAACAAACAACCTATTTGTTTACATCAGGAATCTTACTCTTTTGGCCAGTATGCGCACGACTAGCCGTGACGCCACTTGGTAGAACATCAGTGGTTCCGTCCGTTTACTTCTCTACTATATAGTGCTTCTCCTTTCTTCTGCATCGTTCATCACTTCTTTCTTCATTCCTCTCTGTACTTTGTCCTTTCAATCTGCGTTGTCTTTGTCATCGCCCTTTCTTCTCCTTCTCTTTCCTCTGCAGTTTGTTGTCTGTCCTCTATTCAATCCCAACAAAGCAAGGAGTCATGGCAAATAAAAATGAGCAGCTCATAAAGACCAAGATGCAGAGGTCAAGTTGCATCCTTATTTGCTTGATGTTCAAACCCCTCCTTATTAGCGGGTCATTTTTGGCACAGGAACGGCAGCATCCGGCTGGACTTGCTGGAAACCAGCGGCAGCATCCTGGGCCGCATCCCTGCAGGCTATTCCAACATGGAGCTGCGATTGGCCTCCGCCTCCAGCAACAGCATGCACCTGCAGCTACTGGATGAAGAGGGCAACTGCCTGGTGGGCCAGGGCTGTTTGATGAACAGCTCCTGCAGTAACGAGACGGACTTCTGCCACCTGCTGGATGGGATGCCTCTGTCCTATGTGTCTGGCTCCTTTCTGACGGTGACTTGAGCCTGCAAGCAGACTTTTGGTTCCCAGAATTCGGGGACCCCAAGTTATCATCTAATTTATTGCCGATTTTGAATATTTGGGGGAAAACCAATTGTTTCGGGGTCCACCATTTTAGGACCCCACTATCATCAATGGTGAACATCCGAATTTATTTGTTGGTTATATCCCAAGATATCATCCCCAATATAGGTGTTAGTATACCCATTAAAACTATGAGTAATCCCATTCGTGCTGGGATGACCATAGCCAGTCAAAGTATAATGTAACTTGACCGTGGCACACTCATATACATTATATATATAGATCTACATTATACTATTATACACATATACGGATACGTATAAAATGGTATATATGTATATATATATATATATATATATTATGTATGTATGCATAGATGCATACATATACAATATACATATTATTGTTGTTACTATTACTAGTATTACTATTATTACATTGTTACTATTATTACTGGTATTACTATTATTACTGTTATTACTGTTATTACTTTTATTACTATAATTACTATTATTAATATTCTTACTATCGTTACTATTGTTACTATTATGATTATTGACTATTATGATGATGTTTTTTTTTGTTGTTGTTCTTATTAGTTTCTCCTAATGTTAATATTTCTTATCATCATTATTCATATATAAATATAATATATACGTACACACGCACATATATATATATA
>Ga0126342_10005346_pt1 | contig 22350 bp, 17 predicted proteins | sample Cyp1metagenome_FD_92528 | JGI IMG/M metagenome (GOLD analysis project Ga0126342, IMG submission 92528) | Coral microbial communities from Lord Howe Island, Old Settlement Bay, Australia - Cyphastrea 1 metagenome | ecosystem: Host-associated > Invertebrates > Cnidaria > Coral ...
GTGTGGTCTCTTAGGCGGCCTTCGGCCGTTTGTTTCCTTGGTGTGGTCGTGTTGGCATCTGCTGCGGCGGCTGCCCTTCACCAGTGCGCGGTCTACTTGGGGGCCGTTCACTTCACAAAGTCCACACATTGGACGTGTCGTGTTAGGTGTTTTTTGCAAATCGGCAGGGCTGCGTCAGTGGCGACAAGGTGCAAATTCCGTGGCAGGCCTGGCATTTTGTGAGATGTACTGAAAATTGACGGAAGCCTCGCACGAAACATCGATTTTGAGGTAGCAAATTTAGAGGTTCTTAAGAAAACTCGTAGGAAAACGTCGATTTTGAAGCTACAAAGTGTGAAAATTGGCGGAAGTCTCGCACGAAATGCTCGTTTTAGTGCTCCCACGCGTCTCGTCTCGTGTCTCTGGTTTTCTGGTGGCGTCGCCGTGTCTATGGGGGAAGCTGCAAAACATGTCTTTTCGGCATGTTTCAAACTGTGAAAATTGGAGGAAGTCTCGCACGAAATGCTGGTTTTGATGTTCCTACGTGTCTCGTCTCGAGTCTCTGTGGTTTTCCTGTGGCTTCGCCGTGTCTATGGGGGAAGCTGCAAAACTCTCCTTTTCGAAGGTTTCCAAGCAGGTTGTCATGTCGTTTTGATTCGTTTTGCGTGGCAGGCGTGGCACTTTGTGACATTCCAACCTGTTTGACAACGTGTCGAAAATGTCAAAATTGGAGGAAGTCTCGCACGAAATGCTCGTTTTTCTGCATCCATGCATCTTGTCTCGAGTCTCTGGTTTTCCTGTGGCGTCGCCGTGTCTATGGGGCAAGCTGCAAAACATCTCTTTTTCGAAGGTTTCCGAGCAGGTTGTCATGTCGTTTTGCGTGGCAGGTGTGGCACTTCGTGACATTCCAACCTGTTTGATAACGTGTCGAAAATATCAAAATTGGAGGACGTCTCGTACGAAATGCTTGTTTTTCTGCATCCACGTGTTTGGTCTCGAGTCTAACGTTTTCCTGCGGCGTCGCTGTGTCTATGTTTTGTCTGGGGGAGCATGAAATAAACACTTTCAGATTTCGCACGCGCTGGACTGTTGGCTCCGTGAGGCTTGCGGTTTGTAAAGATATTGCAAGACTGCGATTATGTTGAAGCTGGAAAGTTGTTGTCTGGACTCATACAGATTTCGCACAGTGTGGTCTATATATTTTCGGTTCTGCGTCGGCAAACATTTCGGCTGTGCTCAATTGCAAGAGGGCACCAAGCATTCACAGTTCATGACAGAGGGGAGTTATAGAGATAGTGCAAGACGGTGATTTTCGAATGTTCGTGACAGATGTCCAAGCAAATGTCGCATGCACGGGAGTGTTGCTGATTCAGGCATGAAGTTTGACAGCGATGTTGAAAGGGTTGCTGAGATGTTATGGTTGACTATTTTCATTTTCAGCTTTTTCAACAAATTGGAAAGATGTTGGCTGGGCAGCTCATAGAGACTTCGCGCACATTGTTGCCAGCATGTCGTGTGTAAAGCTGTTGGACTGTCATGTTGTGGTGTTTGTGGTTGTCACCACATTGGTTCGGCTATTTGTTGACAGAGCACATGCACAACTTGCGGGCACCAGTCACACTCCACACTCTACACTTTACACACTCTACACTCCCCACTCCACACTTTACACTTCACACTCCTTACTTTACACTCCACACTCCACACTCTACACTTTCCACTCCACACTGCAGACTGGTAACAGGGGAATCATTGCAGAAAAGTGTTCTGCGTGACTGCATATCCATGTGTTTCCACATCTGTACCATTAACATGCGTGTGAGTATTCGGGTTCGTGGGCTGCATCTTGTTTTCATTATCTTCACTCCAGTTGAGGTATGCGGCGTAGTGTCTCAGGGAAGCGGTTCTGCCAGCTACTGGGTCAACACTTTCCAGGCTGGTCCTATATAGGTCCTTGTCAGTGTCTGGTTCCTGCATCAACGGATTTGCATTGCAAAATTTTGATTTTGCATCAAAGCCTGCTATGGGCTGTGTCCTCGCAGGTCGATATTAGTCCGGAGCACAGTTTCCATAGTGATCCGACTGGTGAGAACACATCCATGCACGCAATTGCTGCATTGAGGCGAAGATGGCAGTACCTATGTTGAGATTGCTGGGGTTTTTTCGACTGTTGGTGACCAAACAACCCAGAAATTATCCAGATTTCCACTGCCTATGAGAGCACGTTTCTTGGACAAACATGCCAATGGAAAGTGATACTGCTTGCGATGCGGTCACAGTGGTGGAAACCATTAGAACCCAGCATGCTGTGGAGCTTTGGTGAGTACTGTATACATCAGTGTGTCCAGGTTACGTGAAAATTCGCCCCATTACTTTTAATGGAGCAGTGGCCATGCGAGCTGGGTTGGTGACTTGCGGTGCGATGAGAGGGGGAATATCCACCAACTATGCCTCGACAGCAGGCTGGAACGAAAGGGGAGGAGGGTATATATAGAGTCAAGCGATTGAGTAGGGAAACAATGAAACTAGCCGAAGCAGCTGGAGTACCCTGCAGGCATCACGTGTCATGCCGACATATCAAACTGTGGTCTCTTGGACTTATTGGAGCCTTTTCTTGGTGAGCTCGCCGGGGCTGAGAGCTTACCCTGTTTCATCCTGTTTCAAGATTTCATTTACTATAGTTTACTCTTACATTTCATTCCAGGACTTATTGGGATTTGTTCATTTTGTTATTTAGGGCTGCTTGGCGTGGTTATTTGTAAAAGTGCCCGAGAAATTGTAAAGTATTTATTTATCGTGCCAGAATTTCCAGACTCTTGGTAAATTCTTCGGCAGGTACTTGCGAAGCCTGCCGCTCCTCCATGCCCCACGTTTGAATTGAAATCATCTTCCCAAAGTGGGCCCGCCTTACAGCTTCCAACCCTATCCAACCCTTACATTTTGAGCAACCCTTCCCGCCCTCGAAGAAAACGCAAGAACAATGAGCCCAGGGGGCCCAGATCGTTACGCCGGTGAGGTAGTGGTATAGCGGATGGTGTGAAATGTGACAGTGCTGCCACTTACACCGGAGCTTTGGCGACTTCTTCCACAGAGCTCTGCACGTCTCAGTATTGGGTCCAGTTGGACTTAGGACCCCAACTTCCAAGGGGATCAAGGGGACATGATGGGACCACATACGGTTTCCGGTGCGATGAGTATGGAGCGATGGACACTTAATTAAGCTGTCAGTGATTCCAAAAGCGTTCCAGCAGTTTTCCTGAAAAGGAAGTAGCACCAAGGTAGCCAAAGAACCACATGATATGCACACAGGAACCTTTTATGATTTTGTCAATTTTGTCACATACAATTTCATTTAAGAGATTTTAGAGTCGTGGTCCTCCATTCATGTGTTCAGGGCAGGATCGAGCTGGCTCGGCACATTCTCCTGCAGGACCATCAAGCAATCTTCCGGACAATCCGCCAACGAAGCTCGTGAACAAGGCAAGAAGATGCAAGAAGGGCATTCTACTAATACATACTAATACGCAGCGCGTCAAATGCTTTTGGCAGGGTAGCACATGGTAGCACAAGCTTGAGGATACATTTCACCGGCAAATGTGCCAGATACCCAAACCTCCGAAGATGTGACATATGAATCCCTATGATCGGAATAAAGACACATGTCGGGCTGAGATCAGGTGGTGCTGTATGCCTGTAAGGGGCTTTTCTACTGCGGCCGCAAGCTGGAAGTGTCCGTGGATGGCTCAACTTGGTCAACAGTCATCGAGCGGAGCACATATTATGACGCCTGGAATTCACTTTAGTGGACTTTGAGCCCTTGGTTTTTGCATCATTTGACTTGGGACACACGTGATTTTATCGGAGCCTTCCACCATGTTTGAGGATGATGACACTGCTCCAACAGTGGAGTATGACGATGAAGAGGATAGCCACGGTACCATTTTTCGCTTCGACCTGAGAGCCGTTCGCTATGTGAAGGTGTGGTCGAGCATTAGCAGCACCGCCACAGCAGTACATTTCTCTGAGATTGCACCTTGTCATCGAATTTTGCCATCCAGGACGATCGGATGATTGTCATTTTCTGCATGAACATGCTTCATGTGACCTTCCAACACACAGGCATCCAAAAAAAACAAAAGGTGTCCATGTGACCTGTGACAGGCTAGTTCAGATTACAGGTACAGCACACTGAACTAGTCTTCTGGTGCTCTTGTCCTATCCTTTTTCATCGTGCATGTTCTGCAAAAGGCGTAGACTGTGTGTGCATTATAAAGGACATTCAAGGACGGATTCTATGGATTTTAACAAGATATAAGTATAACTTGCGCCCCGATTGTCTGCACCTGCATGGTGACGATCGACACCGATGGACCAATAACGAAGAAACCACTAGACACATGCTGACCAAGGCAAATTAGGAGATTAATGAGCAGGTAAGCGGACAAACAAGCGCACAAATGAAGAACTTAAATGCATCAACATGAGAGCATACATGAACGAGCATGAATGTACATGCACATCTAGATGCTACAGATACAGTGTGTAAACAGATTTAAACATATCCGGCAAAAAATAATGGAAACAATACTTGAAACTGCCGGTTCTTTTGTAGGAGTCTTAAACATGGTTTCATGAAAATACCATGATGCCGTTCTCGAGAGGAGCTGTTCTCCTTCTAGAGGAAGCTCGTGCACGCAATTCTATTACAACTCTGTAGTCCGAGCTCCAGTGATGATTTCCAATGACGCAACCATGTTTAGTACAACATGATATGTTTATTTGTCATGAAAGCTAGCTTCTGCTGGCTGAAGTCCCTCCAAGGTATTGGGGGGGGCTGGAATCTCCAATCCCATGAAACTTCATACTTAATTACCCTCCCCCTCACCCCCTGGCTGGCTGGTTCACAAGCAGTTTGGCCGTGGCTCAATCCCCCTGGGGACACCGTCGGCATGGGGCCACTGGCCACTAGCATCCTCTGGCATCCAGTTGCATCCACTGGCAGCAAATTCGGCAGCATCCGCATATATCCGCATCCTCAGCATCATTATGTTTTCATGCCAAGCTTTCGTCCCTTACGCCTGGGCCTTCTATTTGTGCACTGACTGAGCCACGTTTTCACAGTGTCTGCTGCTGCGTCAGGGTCAGCGGAGCCTAGTTCCCGGCAAGTAGTATCAGTAGTATCCTCGTTTTGGACAATCCTGAGAAGCCTAATGGGAGGACTGCACAAACCTCGGGATACACTTAAAATCACTTAAACATATATATATATATATATATTATATAGGCTTCCGAAAGGATTAAGAGGGATGCTTTGGTTCAACCCGGGCAGCTGCTGATTAGCATTTGCCGCTTCGATGGAAGCTGACAGACTCAGGAAGTTTATGAAGAGGCTGTGGAGAAGACTTACCAGTTTGACTCACAGATCACAAGCACAAAAGTCACCATGGGAACTTTGGACAACCTGGAAATTTCCAGTGGTGATTATACCTTCATGACATTCTGGGATGCAAGCAGCATGACTATAGACAGCAGTACACTCCATCCCCTTTTTGGGACGGACAGCACTGGAATGAACTTCCAAGTGGCAAAAGAGGGAACCACTTCAGCCAAGCTATACCATGGCACATCCTCAACCTGCAGCGCTACGGTCACCATCGAGTCGTCCTGGAATCATGCTGCAGTGGTGTACTCTTCATCTGCACAAACATCGTCATTCTATATCAATGGGGTGCTTGCTAGCCCGACTTGTAGTCAGTTTAGCACATCGGGCACTACAGCCTACTATGGTGGCGGAGATGGGAGTACCTGGACAGGCAGCTTAGAGCAAGCAAAGCTTTACACCAAGGCTATTGGTACCGATGACCTGTTGAATTTCAGCAACTGGTGCTCAACCTACACGTGCAGTGCAGCCTATCGTCGAAATTCCAGGCGGCGAACAGTTTGCTCTACCCCTTCGTGCTCAGATAGTGATTGTTGTGAGGCATGGCCTACCTGTGATCAAAATGATTGCACTGTTGATTGGAAGTCACTCGTTTGCATTTTCGATCCGTTTCATGTTCATGTGCAGAGGTGAATCTTGAAACATCTTGAAACCAAGGTGCAAGTACTTGAGGTTACTTGAGGTTTAAAGCCCAGAAGTCTGATTCATGTTTCTGCCAGTATTTGTACATTTGGTACCTGTTTGCGGGCTATCAAGGTACACATCTCGGCGGCGGAATTATTGCTTTCGTGACTGTACGCAAGCCTTGTGTTGCACTGAGCGAACTCTTGGCAGCTTTTCACTACTACCGGCAGACCACGCAAACCCTTCCTCTGTCACAGTTTCAGTGCTGCTTAGCAGAACCGACAAAGCATTATGAAAATTAATGAAACCTTCTGTTCTTGGTGTTGAGGGTTCTTGAGCACAGAAATACGCAACATGTTTCTTTCTCTTTCAGAGCCTCTTGAGGCACACCACTGATGCTTGGGCAGATGCGGGCTCGACTTGTGCCGATCAGTATTCCGAGACGCTGCCCGTGGCCACATCTGGCTCCGTGGATCGCACGACAAAAGGCACTTATACCGTCACCTATGACTGCACCACCAATTCAGGCGGCACAACCTTCGCCACTTGGATGACAGTTGACATTTGACATGTGCTGACAGGAGTCGACCTCATTCATCCTATATTCATCCTATATTCATCCATATTCTGCTTTCATTTGCTTCATTATGCTTCTGTTTGGCACTTTGCCATTTGTAATTGATGATGCGTATTATGCAGGTTTTGCATCGGTTTGTCCCAATCTGCCTCTCAGCTGTTTTCACTCTTTCCCTTAGCACTTGCCTTGGAATGTTGTTGACTTGATGTTACTTTATGTGCGTTGATCCTTGGAGAGTTGACTCATGGCCTGTGATGCCGGCTTCCGAGGCTACTAAAACTAGGACTGTTGAAGTGGTGGACAGCATGTACATCAATACTGCCTTGACTCTCGGCTTAAAGATACTTAGAGAGGCTTAGATAATCTTAAAAGGGGTATCCACAGTATTTGTTCGATCTCCTTATTGACCAAGTTGCTGGGTGTTGGAGTCCATAGGCTGTCAGTGTGCTACGTGTGTAGATGAAGATAGATGAAGGGATGAGAAAATCTGCATGGGCACAGCATGAACACCACAAGCACACCAATTCGCGCATGCACATGCGCACTGAGATAGAGAAGGACGAATGCGCGACAAACCAATTCTGTGAAACAGCCCTGTGGCTCATATAAAGCCCTGAGTGTGTCGCAGCGTCTCTGAGATACTGGACTGTCCAGCGAGAAGCTGGATCGTGGACCGATACTGCGTCGCAGTGCTATGCTACCGCAGTTTCTCAGCTTATCACTGCAAATGTATGCAAATGTGCATTCAGTATACGGACAGTATACAGGTGTACACAGTATATATATATATATATACTCAGTATTGCTCAATCATATTCCAGTTTCCAAGCTTGAAGAGGGTGCTCTTCTGCTAATCCATTTGGAGTGGAAGGGGTTGCTGATTGAGGATACCTTTGATGCCACGATCGAGACGATGCATCAGAGTATCACTTGGGATGCTAATACCCGCCTATACTATGGAACAAGTGGGGGAGTCACAGAGGCCAGGTCGATAAAAAACGGTAGGTTGGGAGAGGCCCACTTGATGTTTGGATGATTTTGGATGTCTATCCTGCTGTTTGTGGTTTTGCTGGACGGATCACATTTGCTGCCCATGTTGAAATATGTTAGCTGTTAGCATATGTTTGCATCATTTGGTGAACAGGGGAATGATTTGCCTGATGAAGAAAGGTGAGCTACACAGTGAGCTACTCATGCGCGCAGAATAACGACCTCATCCAGAAAACCCTCCTGGTGCGTGATTCCATACGCGCTGGACTTGGATTCGACAGCTAGCAGATCTGAGACTGGACTAGACATGAACTGGACACATTGTACCGAATGTGACTTCCTGGGCACTGTCGTGGGCTCCAGGCTTGTATGGGCCTGATCCTCATGTAGTGCGTGCTGGGCGTCACCGCTGGCATGAGGGCCAGTGCTGCTTGGAGAAGTATTATGATTATCGTCCTCATGGTGATACAGCGTTTGAGAAAGACGTGATGTAAAGACTGCTTGCCAGAGGAGTCCCTGCAACATGTCCTGCAGACGCCACTGACAGTCACTATGCGCTGCAGTGCTAGACCGCTAAGGTGAGATTTGCGATACCGCCCAAACGAATCCTGGGGAATCGAGCTGCATGTACTCGAGCGATAATTCAACGACCACGGACAGATGCGGTTTGAGCGCTACAGGCGAGCACGCCAGTCACACGGGCTTGCAAAGATGTTGGTATGGCCCAACATGGCAAATCTAAAAAGGACAAAAAAGGAATTACAGTATATACAATAAATAATTATTATTACTTTATGAATCATCGGATTTCAGTGGTGACCCTATTGTAGGACAAACATGGACGAACCCAAAACGAATACACGACCAGTATTGTCATGCTTTGACAGATGTGCATAGATAAAAGTTGCCCATTCCCATTCATCCAGAACGAGGAAAAGACTGCAGTAGGATAGGCTTAGATCCTGCATCGTGTCACAGTGTCAGCGCACTGCTAGGGGGGTAGCACCTGCAGCCCTTCACTTGTTGCAACCTAGGTAACATTCACAATCACGTCATTAGTTCTGCAATCTCCTGCAATGTTCTGCATTTACCTTGGAAGGCTGGAAAGCAAGCACTGCTGATGGAGCAGGGACCTATGTTGAGCTCGACCTCGGCTCCGACATGCTAGTAGCAGGCCACCTCGTGATATGTTGTGTTGCTGTATGGTTTGCACACGTTTGCACATTCGCATGACATTCCCGCGTGCCAGGAGTCGTCACTAAGGGTCATTCCATTGATGCAGCATGGATCAAGACCTTCACAGTGAAGTACAAAGCTGACAGCGGTAGTACGTTTACAGAGATTTCCGGGACCTTCACTGGAAATTCCGATCAGAACACGGAGGTGGAGAACATGTTCTCAGCCACACAGACGGCCAGATACTGGTAGCACGACTGCCACAAAGTCTAGGCTCTGGAGCAGGCTGTGAGGTATTCCTGTTCACGCTTTTCATCTAATGATTCTGGCTGCCAAGGCAAATTGTTGCACAGACCTACGAGCAAGTTGTAGCAGCCAGAGTTGCGATGATTGTGTGCAGCTCAACCAGTAGCTGGGGCTTGCAACAAGATGCAAGAACTGCATAGAACTGCAATACCATGGAACAGACATGCGGCACGAACCAACCGTAAAGGATCCAGAAGCAACGCTGCATTTCTGATCGCTGTTCGTGATTGAACTGCAGCTTAGGTGCAAACACCCATGCAGAGTGCATGTGCGGCTATGTCACACCCGTGAATGAAGATGACAAGTGTCGGACTGACGTGTCGGCAGATTGCATCGACACAACTGGTTTCTTGCCTGAAAACGACCATTCGACCATTTCAGCTGCCAGATGCTGCTAGACGATGCTCGAATTATTTGGGTAGGACCAATTTATACAACAATTTTATCACCCTAATCGGAGTCTAGGTTGATCCCTATTTTGTCCTAAGATGTGCATCGAAAGGCTCTGGGTGGAACATTGAACATGAAGGAAAATGTGGAAGTATGTGTGAAGTGACCGGGTTTCACCCGACTATCACCGGACTGACTGCCGATGGTGGAAACAAAGCAGGATGGGTGCTAGGAACAGATGCCTAAACGCCACTAAATCCATCTAAACATGCAACGTGAGTTTGAAGCGGGGTGTTTCTATAACATTCTATAACATTCTCCAATGTATCGAATTGGGTGTGACATCTTGTGACATCTTGTGACATCTTGTGACATCTTGTGACTAGGAGTCGCTGATTATACAGTGAATTCGGATGTCTCGGTGATCCAAGCCAAGGCACCCCAGGGACAGTCTCATTGGATGTTCCTTCCATCTATGCAATGGACCCTTGGTTGCGAACGGAGAGGGCTCCAGCTGTCCTTTATCCAGTATGCGTGCGTTGTTGGATCATGGCCAGATTGTGCAACAACAGGTGTTCTTAGTCTGGCAGCGCCCATGGCTATTGTAATTTGTCGCAGTTCTGTTGCACATCATTGCTCACGATATCTTGCGACCTTCCTGCACTGACTGAGACCGTTGGCCAGACTGTCGTCACATATTCATGCTCTGGAGCGACATCCTACACACGAACAGTGGAAATCCGCAATGCCATTGATCTTATTGGCGGTGCCTCCGTTGTTGTCCCCGCTGGCGTTTCAGGCGGTGTTTATTTTCACATCATTTCATTTGTGAGCGTGTGAGTACTGATTCCAGTCCTTTCCAACCATTTTCTTTCTCCTGGCAAGTCCGATTCACCTTCGTAATGCAGGGTTTATTTGCAAATATTTGCAACTTGTAGAGATGTTCCCCCATGTTCAATTCATGTTCCCCCGTGGTCCCCCCTATGGACTACAGGACAGACACTGGGCCAGGCAGCTGGAGCGACAGCTCGGGTAATTTCATCGAGACTGGCAGCACCTGCATCACCCATGAGGGAGTGCAAGATACCCCAACGGCTGATCTTAGCTACCTTCCTTTCACGACGGAGCTACTTGGCATGAAGATGGGCAATATGATGCATGAACGAATATGAACAATACACAATGATACACAGAGTACTTGGGAGGTATCAACAGGATTGGGCATGAAGCTGTAACATGCACTTAGTCCAACCCACACTTTGAACATCTTTGAACTCTGAAGAGGGTGCAACTTCTGCTTCCCAACTGCCATCTGCCACCTGCCAACAGCTGCACCACAGGCGCACGTATGTGATCAACTACGACTGCAGACGACGTCAAGCTCCTACCCTGCAGCGCACGGTGTCAGTTCGATATCCGCACAGGCTAGGCTGACTGGGTCGGGGGCTGTAGCAAGACGATATATGGCCTGATGACGCCTGATGTGTGAATGTGAAGTGAAAACAACGGCATCGGAAAGGCGGATTGGTCAAACATTGGCACCACAAGAGACTCTCAAGATTTCGTAAGAATCAAACAAATCAAACGGTCGCACTGAGAACTTCACAGCATGTTGTAGCATGTCACAGCTATATCCAGCCGAAATCAGGTTCGAGGGCAATTCCAAGAAAGTCTGGACACTGGGAATCTTGGCGCAGAAGCTCCTGTGCCTTGCCGTGGGGGTGGATTCTTCCAAAATGTACTCGTACTAGCCCAACCTGGGGACCCAAAATTCTTGGGCTAAAGAATGATCCCGCCCCTAGGAGACGGCTCAAATTGAAGCCCGTCAAATCTTAATGTGCTGGTGCTGTACTTGTTCAAACTTCGTGCTCAATTGAGCCGCTCAGGAGCGGAATTTGGATCTATCGACTCACATTATGAGGATGCATGGTCATGTATTGACCTGACTGGTGCCACGCAAAGTTTCGATGGCTGCAAGCATTGTGTAGCATCATGATTGTGAAATTTGTGAATGATTATGGAACGGCTCTAATGCACGTGAATCATCTCCCGGAGTGTGACGCACCAAGAGTTCATGAATTTCATGAGACATATGAGACGGACAAGTCTTGCATCGCGAGGCTCCAGCAGGCTACCCACAACCAGTGATTCCGTTTTCTTCGACCGCTACTTTGAGAGTTACATCTCTTATCCATTCCCTTCATGCAGCACGGGGGTGCCAACCATTGTCCGAACAGGCTCGTCGAGCTCGTGTCATCTCGTGTCAAATTGTTTTCACTTTGCATCACTTTGCAATGACTGCATGGATGCCTCATGATGCCTCTGTCATCCTCTGTCCAACACATGGAGATCATGGAGTTTGAAGGTGAAATTCGGCACCCGATCTACTTTCAAGGGGATCGTCAGGCGCGGGCATGGCCTGGACTCATTAATATTTGAGAGACAATCAAAGATGATGAATGATGAAACATGTGACATACATGTGACATACATGTGACATATTGATGACACATTGAGACAAGTAAATCATAACGAGGGTGACCATGGGTGACCACTGATACTGTCTATGTGCCAGTCACCACTTAAACCAAAAACTCGGATGGAGAAAACAGAGAAGCAGTGACGAAAAAATAACAGAAGATTGCAAGGGAGGAGACTTAATTGATCCTGTCTATGGACCAGCCAAGCTCAAAAGACCAAAAAGACCAAACAGGCGTGTAGTTACGGTATGTTACGGTGCTACGAGGAAGCGATGCAAATATCTATATAGAGCCGTTGTGCGGCCGAATGACCTCGGGTCAGGAGTGGCGCTTGGGAATTGGCATCAGCTCAAGTGGCACGATCACAACCTTGGGCCAGTCAGACTTCGACCAGCGATTCGCAGCCAGCTCTTTCAAAATAATCCGCCGGACCTGTCCAAATTGCGACAATGATTTTCAAGATATCTATTACAGAAGGCGAGGCACCAGTCAGACTTGGCGTGTTGTTTCAAGTACAGTACAGTAAATGCTGTTTTTGAAGGCAACTGCCCCCAACTGCAATGCATGCAGGGGTACCATGAACATGCAAACCTCATCAATCCTGCAGAAGCGGTGTGTGCGGCAAATGTAGCTACGATATAGTAACCCCGTGACAGGCTGACTGACATGCCGAGTACCTTTTCCGCCTACATGATGATGGCATGTGAGTGGACGTCCACCGGCAACACTGGAGGACTGCCATAGACTGCCACCAGACAGTCTTGTTTATGTCTTGTTTATGTCTTGTTTGTGTCTCGCTTATTGATCTTATTGTTGTTCTGAACAATTCGGGGCTAAATTTGATTAAAATTGTAGGTCGGGTAGTGAGGGGGATTCGACCTGATTGTAGGGGTGTCCATGATCGGGAGAGGCACAGACTTTGCGATCTATCCTACCTTGGCTGATGCCTTAGCCGGCACCAATGCCTGGACTTCGTATGGCTTTGGTGGAACGGATGTTGGCTTCCCCGGCACTTCCGGCCCGTCATCAGCCTCCAGCAATCAATACAGCAGCATCGCAGTGTCAGAATGTTCATCATCCGCATCACAGACGGGTCAGCAAAGCAACTTCTACATCTATGAACCTTAGCTTAATGCCTGGACAGTATCCTTTTGCAGATGTTTGAACCCCCCATTGGAAAATGCAAAATGCGACCATGAAATTGCAGATAGTAGCGTCGCTTTATTATTTGATATATTTTGATTTTATTTGTGTGGCTTTCTATAGTTAGTAGCACAAAAGAGCCCACAAAGGACTATGCTTCAACCAAAGTTCCTGGGACGTGCACGCTCTCCGTGACCGTCGGAAATGGTGCACATTGCAAGCATGATGGAGGCGTTGAAGCACGTTTGGGCTTCCTGATGTACACGAAAACGAATCGAGATACTCGATGGTCCTCCACTACTGCTGCGTCTGGTGGCTACACACAGAACTTAGTTTGTGCACGATTCACTGGTTTGGAATGGCAATACCTTGAAGATTCAACTTGGACAAAATTCACTCCGGTGCCCACCGATGTGCTACTGGCGCGAATTGAGTTTGACAACAGCACCATTACATCATTGAAGAGTGAGGATGAGGAATTCTTTACGGTGAAAATGGGTTACGTGGATGGAGACTTGGAATTTTCCTTTGGAACAGATGTGATGGGCGTTGTAGGAACTTCTTTCGTGGCAAGGTGTGGTGAGGATCTTTGGTGTAGCGGTGGTGTTCGTGCCAACGGTGTGGATGGAGCATTGTTCTGCTGCAGTTCCAGCTGTGGAACCTGTGGGGGAAGTGATTGCGCATCCAACGGAGGCTTGGACATTTGCTGTTTGGATACCCTCCTCGATGCTGGAAGAGTCTGCCGAGATCACGATGACGTATCTTGCTTGATTCCCGAAACGTTGCTTGGATGAAGGAAGAACATGGAAGAACATTGAAGGACCTAGAGTCTGGAGGAATATGGGAAATGATGGGAGAAGGGATGCGAGGAAGCTGAATTCAGCATACCGTATGCTTGAGTATCGCTTGGTTTGTGCAATTTCAAAAGGGCTCCACGCCCACCAAAACATAACCAGTCTCGCAATTGGCTAAGACATTCTAATTCTAAGACAGTTGTCCGCGTCTGAGTTGCTGGCCATGTTTGTCGCACCACACACCTTCCATTCCCACTTTCAAGACATTTGGGGATCAGGGCTCAGGACAGGCACACGAAACTCCTCTTCGCATGGCCTCCAAACATCTTCCAAACATTCAGCTTATTTCAGCTTTAAACTTGAAAACCATTTCAAACCACCGTCCTTTGATCTCCAAAGGTCCGTCCTTTGCGGTGGCAACTTGCAGTTGAACAATTTTGAATCAGCGGATGTTATGGCAGCTGCGGGTTGGACAATTGACACTGCGGATGCGAACGTGTGGCAATCTGATTCTTCTTACATTGGATACCGGGGTTCGCCCTCAGCTGGCATTTCTTTAACTTTGAGCGGATATGGAACTCTGGAACTTACCTTCGGCAATGGCAATAATGCAGCTTCTAACACTGTTGAAGTTCTATTGGATTCCGTTTCGCAGGCAACGGCGAGCAGTTCGGAGTCAGAGAAAACGATTTCTGTAGACTTCACGAATGGAAATGTGTTGGCGATCAAGAACAACGGAGATTCAATTATCCTTGTGAAAGGTCTTGCCTTCAAGTGCATGTTTCAAGAGATGTGGCCGAGGGTTGTCATTCAATCGGGTGAGTTTGATGCACCTAGCGGGTATACCCCTTGGCCAGCGGAAGACTGCTATCATGAATTTGAACTTGAGGGTTCATGGACTGGCACCGTCAGTCTGAGTACATCCTCTGTTTCTACGGCCTCAGAAGGTATCTTCACAGTTGCTTACTCCTGCACCAAGGACAACGTTGAATCCACTCGATCTCTGATTGTCCAAGTCCGCCACCCGATCAGACTCAATGGGCTCCCTGACATGATCGTGCGCCAATCCTCAGGAGGAACCTTCAATGACCCGGGTGCGGCCTGTGTCAGTCGAGACCTTGTCCCACTGACAGTGACAGCATCTCCATCCTCCTTGTCATTGGACACAGTGGGTGAGTATACCATTACCTATTCTTGCACTGATAGCAGTTCAAGGACGTCCAGTAAGATCAGGAACGTGCAAGTGGCACCAGCCATACAGCTGCGTGGCGATGCGGTGATTGTGATCGAAAAGGATGTAACATGGAATGATCCCACAGCTCAGTGCACGGACGTGGACAACAAGGGTCTAATTCAGCCTACTGCTGGCACAGTCGATACGTCTCAAGTTGGCGACACTACTGTGACCTATTCTTGCATAGACAGCGCTGGAACTCAATCGACAGTGACGAGGAGCCTGACCGTGTTTTTGGATGTTCTTCGCACATTCTGAATCATCATGCAATTTTTGCACATCAGTCTCGAGCTTCCAGTCACCTAATTACAGTAAGTTTGAAACACATGGAATGTGTCGCAATCAGGTATGGTATGCCGGATTCTAGATGCAAAGACCAAAGCCCATCACCTATCAAACATTCTTTGTGAGATTTGGGCAGCTTGGGCATATACATGGCATATGTATATATATAATATAGGACTATGTATGTGCGTATATTGTATATGTATTCGTGCGAATACACATGCATACAGAAGATTACAGAAGTATGGAAAAAGTGTAGGGGAAAGGATGTGCTTTGCTGTGAGCGGCTCTGAACATGCGGCGACTCACGAGGAGAGTGATTGTTACCAGCGGCAACCCCCTTCCCTTTGTGCAAGGCCCTTCGGCAGGTATTCTTCTCTTGGGAGGCTTGGCATGGCTTGGCCAAACTTGGCAATTTCATGCAATTTCGCTGTAGCTTTTACTATTTTTTCATATTTTTTCCTATCTTTTTTCTTGACTCATTGGCCCATGGCCCCCCTGGGCCGGTTGTGGTTGTGGGACCGGGACATGGCACGAAAAATAAGGAAAACTGATGAAAACTGAATAACGAATTCTGCTATCATTGTGAGGAGTTGTAAGATGGACAGCTACATCTGCCTAGGAGCCATGCCTATAATATTTGTGCCACAGGGTTTGCAAATTTCTCCGGTCATCCCGTGATCGTTCCAGATTGTTCTCATCTATACAATGCCTGGGCGGTGGCATGTATTCGAGAGATTTCGAGAGCGTCAAACTGTCATCAGATGTACTCCGTAGTATCCTTTGTAATCCCCTACGTATTTTTCCGAAGTAAATGATATGAACATGTGCGACTGCACAAGTGCAAGTGATAGTTGATACTCGCAGAGGCTTACAAAAGGGCAAGCCCCTTGTTAGTCCCTTAGTAACTTAGTAGCTCCGGGTCAATTTTCACCACCTTGGTCTCCTTGGGGTAGTCTCAACTACTCAGGAGAGCAGTTCAGCGAGCCCGGGGTGTGCTGTCGAGACAGTCACAACCAAGAGCTTCCTTTCACAAGCGTGCTAAATACAGCAGACACCAACCGGACTGGAACTCAAACTCTCTTCTACAGCTGCACCGGTTCCAGCTTTGCTCAAACTGCTAAGAGAATCCTCACAGTGAACAACAAACCGCGGATTTTTCTGACAGGCGACGCAAACACCCTCTCTCTCCTTGGTGACAACTATTCTGACGATGGTGCAGTGTGCACAGATGTAGAAGATGGTCTCATCACTTCTTGGGGTTCTGCAGGCTTAGGTTCAGCACAGACGCTTCTTATCATTCGTGCTGGCTACAGTGGAACCCTGACAAAAGGTGTGGTTGAAAACATTTTTGATGGAGATGAGGCGAGCTCTACAACATACGCCTGTGAGTCTTGCGTTGAAGTCGACTCTTCAAGTTACATTTGGGTGGACTTGGGGGCTGGTAAGGTTGTGCATTCTGTGGCATTGGCAGCGACTGTGACCGCAGCCAGCTTGAAGGTGGGGCCAGACGTCGACGTTGGTCCCACATGCAAGACGGGTATATCACTGTCCACTCTTGGAAGTGCAAGCACTGGCACACAGGAGTGTGATGCACCACTGGTGGGGAGGTTCGTGACTCTGACAGGTTCCAGCTCATCCATGAAGGTTTGCGAAATTATCGTGTACGGTACTGTTGGGCCTGCAGCGCCTTCTCGGATCAACATCACTGGCAGCCCATCTGGATGCACAGGCGTAGATTCCAACTCTTTTGAACTCGCTGGCCAGGATAATTCGGGATTGGGAGTTAGCTATTCAATTCAGGCAGCTGGTAGCTATGGTGAGATGAGGACAGACCTTGGAACAGGGCCTCTTCTGCAGACTGAGCTGGTCAATAGCATTGTGCAAGGAACTCGAGGCTCAGAAATTTGGGTACTTCGGGACTCAAATCAAGCCGAACAAGCGCAGGCTCCGGGGGGTGAAAGCTTTCCTCCATTGGAACCATCACAATGGACTGTGACCACTTCTGGGGCAACCTGCACAAGTATCACCTTTGGCATAGATCCTGCGGACTCATGCGCCTGGCTTTTTGGACCTGCAAGTGCGGATGACACGCAGCTTGGAGAGCACAGAGCCGCCTTTTCATACAGTACCTGTTGTAGCTCCTCTACTTTCTCTGACTACCTCACCTTGCGTTTACAAACTTATAGATGGTGTATATATATATATATATTAATATATATTATACGTATTATTAAACGCACACACACACACCCACATATTTTTTAAATAAATAAATAAATATATATATATATACATACATACATCTACATATATGTTTTTCCCGAATATACTTAGGATACATTTATACATCGAAAATACACATGATCTGTACTGTATATGAATATATTTATATTTACAAGATACTATACAATTTATAATATATAGTAAACAGTAAATATATGTATGTAATATCTATTAAACAAATAGACGAGGCATGTTGCATGTCACTGTCTGGATTGTCGCAGGCCATCCCCATATCCTATGACATTCCAAGATATTCCAATGCATCTAGCAGCTCTAGCATCATTTGAGCATCATTTCGACATCATTCCAGCACATTTCAACCAGTCGTCTTGGGTCTCTTCGGACCGGTGAAGTTGCAGGTATGGCTGTGGAGATGGCAGTGAGTGTAACTCAGAGGGCTGTTGTGTTTCCCTCGGCGGGGTGGCCCACTGCCCACCAAACAAACCACGGATGTGCGAGGCACAAACCTGCAGTGGTGCCTTGATACTTGAGCTATGCCGTGGGAAAGATCGGGGTGTAACATGGTGCCACGGGACATGCCAAACTATGTCCATGTATGTTTTTTCCATGTAAAAAACACTAAAAAACCATGTGACAGTTATATGAAAATGATTGTGACAATCATGTTTAAGAATGACACTGCCACATGAGCCACCGCAAAAACTCTGGGATGGATATCGATTGCCAGAAATGGTACAAACATGAGATAAGCGATGGGGCCTTCCCAATAGCCATACCCCCTTTGAAGGTTGGGTCATAGGTGTGCACATACATCATTATCATCATTGTCCTTTAAATGATACCACCCAAATTTGCCATAATTACATCATTTTCGTGCAAACGTATGATAGACGGTGGGACATTCCCAAATTTGTTGATGTCACCTTTAGTGAACCTTCAGGTGACTACTGCTGTGATACCGATTGTGCCTTGGCGGCAGCAGATGTACTTACTCCTTGAAGTGCAGACGACTGTGAGCCTCACCTGGGTTTGCTGTGTTCCCGAGCTGAGGTACATCTTTGAATGGCAACCGGCTTTGCAAGCAGAGTGCCACTTCCAGCAGCACTGGTAGTACCAGCCTTGCAAGAATGGAGGTGATCAATTCAGTATTAGCTGACACACCTGCGGTCTACAAGGTTACCTACACTTGCCGCTTTTATGCAGACTAAGCGTTCCCTTAAAGTGCTATAGTAGATTGTGCTATGTCATCTATGTCGGTATCTGGCTTTCACTTGGAATGTTTTGAAATGTGGGGCCGCGGTTTCACCGGAGGTCTCGCGAGATTTGTCTGGCTGCAGTTCTGCAATTTCCAAAAACAGTAATAAGTTTTAAAGTTTGTTATGCATTAAAGTGTAGAAAGTGATTTAAACATATTTAAACCATCTTAGACCATATAAGATAATACAAGATAATCTTTAAGCATTTGATGTGTTCTGCTTGTGTCCTGAGGCTACGACTCAGCAGGGGCACATGTTTCTTCCACCAGAACCGTGGAGGTTGCCTGCGAAGAGCCCAATCCTGGCGGGACCTACGGTGGAAACCGTGTGGCGTGCTCGACCACAAAAGCGACGTGCCGAGCCAGCCAAGTGGCAGCCAACTGCGAGTAGGTAGACATAGGTAAATGGATGGTAAATGAACGGTAAATGATTTAGAATGGACAAATTATCAAGATACCAGTGATACCGCAGAATATTCAAATGTACTATATATAAATGTACTGGTATTGAATGTATTAATGTATTGGGGCTTAATATATGTGATGTGCCTGTCCTGAGGCGAAGCTTAGAGAAAGGAACAATTACCCACATAATTACCCCAGTGAAAGAATAGAAAGAGCGAGAGAGAGCGAGAGTTCGAAGCAATGCATATTTGTGCATACGCCGCATTGACGTCGATTGACATTTGGCAGTGGCCGCGCGAAGCCATGATTCCTTGATATTCCTTGCTTAAAACTTTTGAGAAGCAAACGTGAATAATTAATAACAATGATATAGTTGAGCATTTGTGGACACATGTTTTACTGTATCGATCAGTTGTGCATGACGGGTGGAACCTTTGGCTGGCATCAGTGAATATTTCTTGAAACATGTCGTGTGCCAAATACCGCCACTGTCGTGCCAAACCTTATATTGGAGCACATCGCATTCTCTTGCATTTCATATGACATGCAAAAGCAACCGGGAGTTCTCTTTGTTTGGAGGATTCAACTGCTTTGTTCATCTATTTTGCGGCCCTTTGTGCCAGCTCTGCAGGCATGAGGGAGTTGCAGACTATCAATCTTGTGAGACGAGATGCGTCACAGCCGGCTCGGATGAGTGCGTGGCATACCAGTATTTTGCCAATGGCACCTGCCATTTCATGACGCTTTGCACAGGACAACTTGTCACAATAAAGCCGTGGTGAGATTTATCAAGATCTATGCAGGCACCAGCCTTGTATTTGGGAAGCAATACACTGACACACGATGACAAAATGTGGTCAATGTGGTCCGATACGCGCTTAAACATGCACATGTGGCTGTACATACCAACGCATGAATTTGCACATACACAGACACAGACACACACACACACACGCATACGTATACATATGATTACATATGTACACACAGACATATTTGTGCACAATATACCCTTAGAGAGAGAGAGAGAGAGATAAATAATTAGATAGATAGATAGATAGATAGACAGACAGACAGACAGATAGATATTGAATAGCCCGTAGCTGGTTTAAAACGTTTGGCCAGTTTCGGTGCCCGGGGGGGGGGTATCGGTGCACGATTCTTCCCGACTGGTATATACTGGTGCAAAGGTAGGTCTGGGCTGTTTTTTGTGCTTCGGCTGGCCTGTGCAAGACATGTTTTTTTTTGTTTGTTGGAAAGCCTCCTTTTTGGGGCCAAACATAGAAAAATAAGGTGCTGATCATCCATTGTTTGGTTAAAACTTTTTTTTTGAGAATCCATAATTTGGGGTTCCGGAAATTTATGAGAATCCATAATTTGGGGTTCCGGAAAATTTATGAAAATTCTTGGCGGTTTCCATAAATACCGAATACCGTAAATAGTAAAATAGTCATTACCCTTGCCCAGCGGGTTTCCTTCAAGACATTGGCCTTTTTTGAGCAAGTTACCCATCCCAGCGTTCACCAGTGGCAATAAAACTCGTCTGAACAACACACACACATATATATATGATATATATTATATATATTCAAATTTTGGCCAAAATCTGACATCACTTGTGGCAAATTTCAGCACCGCTTTTTGCAAATCGGGAACCAGTCAGGAACTACTCGGAAATGGTCAAAAATCGACCAAAAGTGCCGAAAACCGAGCAACAACCAGCTGAAACCCTAGGCTTTGACGTACCAAGCCAAGTAGCAATCCTTTCAAAAGGCACGGCATCCTTTTGCCATGTGTAGCCAAGATGGCGGCTGCAACTATGTTCCTAATGAGCATTGAATTTCCATGCCTTGGGACTGGTTTGTTGACTCTTGACATCCTTTGCCCCTAAAACCAGAATTTTGACACCAAACTTAGAAGTTTTTGCCCCTGCTTAAGCAATTTTGGCACCACAGGCGGGATTAGCAAACACCAGGTCCAAACACCGGTTTTATGCCATTTGAGCCCCACATTTTCACCAAAAATCACATTTGAAGCATCACAGTTTTATTTCCGCGGGCACCTTTTCCATTTTCCAACCCCTTGCCGTGCACCCCCCGCACCGCCCACGTTTTAAAGCCAGCTACGGGCTGGGCAAGATAGATAGATAGAAAGAGAGACAGATTGATAGATACACAGGTAGATAGAGAAACAGACAGAAAGACAGCCAGATAGATAGCTAGATAGATAGATAGATTGGATAGATTGGATAGATTGGATAGATTGGATAGATTGGATAGATTGAATTGATTGGATAGATTGGATAGATTGGATAGTTTGGATAGATTCGATAGACTAGATAGACTAGATAGGCTAGATAGGCTAGATTAGATAGATTATATTAGATAGATTAGATATTTTGGATAGTTTCGATAGATTCGATAGATTAGATAGATTAGATAGATTAGATATTTTAGATAGATTCGATAGATTCGATAGATTAGATAGATTAGATAGACAGATAGACGGATGGATGGATGGATAGATAGAGATGGATCGATAGATTGGTTGATTGATCAGATTAGATTAGATTAGATTAGTTTAGATTAGATTGGATAGATTAGAATAGATTGATGGATAGATAGCTAGGTAGGTAGCTAGCTAGGTAGCTAGCTAGGTAGGTAGCTATCTAGGTAGATAGACAGATAGATAGAACTATGTACAGACACACACACACACATACGCACATACACCCACATACCCATATACACATTCACCCATACACCCATACACAGATATACAGATGCATGAATGCATGCATCCATGCATGCATGCAAACAGACAGACAGACAGACAGACATACATACATAATTACATACATACATACAGACAGACAGACAGATAGACATACATACATACACACACACATACATACATACATACACATACATACACATACATACACATACATACACATACATACACATACATACACATACATACACATACATACACATACATACACATACATACACATACATACACA
>Ga0126342_10005347_pt1 | contig 22345 bp, 17 predicted proteins | sample Cyp1metagenome_FD_92528 | JGI IMG/M metagenome (GOLD analysis project Ga0126342, IMG submission 92528) | Coral microbial communities from Lord Howe Island, Old Settlement Bay, Australia - Cyphastrea 1 metagenome | ecosystem: Host-associated > Invertebrates > Cnidaria > Coral ...
ATGTGAAGATGAGAAGATGTGAAGATGAGAAGATGTGAAGATGAGAAGATGTGAAGATGAGAAGATGTGAAGATGAGAAGATGTGAAGATGAGAAGATGTGAAGATGAGAAGATGTGAAGATGTAAGCATGTGAATATGTGAAGATGTGAAGATGTGCATATGTGAAGATGTCAAGATGAGCAGGTGAGAAGATGAGAAGATGCGAAGATGAGCAGATGTGAAAATGAGAAGATGTGAAGATGAGAAGATGAGAATGAGAAGATGTGAAAATGTGAGGATGTGAATATGTGAAGATGTGAATATGTGAAGATGTGAAGATGAGCAGATGAGAAGATGAGAAGATGTGAAGTTGAGCAGATGAGAAGACCTGAGGATGAGAAGATGAGAGGATGTGAAGATGTGAGGGATGAGAAGATGCGCAGAGGAGAAGATGTGAGGATGAGAAGATGAGAAGATGTGAAGATGAGAAGATGTAAAGGTGAGAAGATGAGAAGATGTTAAGATGAGAAGATGTTTTACAGACCCCGACTATTGGAAGAACCCTGCGCTCAGACGCTCTCGGGAATAAATAATTATAGTATATCCCATTAATAGGATATCAAACTGGATATTAATGGGATATCATTTAGTGGAATATGATGGGAGGCATATAGGCATATATAATCTATGGATATCTAGTGACATATACTGGGATATTAGTGGAATATCAGGGATATTATATGCCAATGGTATTTCGGACATATAATGGGATATAATATACCAATTGGGATATCCCATCAATGGATATATTAATGGGATATGAATGGAATATAAATGAGTTTACTGTGGATTATCGTGTCCCATGAAAATAGCAATTCGGTGCAAACTATGCATTAGATGAGTTTCTATATGGATATCTAATGGCATATAGTGGGATATCAATGGGATGTGAACGGGATATATATATATTATATTATATAATGAAAGATCCTTAAAATGATCAACCGCGAATGGGGGCTTCCATTTCGGAAAATGGGGGTAGCCCTAAATCATCAGTCGTCATCACCATGACGACTCGTATTGAAAGCCCGTTGGTGACTTGGGATCCCCCATGACGAAACGGAAACCTCTGTGGTCATTCGAGCAGCGAGCAGTGTGAAACAAACCCGTGTTTGTTGATTGAGATACCCTCTGGTAAACTAACATAGCTATGGAAAATCACCATTTTTAATGGGATTTTTTTTTTTAATGGGAAAACTCACTATAAATGGCCATGTTCAATAGCTATAGGGAATTTTACTATTCGAAATATTGGAGACTATCATAATCATTTTTTGGGGAATCCTTATTATCAATTTTTATCAGTCGAATGGAATGGCAGAGGCTTTTGAACACTGCTCAATTGTTGGGCTATTACATACATCTATATGTACATATATATATTTATACATATACGATATTCACAATTATGTTATATTCCTAAATGGGGAGCCAAGGAGCTACTAAGTTTTTCCCAACATGATAGTTGATCAGGAGACGTTCGTGCCAAGCTAGTGTACCGACAACGTGGACCCTGAAAATAGCCTAGTTTTAATGGAAACTAATCTTCCAACCCCGATGACTGCCAGGGTCGAACTGTTAATTTACCAGAGGGTAATTAATAAGTAGTTGTTTAATAACTGCAATAACTGGAACTTTGGTTGGATATATCTCCAGTTGAAAGGTATTTGAAACGTCATGGATGATGATATGATGCAGATAATTTGAGCATTGCACACTTGTGGCAATGTCCATTTCAGGGATTGCCAATTTTCCACTATGCCAATCTTTACTGGTTGGTGGTTTGGAACATCTTTTATTGTTCCATATATTGGGAATAATCATCCCAACTGACTAACATTTTTCAGAGGGGTTGAAACCACCAACCAGTATATTGTGTGTCCAATATTATGTGATAGCCCCAACATGGAGTCTATGGTTTCACCTTGGCTTTTTGCGATGCTGCATACCTACTGAGGAGGTTACTGGCTCTTTATTCAATCTAAGGATTGCATATATCAACCCATCGTCAACACCAGAACTTCTTTGACATTGGAGTTTATGAGATTGACCTATTCTGACACAAAAACTACGCAGACGGATAATGGAAGATTGGCAATAGATGTGGGTAAACGATAAAGAAAAAAACACTCACCACAACTTCACCCTCTCCTGGATGGGAAGTTGCTGGGGGATCATGCCTCAACGGCCAGATAAATGTTTCAGGTTTCCGAATTATGACTAAGCAGCCAGATAAATTGTGTACTACAAATCAATCCTGTTCAATCCATTCACCTGCCATGAATCGGGAATATGACCTACTTCAGCCATTTTTTGGTGGTTTCTATACAAATATATATATATATATATACACTGTGTATATATATATATGATATGTCTACAATTCAGCCAGAATTTTCTGACTTTGTCCTTTTCAGGCGTTCTGTAAATATCCCAGTTGACCATGTTTGTAAGGTAAATGCAGATGTTCAGCGAGGTCATCGGGTCGATTTCACCATGGTTTCAGCCCATCCGTCTTGTCAGAATAGTCATTTAATTGTCATTTAGAATACCCATATGCTCCATGTATGGTATATTTACCTACAAAACTGGGTGATTTTGTTCGGGTAAATGTTGGAGTGCATATTCCAGCACCATGGAGCATGTAGAATAGTTAGTTCATGTTAGTTCATGACTGGTTGGTGATTTGGAACATGTGTTATTTTTCCATTCAGTTGGGAATTTCATCATCCCAACTGACTTTCACTCCATCATTTTTCAGAGGGGTACTTGGTGGTTCACCCCCACTTAGTAAGTAGGTTATACCCCTGGTTGTAACTGGGCTAAGTAGGGTTAGTTCACTTATAACAGTTTTTATTTATCCACTTAATAACTTGGATGAGCCACCAAGTAGGTATACCACCAACCAGCCAGGAACCATCCCCAAATCCCAAGTTGCGTGAACGGAAAAACCATCCGTCAACGTGGCGCAGGCCTGAAAGGCGGTCCGATGCTGAGTTTCAACGCTGGACCATGGTGGACCATGGTGGACTATGGTGGACTATGATGATGATAGTACCATATAACGGATGAATTGATATATATAATGGTATATATATATGAGATATATATATAGATACATAGTACCATAGTACCATGATGATGATGATGATGATGATGATATATATATATATATATATAATACATATTTGGATTCACACAATCAACAATCAAGACCAAATGACAGTGAATGGTGAATTACACTCCGGTGTCATCAGACATGGCGAGCTGGGAAAGCCCGAAGGTCGCTTATCCAGCCGAATGTGGAACACAGTGTGGACAATAGAAAAATATGGGAAACAGATGGAAATATGGGCAGAATACCGGCAGACTATTCAAAATAGAAAGTTGATAAATATGATCTATTTTTAAAAGAAAGAGACTTCATGGAGTAAAATATTACTAAAGGCGCAAAATCAAGCAAAACTTCGGAACGGATTGAACCTGCATACACAATCTTGCATACACATTTGAAGTGCAAACAAAGGTGATAAAATCATGGCGAATGTTGGTTGCACACTGCGACCATGAGGCCATCATCCTTGGCATGTAGGTAATCATCATATTTGTGTGGGCATTCCCCACATGTTTTTCCGTTCAGATCCAAGTCTTTTCCCACTAAATCTCAAGTGTTCCCCCAGTTCTCCGGGGTAGAATCGCTGTGGAGCTATCACAAAGAATCCCAGAGAAGGCTATATATATAATATATAATATATATATATATATATATATATATTTAGGGTAGGAGCCAATATCAACAACGACTACTGTTGTTGGGGAGGTTACTATTCTTAGGTTTACGTCATTAGCCATCAAACTTCCACAACTTGGGATGGTTCATCAGATGTCACAGTTGCCTAGGCGCCAAGAGAAAAAAACTGGCGACGCCCAAGAAGGGCTTCAAGGTGCCAGTCTGGAGGGCTGTGGACCTGAAAAGTCCTGAAAGGGACCTGAAAGACCTGTCACCATCAACGATTTATCGATCAGAATCGATCAGAATCGAGGCTTCTGAGTGTGGGGACCCCAGAATCACCCAAACATGCTGGGTTTTTCAGTGGGAAACTGGGAAACCTAATCACGACAATTGAATATTGTGATTAAAAAAACATGAAAATGATCAGAATGTTGGCCAACATATTGTGTATTTTCCCCCCCTATGTTTCGGATGATGATCCCAGTTGACTAATTAATAGGTTTCATGGGGTCGAAACCAGTATTCTGGAAACGTGAAAATAGCATCATCACCACATCAACATAGGCAATGGTTAGCAATGGACTGAAAGCACCAAGATTTACCTTGTTTCAGGCTGGTGAATTGTTATGATCAAAATTCGGTTGATCCCAATTGATCTACTTACTGCTGACGTGTCAGCTGGTTTATATCGCAATCGAAGAATACGTTCGATATGCTTCGATATGATTGTTTATGCATTCCCGATCAGTAAACCCTTCTTATGCTAGCACAAAGACCATCCGAAACCACTTCAAACAGGGGCCCAAACGAGAAACTCGTTGCCCTCGCTGGTGCCAGGTCTGTGTTTGTGGAGGTGCTGGTGGCATCGGGCAACCGCCAGCAACTCAGACTGTAGCGTTAGAACATTCTGCTGGCGCGTCGCCTGCGAAATCGTTTCTGTCCCTCTAGGCATGATACACACACATACACACATACACACATATATATATATATATATATATATAGATATATATAGATATATATATATATATATATGATTTTTTTATATATATATATATAGATATATATATATATGATATATGTGTAGAGTATGAATGTGTGTCGTGTATATGTGCATCTGTATGTTGCCTCTGTCTTAGTATATTTGATTGACCTGCGAGTCACTTGTCCAGTCTCGCTGAAAATGCCTAGAGTGGTGTGTGTGCGTGTGTATATGTGGGAGTGCGTTTGTTTTCAGTACATTTTATGGTGTATAGCTCCGATAGATAAGACCTGAGCTGTTGCCTTACTTTTATGTCAAGTGATGTTCATTCTTACCAAGTTGAGATAATGGAGACGATGATCATCAAAATAATAGTAATCATCATCATCATCCTTATCCAGGTTTTAAGCCCAGCACCAAACATCATCACCAGCCTCCTAGGCATCACTTTCTCAAACACCGAGGCTATGCCTTCTGATGGCCATGGATCCTCGAGTCTGGGAGTTGTCGGTTTTTGGGCCGCAGGAATATCATGGAGCTGTCGGTGTTCCTAAACGTTCACGATTCAAATCCTAGCACGTCCAGCTAAAAGTATACCCATATGCTCCATGTATGGTACATTTACGTAAATATTCCATACATGGAGCATTTGGGATATAGGTCTGTCATCCATTTGGGATTGAAAGCCAGAATTTATGGATGTTGGCCCAGTTGGTGAAATGCTTCGCAACGGCTGCACGTTGCTGATTTGGCTATCTTACCACGGATTTTGCTTTTGTTGTCTATTGCCAAGTTTGATTGGTAATTAGGGACTGCACATGGTACAGTCTTTGCTCTGTGCCTTCAATCGCTGATGGATAGCGTTCAGTTGATGCCTTGCAGATCTGCCTTGTTTTGGGTAACGTGTCAGCTTTGTGTGCTCTATGAAAGGATAGAGCGGTGTCATGAGGTTGGTTTGCAACATTTCACAACCAACCCTGCAATATCCGCCCCCAAGAGTTCGTTTGCTGGAAAAAAGGAGCAAATCTTAACTGCCAACAGTCACTAATAGGAACTGAGTAACGAACTGTAATTAATATATTAACTACTCATGGTTATATTTGATTGTAATTAATTATATATATAATTAATATATGTAATACATGGAATACATTAATATATGGTAATTAATATTACATCTTTTCTCAGCTGGAATCATGTTTTCACTATGATTACTAGTCTCAAGGGCGAATCTTCACCAGCTATCATTGAGGGGGGTGACCTTTGGGCAGAAGGCTAAACCCCATGAACACGTGCATCTTCAGTTCCCTGACAATTTCTGCAGGTGTTTGCCGGTGGAGATCACGATACAATGCCAACAATCAGGGATCGTACTACTTAATTCTCACTATACTTTCACTCCCACAAATAAAACAGGACCATTGCAATATTTAAAGTCTAGTCATGCGATTTCTTTTCTGAGGACAGGGTTCGAGAGTAGTCACATGTTGCCAAGATCGCACAAGTTCTGCAAAAAATGCTCTTTTGCTCCTAGATTAACCGCGAAGATTGCAACTTGTTTGACATATTATTTTGACATCCAATGACATTAACTGGTTGTTTGTTGAAACGGCTTTAAGTGCTGTTTCTTGTCCACACATGTCGGGTTTTATCCAACCTATTGGTAAATGATAGCCACAAGAGGGGTAAATGACCAATTTTACCTTTATTTACCCCCCTTGTACCTCGGGTGTTTGGAGCAGCCCTACATGTCTGTGATGATCGCAAGTGACTAGCGATGGGATTGGTTGTGATTGCCATTGGCCATTGGGACTGTGACGCCTGGCTAAAGCCGAAGCCTTCCATTGGATAGTCTGAAGGCTGTGATCTCAAGAAATTGTTTATATTTGTTATTATCTTCATGTCCCCTGGTTATAGCCTACTTGATTATTTTTGCAAGCTTCAGTATAGAATTGGCTTGTAGTGTAGAGCGCATATCCACATGATGTCCCTCGCATATCCTCACATACGGACACCATATGGACGCACTACAGCTACATATCCATCATATTTCCATAATGTATACGTATAAATACACACACACACATTGTGTTTATATGTGTTTATATCATGTGGAATATACATGTCTACTTTTATGCGTGTCTAACCCATTGATATCATTGATACATTCGTATTTACCCTCTGGTAAACTAACATAACTATGGAAAATCACCATTTTTAGGCAAATCAACTATCAATGGGCCATTTATAATAGCTATGTTTGACATAACCAGAGGGTATTCGTATCTTACTCCATTGCTCGTGGCTAAAAGCGAGGTCTATGACCTGACCATTGCCATGGTCCCGGCCGAAGGTTCATCCGGGAAGTGCATCGTTCATGATATGTACATAATATGGACAAATATGGTGATTAATAAATATGGTTGGTGGTTTGGAACCATGGAATTTTTTGACTTTCCATTGAGTTGGGAATGTCATCATCCCAACTGACGAACTCATATTTTTCAAAGGGGTTGAAGCCACCAACCAGTAATATTCATGATATGTAAGCATTATCAAAACATATAAAACATATAAGTAGGATTATGTGGGTGTACATTTTTTGTTAAATTGTTGATGTGTCTTGTTGTTGTTGTTGTTGTTGTTGTTGTTGTTGTTTTCTTCTATTAGATTTGGCCATTGAGCAGAAGTTGCTAATGCATAGGCATTTTGTAATGATTCGCTTACAATCTACTTGTGGCCTCTCTCATTTCTACATCTCCTATGGGAGACGTCAATGCAGGTAGCCTCTGGTGACATGTTTTGCTGAAATATTTTGAAATGGAATTCGCTAGCCAGCATTTGGGTTTACCATGGTTTATCTGAAAATAAGGCACCCCAATTTCCAAAGGATAAAGGATTTTGCAACCTACGTTTCCTGCAAAACTTGGACAATTTCTTATACCATGTCTGGACAACGCAAATATCATATTCATATTATTCGTTATATATCCCATTGTGGTCCCACAAGGGCTACCTGGACGTTATCACATGTTATCACTGTTGTTGGTTAGATCTTCCATGGAAATTCACCGAATATATTACCATTTCTGGACCCGCCTATTGATTCCACATTGCTGATTACTATATCATATCCTATCATATACACTCAGATCAGATTTTGATAATATCCCATGACGTCCCATTATTTTATATGCTTCGGTGTTCGCCATCCCCCAAGTTCGTTGCTTTGACATCTTCATTTGTTTGAACATACCCGTTTGGAGGCTGTCCAATCATGATAACAGTAATGATGATGCTTATTCTCATTCAATATATATATATATACTGGATTAGCCAAGTATCATGATGATCTAGTATATATTGAATAATAATAAGTATCATTAATATATATATATATATATACATACACGGTAATGCTGGGATTAGCAATTCTTTTACGGATCATGATTTGTCATCCCAGTCATCCCCTATTTTCGATGAAAAAATCCCAGCGAACGAAAAAACCTCCATGTCTGGGGCGAGAAATCCCCAGCCTTTTGTCGCTGACACGAATCGCTTTCGCTTTAGGCATTGGCGCAGATCTGGGACACATCGAACGGCCCTGCCGCGTGAAGGCGGGCCCCGGGCCTGTTTTTGGAGCGCCGGGCCCCAAGGGGTAGGACCCATTTGGATGAATGTCAACGAGATTTTCATAGGATGGTAATGTGATGGATGATGGATGTTAATGGGATTTTAATACGATGTCAACGGGATTTTACCCGTTGGGTCCTATCCCTCAGTTCACATTAAATCCATATCTTAATCTTATTATATATAGATTCACCCTGGCCCTATCTTATTTCCAAGGGTAATGGATGTTAATGGATGCTGGGATTTGTTTTGGGATTGCAAGAAAAATATGGTGGTTTTATGTGATGAGATATTTGCCCTGGTCTAATCTAAAGTATGGATTGAAACCTATGAATCGGTTTCTCTTCCCAAATTATAGTTCCTGCTTCTCCCAAATGAAAATTCAAGATGCTCGATAGCCTTCCCATAAAGTCGTCAAAATTCTATCCACCAAGCATTCCGTCCCGCCCTAAAAATGTCAAATCCTACAGAAGGGGAACCCCAAGTTATAAGTTTGTTTCACCCATCCAATTGTGGATATGACCATATGTGGTCGTCCATGAATGAACAACACGTAAGCTATAGTCTAGGCTATAGTTCCAAACCAACTTACCCTATGTTAAACCAACAGTTTTTTGTGGAACATCACCTTTTTTAATAGCTAAATCAACTGTAAAATCCTATAAATATCTAGTTCCATGGCCATTTTCAATAGTTAACTGTTAGTTTCCCAGAGGGTATACCATGGTATACCTATCCTTGGCCTTCCCTGCACGGCAGTTTCGAAGGCGTACTCCTTGGACACTACGCAGAAGCCCGTGGATCACTTGGAGCAATGCCTCAAAGGCTGGGAATTTTCGGGGCTTTTTGAGCCAAAAAGTGGGTATAGTAAGTAACCCCAAAAAGATGACGCAAAGTAGGAATACCTGGAAATTTGAAGGACATAATTGACATAATTACCATCTACAACATCCTGGAAACACTTTTCTATCTTTTTGATTCTTTTGTTGCTATATACCTTCTAGATGGTCATGAAATAATAGGGAAAATGATTATGAAACGATTTAGAGGTACTATTGTTTTTAGGCAAAGTCAACTGAGATGGGGATGAGATGGCATAAGATTTAAGTGATTTAACATAATTTCATCATCCCAAACAGGGATTTGAATCGGATTTTATAAATTGACTCAGCCAACATGAAGACTTATTTGGATATACATCATAGCAACAAAAGAACGACCTCAACATAAACTATACATGATGGCGTGAAGGGGGCATCATTCCTATTATTTGCGTATTTCTGGTTCGATAATTTTATCCAGATAGATTGGAATGAAAACAACACTGAAAGAGGGATTATTGAACCAACAACACAACACACACTTGCACACGTACATAAATATATATATATATACATATGATATATGTGTATACATTATATTTATACATGTAAACATACATGTATATGTATATATACATATTTTTTATTTTATTTATTTATTTTTTTATTTATTTATTTATTGTTTTTATTTATGTGTGTATATATATATATGTATATATATATGTATATATATATGTATATATATATATATATGTATATATATATTCTACGAGTTGTTGTTCAGTTTCACCCGTAGGGTCAGTATTTTGTAGCTGCCCAGCTATGTCATTTGCTGGGGCGGAGTCTCAGTCTCTGAATATAGTGGGTGGGTGTAAAGAGTCCTGTGACTGTCATCGTTGGGATCTTGTGACAACTTCAGAGATTTGGCCCAAGAGAGGCAATGGTTTCTGCAGGCAGAGTCACACGGTGCTTCTGCGAAATGATGGTTGTGCTGTTGCTTTTGGAAATAATAGTGACCATGAACAATGCTCCATTCCGCCCTTGGATGATGGCATGATGTACACCCAGGTTTCTGCAGGCCATCGTCATACAGTGCTTCTTAAAAACGATGGTTCTGCGATAGCTTTCGGAGATAATCGAGGTGGACAGTGCGATCTTCCACCTTTGGACAGTGCGATCTTCCACCTTTGAGGTTTGAACAGTCCTACGGTCCTACATCCTGATTTCTGCAGCTGGCATCACACCACGGGTGCCGGGGACGTCTTGGAAGTGAAATCCCCAGAAGGAGAGAGGATTGAAGTTGTGGTACCCGAAGACACGGAAGCTGGAAGACGCTGACTTTTGAGAGTCCAAAAAGCAAGCAGACGCAGATGGATTTCGGTGGGGCGGCCCCCAAGCAAGACAAAGTACGATCAGAGGAGCCAGTCAAACAAGACACAAAGGAAAGAAGCCAAGGAGACCTCCCTCCTGAAAAGCCGTCAGATTCCCCTCCACTGCTATCAGTAGTGATGCCTGAAGATCTTTTTGCTGGAGACGTCTTGGAAGTGGAATCCCCAGAAGGAGAGAGGATTGAAGTTGTGGTACCCGAAGAGACGGAAGCTGGAAAGACGCTGACTGCTGAGAGTCCTCCAAAGTGATGGCCGTGTTGTGTTTTGTGGAGACATTGGTGCGAAACAATGCCAAATTCCACCCTTCCGTTCATGTCGTCAGATTGCTGCAGGCTGGGCTCATCCAGTGTTTCTGAACCATGACGGAAAAGCATGGAAAAGCTGTAGCTTGCGGTTTGGACACGATACACCCAGGTTTCTGCAGGCTATCTTCATACAGTGCTTCTATGAAGTGATGGAAGTGTCGTGGCGTGCGGATTGAATGACAAAGGACAATGCGACATCCCACCCTTGGCTGAGGGATTGTCATACACCCAGGTTGCTGCAGGCTTAATAGTCATACAGTACTTTTGCGAAGTGATGGCTGCGTTGTCTGCTGCAGTGAAAATGACTGTGGTCAATGCAACATTCCACATTTGGCACCCAGTCAGAGCTACATTTGGGATCGCATGTCAGTCGGTAGAGACCGGGAAGTGCAGCTAAGTCTTGCTAGAGAAGGAGATGAGATGTTGTTGAAATGCTTCAGTCTGGCTGGGCAGGAGGTCTTGTGCTTCAGGGCTCTTGGGTCGAACCTGGCTTTGGACGTGTGCAAACGTTTTGCGCGCAAACTGAGTGTGGGCTTCGAACATTTTCGAGTTGTTTTGCCTGATGGACAGTTGTTCTCCCCAATCTGCAAGTCCAATGATGAAAGTTGCAGACATGACTCAACATGGCACAAATATATGAGATACAGTAATTATACATGCAGTAGCTATCTATGCTTCGGAATGGTGCGCGAGCTTTGCGGTGCAATTGCGTGTGAAAGGAAGAAAAAGGAAGCGTCGAGTATGTGGTAAGTCAGCGAGAGCTGGTTTGGATGATCTCTCAATACTGAATGTCCACGAACTGCGGCTCCAATGATTGTGGGAGTCCTATGGGGTCCTATAGGAGTTGAACTTGCAACCTTTGCTGTAGATCGGGGCTCATGTTTTGTCAATCGGATGCTTTGGGAAGTGGCTCGCATTGATTCCACTTTTCATGGGTTTCCAGATCAGCAGCAGGAACATACCGACTTTTGAGGTAGACACTTCGAAATTCTGATGAATTATTTCTCAATATATTTGATGTACTTTATAGGTTTGTCTTGCCGTAATTATAGGTGTTCCATGGTTTTCCAATATATTTAGGAGAAATACTTAAAATATCAAGCCAGAAATAGTCACTGACAACGCCAGTGCCAAAGGATGTCGAAATGTCTTTTTGATTGTACATTGTTGAAGTCGCTTGGAGGTCTTTGAAGGGAGTTTGCATTTCAGATGCAAAAAGACACTACAAGGCGGGCCCCCAGTTATAAGTTAGTTTGTAGACCCCGTATTCAATAGTTAAAGCTATATAATATATATATATATTATATGTATACAGGATGGGGCCCCATAGTTAGCTAAGTTGGTTTATAACTACAATAGCAATAGTGTATAATACTTACAAGTATGTTTATATTTAGATGGGGTTGCAAACCAACAACTGAAGGGCCCCATCCTGTATGAATTTTAATATACCATAAACATCCATAGTTACCAAGTTGCCATAGTTACCGGAGTTGCACCAACTTAGCTGCTCGGGGGCCCGACTTGTAGCAGGCTGCTCTCTGGTGTTGGTTCCTGTGGGCGTTCCTAGCAAGGGTCGCAGCAAGAGGCCCGCATGCGTTCCCGTGGGTGAAGGGTTTCAAGTTTCGTCTTGTGTCTTAGTGTCTTGTTTTGGCCATAAGCACCAAACACCCAGCTTGTTGTTAATTTGTTTGTTCAAAAGTTTCTATATTCCAGATGTTTCTAGAGTCTTGGAGTTAACCATGTTGTTTCTTCTATGAACAATCATATAACATGATATTTCACAACAATGTTTTGTTGGCTGACGGGGAAGCCAACTTTGGGAACGTACGTTCATCACGTGCAGGATCACCCCACCTTTGGAAATGTTTTTTTTTGGCCCGGTAAGTCCCCACTTACAATGTGAGGCCCCCGTTCGATAGCTAAGTTGGTGCAAATAAGTCCAATAACTATGGTTTATGGTATTTATAACCATAGTTACTGGGGCGAATCTAAACCAACTTATAACTGGGGGGCCTCACATTGTAGTGGTGGGTCATCCATTGTTATCCCATTTATAAATGGGTTATATCACAGAGTTTTTGTGTGGGGAGATCCTGCTCGATGCCAAAGTTTATCTCCATTGAAACAATGAGAAAATCACTTGCTGGATGTGGATTTCTCTGAAAATATGGTAATCTCATATTAGTATAGAATGGGGCAGCACTCCAGACAACGGGTAGGGTTTTCACTTTACGTTTCATTTCAGCCTGACATGATGATTTCCAACGACTACTTTTTCAGGGGGTTGAAGCCAGCAACAAGTCACAATAGGTCTTTGTTTTCGTTGATGCCAAACCCCATTCCCACCTGCAGTGAATTGCTGAAGATCAACGTCAACATCGCCAAAAGCATCGTGGAGGCTGGGCAGTGTCCCTTCCGGATAAGATGATTGATCCCTGGGCTTGATGCGATCGGACAATACACATGGGGATGTAATCAACCACCGGTTGGTGGTTTGGAATATTTTTTATTTCCCCAATAGTTGGGATGATGATCCAATCTGACGAACTCATATTTTTCAGAGAGGTTCAAACCACCAACCAGACCATGTCTATGGAAAATTTTGGTTTTAACAGAAACGTCATCTGTACATGGAGATATTTTTCGGGATCTAATGGGATAGAACTGAAATAACTAACTATGATATCAATGATATGTCTATGTCATCGAGATGTTATCCAGAAAGGACGCGTTTTGTACAGTAATGGGCAACAATGGGTAATAATTGGCTTGGCAGGAGCAATTAGCATCTACGAACTGCCAACTGTGACCATAGAGATGCTTTTTCTTCCATTTTTCTCATTGGCAAAAACCAGATCAAACCAGTTTCAGAGAATTTTGCGTGGCAAAAGACAGAGTACCCAAGGACATTTGGATGGCAAAGCCACCCTCTGGGTTTCCCGTCAGCTGAATCCCATGCGTCCAACAAGAATCAGAGAAATGCCTATAGCAATCCCCAAAAAGACAAACAACATAGATCCGGTTCAAATAGGTCTACATGTTTTTTCTATATTCTATCTGACTATCTGTTTGGAGGTTACTATTTGAACCTTTATTTCTCAACTTGTTTGTCTCAACACCGCGATTCCGCAGCTGGTACGTATCTGGGTGCCCCTCAGATCAGAGGCCTGCGCTGTGCATTGTCCTGATGCCATCGTGGGGTTGATCGTGAATCCGTTTCTTGGGGTTGAACCTGGGGATGACCTTCAATTTGGGGATTAGCCTTTGGCAAACCAACATAGACCCTGAAAATCAATGAGCATCCCTTTTCTGATTTAATATTTGGAGATTTATAATGATAGATTTGAATCATGGGGAGTTACTTTCTGGACTGTGTAATACGGATGGATGGGGATTTATGATGGGTATTTACTTGATGGGGATTGACAATTTAGGGAATATGATGGGGATTTCTGGGAATTTCGATGGACTTTTGGGATCTTTTGGGTATTTGTAATGGTGATTTGCTTTCTGCACTGTGGGGATTTCTCTGGGATTTTTGTTTTGTGATTTATAGAATGGGATATTTTCTATTGGGAAAACGCGGTGATATCATAAGATTATGGTCGGATTTACCAAGATATTTTCTGGACTGTCCTGGTGATTTTCTGCTTGGATCACTTGCATCTAAATGCTGAGTTTTTTTTGTTTTTGTTGGGCATCTGAATGGGAAATCCGTGGACATCACTTGGGGAATAAAAACAGGTTACCCTCTGGTAAACTCACAATTTGCTATGGAAAGTCATCATTTTTAATGGGAAAATCAACTATTTCTATGGCCATTTTCAATAGCAAACTGTCAAATTACCCGAGGGTACTAGAACTGAGGGTTTTGAAAGCGCAATATCACCACTGTTGGTTCATCAATGTCTTTGCATGTCCAAAAGAACGTCAGTTCTGCATGTCAGGGCGCCTAGCAAATGAACCAGTGATAGTATGGCCTGTATTGTGACTGAATCCTTTGTCATACGTTTACCAATTCCATTGGTTTATACAATATAGGCATATATAGGCAATTTATGTTTTGTTTGAACATGTTTTTTGTTGATTAACATGACATGATGAGCATTTTAATATAGATAGCTCATATTATACTGATTAATAAACATGTATAATACCAAAGAACTGATAATCCATTTCCCAATCTTTAGTATTACACCCAGATGCATAGATATGAAATATAACAACCTGATTGCGACCCTCACTGGAATTATATTATCATCCACAAATGGCCGCAAGTTTCAGATTGGTGAACATAATTTGACAAGATATCATAGGAAAATCCAGAGTTACCATGGGGATATGACTATATCATACGGATATAAGATGTGGATTTGATACATGTCATTAAATGCCATCAAGGTAGAGCTGTTTTTTATTTTTTACCCGTAGACGTCCTTTTTGCCACTGTTTGGTGGATGAAGATACTATGGTCTCCCCTCGTAAAACGATCGGTAGATGATAGGTAACATACCAAATCAACCCATTGATTTTATAGAAACGTCATTCTAAGTGTATGATGATTAATGTTTGGAAACCTGGTGGTCATTCTAAGTTTCACTTGTGGACAATATCTAAAAGGACAACATTGATGACTATCCAGTGGATAGGAGGGAGCGTTTTGGAGCTATGGTTATCTATTAACGAGGAGCAAAGGAGCTACTGAAGCTTCCCAACATTTCCGAACCGTGTATGAATCAAGACCTCTGCCGGTGAATCAGGGATCCATAATTCCCATGGAGATATATTTTGTTCATGGTGATATGATTGGTAGTGGCAGTGGGGATATCATGGCCATACGATTACCAGCTTCATGGAATATTAACGTGTGTTATTTACGAAGAAGTTTGGGGATGTCACAATCGTCCAGTAAACAATATTGTACATGTACATGTATACAGTATGAAAAGCCCATTCCTTTGAGAAAAATGATCTAAATCTTAAAATGATGTGTTTTCCATGTTTATGTTGATTTACTGGAGGGTATGGGGGATGCCGCTGTAAAATGGAATCTAGAGGAAATGGTGCCAGACATGGGATAGATTCAATCGAGACGCCAGGTACGTCGACATAAAAGTCCTTGTGGAAATCTTGGCATGAGGTGTTTTTCTACACGTAAACAATATGTTTTTTACATGTAAAAAAAACATCTGGCATTAGGGGCTTGAGCAATACCTGTGTCGCTGAGACCGGACAGGTTACGAGTGGTTTCCTATGAAAGAAGTGTGCCCTTTGACACTTGCCTGATGACTCACCTGTAAATTTAATGTTCTAGCTTAAATATGCTTAAATAGGTTAATGCCAAGATATGCCAAGATAATCCAAGATATCGTTTATTCACCTTGGGCCGGTTATTTTGGTGAGTACCGCCTAAACGGTGATGTCATTTGCTTCTAAAGTAGTAACCAACATTCAATGAAACAGCCCAAGTTAATCCAAGTTATATAGATTTCAAGTCCATGTTTCAGCATCAAAGCAGGTTTTCGCTGCTGCATACTTTATACATCAATATTTATGTTGCAGGTTATAAAATGTTATATATGACATTGCCAATTCTGACATTTAGTCAGTTTAGGCAGTGGTTTAAGCAGGCACGCATGCGACATGGCGCCATCCGTAAGATTCTCGGGACCTGCGCAGAAGAGAATCCTGCGGATCTAAGGATCCTCTTTCGAGCGTGTGACCAAATGCCAAGTGTTTCTAATATTGAAATGATCTTAAATGTAGAAGTCCCGAAAAAGGATTAGAAATCTCTCATGTTCGCATTTTTACAGGACCTGACATACTGTACATTGTGCACGTGTTTCTTTTTTTATCCAACTCCGAAGTACACACGCACTGGTAGAGCCTTTTTGATGACATTTCTGGGCTATAAATATAAATATATATATATATATCTGCGTGTGGGGATGGGAACAGATGCCGATCATATTTGTTACTTCTAAACCGGTAACCCCGCGTCCGACGTCATCGGACTTTCGGTTCAATAAAGAACATTGCGCTCTGATGATGCAAGGGTCGCCATGATCTGAGACAAATGGGACAAGGTTCATGAAGTTCATGGCAGTGTGAGTGTCAGGGCTGGGGCCGCACCGCGCTGTTGGGACGGCAGGATCGGCTTGGCAATGGCCGCTAAGGCTCAATTCTGTGGTGCCAGCATTGGCAAGGCTGGCTCCTGGTGTTGCTGATTGAATTAGCGCGAAAGAACTGGAAGTGGTGAAATGTTCGCTTCTCAGTAGCGCAACCCTATTATCCCTGTCTTCTGCGCATGACGCAGCATCCACATGCACAGTGCCCTTTTCATTATAGTTTAGTGGCATGGCACCAGCCCGCTTCAAAAAAAGGCCCAGGTGCCACAGGCATCAGAGTCGTGTTTGCAGGCTCTATGAAAAGGCGGGCTTGAACGCACAGAAGATCATCGGCATCACTTCTTTGGAGTCTTGGCCGATTTTTTTCACATTGCCCGCGTCTCGCATGAGCCCATGGGCAGGCATAGATGCATTGCCCGGTTTCAGTTGACCCCGCTTTATTGTTTGTCAATGTCGCAGTTGTTTGATGTTGTTTGTTGCCGGACCTGCTCCGGAAAACGATCTCCAAAACAGTTTAACAGTTTGCACCAATGCTTAGTCATACTGAGCAGTGTTTTTGCAGCGAGTGACACCAGATTTTCTTGATGCAGCTTGACCATTGGGCGGGATATGTGTTAAGGATTGAGAAAGCTTGCTTTTACATACTTAGCAGTCCAAGACCTAACTGTTTTATTTTTATTTTTGATGTAGCCTGCCTTTTGATCATAGCTTCCTTGATGTTATGTATGGTGAAGTTTCCGTCCACACGCCAGCAATGTCAAGCTTCTCCTGGGGCGAGGGGATAGCAAAATCTCCAGGAGTGAGGAGAGAGAGTAAAAACTAGAATTGATTAATTTACCCAATTCTTTAGAAAACAAAGCGGTCGCATGCTGCGAGTGGCAGAAAGTAGTGGCGTTCCTGCATCAAAGAGTGCGGCATATCTTCGCAGCCAGGAGTTGAGGAAAAAAAAATGGAGTTTGGAGCGCGTCCAAGTTTTGTTTAAATTGGTGTTTGTTAGGAAACCTGTCCCGAGCCAACACAGCCAGTTGCGTCCACGCGGGTCTGCTACCTAGTGTGCCCGTGTGGAAAGTTTGTTTCCCGCATACCTGGTTAAAGTTGCCCAACGAGATAGTAAAAACTAGGCTTGGAGCCAACACAGCCAGACGCGTTCGCGCGGCAAGACGTTCGCAAACCTTCTTGGACCCAGCCAACATGGTTAATATGCAAAACCTCTTTAGCAGATTTCGGAACAAAATATTTCGAGTGATCCCCAACATGCTGCTCGGTAATTTCCCCTGACATATATTTTGCCAAACTCAAACCACGACAAGTCTAGACACAGTTTCAAACAAAGGCAAAAACATCGCATTGTCATATATTACAAGGCCTCCGGCCATAAGTCCCACTACAAACCTAACGCCATTGTTTTGATTCTCAAGAGGCGAAAATGTGATACCTGTAGCCTTTAGCCCTCCAGTGTTAAAAGATGCGACTCGTGGGGAGCGTGACTTGCACAGCTCTTTTGTGCAGAACATTCAAATTTTTAGATGCCTGGAGTTTGGCTGGCTAAGCATAGGCATGTCAATTATTATGGGTTCCTCAACAGGTTGTGGATGAAACATATTCTGCAATACCGACCACCAGCTCATTTCGCACGTTAACTTGGCAAACGCAACCCTCAGCAACGCATGTGGCATCGTGCGTGCATCACGGCTGACACTCTTTCAAACGCAAACATGCTCAGAGTTCAAAAATTCTACCCTTGGTTGATTACAGCGGGCTTTATTACCTTTGATATATTGGTGGGTTATCGAGGCCCATGTGATCAGAGCTGCCATGAACCAACCATTTTAACCCATTTCATTTGGTGGATTGTGATAATGACCAGCGTCCGGAAGTTCCACAGACGGATGTGTGACCCAATTTTTCACTGTCATTTTGCATTTTGCGCACCATATCCAGTTTCAAATTTGTTTGTATCATTCCATTTGTACAAATACTGACACATAAAGTGCCAAACGTGTGCGTTTTAATGTATTATCGCATACATGCACAACAACCCCTCACTGTCCGACTGTTGGTGTGTAACACCCCGCTGTGCATTTGAGGTTGTGCATTTGAGGTGTCCACAATATGTGTCCACAATAACAATGTTTACTAAAATAGTTGTGTGGAACATATTTCCATAAAATGTTCCATGCGGTTGGTACTAAGGACACTGTGCGGGCAAACAAATTTGTACATGAGGTGCGGACGAGGATGTCTTGGTGGAAAAAAGGATCAGTTTATGGTTAGTATCCAGCAAGCATGGAAGTGTTATAGTCTAAGTTATAGTAACCATCATCAGATTAGTAGGGGATTAGAGTTTCAATTTGTTTAACCATATTTGGGATGATTGGTTGAGACGATGAACACATTTTTGGGAATGGTTTAAATCATCAACCAGCGGAGCGTTGAACAAGAGAACGTGTGAATCTGAATCGCAAACAACAATTCCAATGTTTGTTTTTATTTTTCATGTCAAAATCAAAGGACATATACCCAACAAACATGGAAAAAAAACACTGCACGAGTGGGGAACATAATAACCGTTTTTGTTGAGGGTGGAGTTTATGGACTTTCGATCCACGGGAAACGTTTGGACTGGGAGAACAGGCAGGCGCTTCAGCCGGCATCAGCCAGCGCCAGACAAGTTGCTTTTTGTGGTTTGTTCTCCTGTTGGATGCGCAGGTCTTACGATCCTTGGAACAATTTGCTCTCCATCTGGTTTGATCGTTACAAGTCACCCTTGTGGGATCAGTTCCGATCAGCCAGCTGTTCGGCGAAACCAGATGACTAGTATCTTCGAGATGTCCTCCTTCCTCAGTTGCAGGGATGAGGGAAAGTGAATATCCGGTTCGAAGGTCTCTGTGATCATTCTTGTTGTTGCAATGGGAAATCGAACCAATAAGCACCATGTAACCACCATGGTCCAAGGGTCAAATTTTGCCGTGGTGTTTCAGATGTGTGTTTCTTTCAAATATGAACATACTCGTAGCATTTTATTTGCCAATTCATGGAGTGATTTGGCAGAAACCACTTGGTGAAGGGTTGTGGAGATATATTGTATCCTGAGCTAACCAACTAAAGGTTGAATACACATCACATGTACAGTATAAATATATAAAAATAAATAATATATATATATTATAATATATATACAGAATTATCTTATATAGCCATATACATAACCCTAACCACAATAGGAACATAAGTTATCACTATCTTAATAGTTGGATTGTTTCTATGCTTATGGCTGTTTTTTTTAAATACATGTACACATGCATAATATATATATATATATATATATATATATATTCGATTAGTATCTAAGATTGACCAGGTGATGGACAATTCTCCTTGTTTGACGATTCCGAATTGTTGGGTTCAGTTTTGCAAGACCCCGCTGAAAAAAATGTCGTTGGGAATTTCCAGAAAATGCGGGCTGTGGACATACATACATCTTGCTCGAATTGCTTGGGATAGATTCCGGCTGTTTGAAGGGTGCAATTCCAGTGTTGCATTGGGCAAACCGACATTTCTTGAACAAACACGTACTCCTTCGCGTGATGGTTGTTTTTTGCTTAGATCCCCATCGTTGCTTGTAAAAGCGCAATTCTTGTTGGTAATGTTAACCCTTTACTTGGTGTCATCATTTGTTTTTGGTTGGTAAACATCTATTTTTGTGCTCCTAAAATCACCATAGGTGCTGGTAAACTCACCAAATTTCAGAGTTTTTGCCAAACTCACTTGGAGGTTTCCTAAAATGAGGGTACCCCAAAAAACATTCATTTTAGTAGGGGTTTCCCTTCTAAACCATCAATTTTGGGGTACCCCCATTTGAGGAAACACTCAAGGGATCAACCATGGTTTCCGGTGATTCCCCATCGACCGTTGCAAGGCTTCATCGGTGCCCATCGAGGAGGTTCAGGCCGCGGTTTTTGCATGTGGTGGGTTGACTCCCAAGAAACCCATGTTGTTAGTAATTTGAAGAAATTCTAAATATAATACTAACATATACTAACATTCTATCCTCCATATAATTTATAGAACATTTTACGTAGCAAATCGAATATGGGAAATTTAGTCCCATGTAATGTGGTATCCTCATGATATCCCCATGATTGCTGGTTTTGAAGTAAAATATGCCCTATGTGGAGATATTCCAAGCCATGTGGGTACCCCAAAATCATCCCGAATTAGACAGTGGGTTTATGGTAAATAGTGACCGCAACAATAAAATATAGAACCGTGATAAACAGTGTTTCCAGGATGGTGGTTCGATTGTGTTGTCCACATAGCTTCCGGGTTTCCAACGTTCCGTTTTTTTGTTGCAGGGTCGCGGTTTAATCATCTACATGTGAGATTTTAACAGTGAATGTGATGGTTTAGCGGCGATAAAATGGGTATATAGCAACCAGAATGGGATGTTTTTTGAACTAAGAGGATATATATATATATATATATAGCCTAGCCAACACTATGATGTTTGGGTGTATCTCAAATGGGATATAGCCGATATAGCGCAGAATCATTAACTTGAGATCCAAAAAACTGATAATTATATTTCATATTTTTGATCACAGTAAATTGTGGATGCCCTATTTTCAGACAAACCCAGATTCATAGGAAAATTCTGACAATTGGTGGATTTAGGGGCGGTAATTTGTTTTTAGGAATTGTCTGACAATCAATTGATAATCAGTAAAATTAAGATATGTTTGCAAATTGTAACGACCTTACTAGCCGACCTCACTGTAGATGATGGTCAGCAGGGATACTGCATTGCAAGTGTTTGAATTAAAGTATGTTTTTTTCGGGGATTTTGACTCAAGATGTCAACCAAACATGAGGATTTCGAGGACATAATGATGTAATATTGGGAGAATCAGGATTAAAACATATTAAAACAATCATGATGCCGGTGCGGAATCGCATGAGACCAATGATGGTGAGTGCCAGGGCAACTATCGTAAAATTGCAAACATCTGTTCAGGTTGGTCCAAAGTTGAGTTTTTTCCCCACCTGCCAGGTGAGGGTTGTTAGATTTTATCAGAGCTGTTCTCCTCCTCCTCCTCCTCCGCCTCCTCTGCCTCCTCCGCCTCCTCACCCGCCGCCTCCTCCTCGCAGTCCAGATCCCAGTGGGCACAGCGAGCTCCAGATCCCAGTGGGCACTGCCGGACCTCAACCGCGAGCTCCAGATCCCAGTGGGCACTGCCGGACCTCAACGGGAAGAATGTCAGAAAAGATGTCAGATAGAATGTCAGAAGATATGCCAGATAGAATGCCAGAAA
>Ga0126342_10005348_pt1 | contig 22344 bp, 25 predicted proteins | sample Cyp1metagenome_FD_92528 | JGI IMG/M metagenome (GOLD analysis project Ga0126342, IMG submission 92528) | Coral microbial communities from Lord Howe Island, Old Settlement Bay, Australia - Cyphastrea 1 metagenome | ecosystem: Host-associated > Invertebrates > Cnidaria > Coral ...
CCTGAAAAACAGATGGCAGGGGCATGTAGCTGTAAGAGTTGTTGCCTTGGAGGCCTGCGGAAGCGTTTGGAGGGTTTGAGGCCGGGCAAACGGCAGTCTTGAACCCCCTGAAACACAGATGGCAGGGGCATGTAGCTGTAAGAGTCGTTGCCTTGGAGGCCTGTGGAAGCGTTTGGAGGGTTTGAGGCCGGGCAAACGATGGCAGGGGCATGTAGCTGTAAGACAGTCTTGAACCCCCTGAAAAGCAGATGGCAGGGGCATGTAGCTGTAAGAGTTGTTGCCTTGGAGGCCTGCGGAGAGTTTGGAGGGTTTGAGGCCGGGCAAACGGCAGGGGCATGTAGATGGCTGGGGCATGTAGCTGACAGAGGTGTTGCCTTGATGGTGTGTGCCTTTGCTTGCGACCCGAGAGCCAAGTTCCACACCTCCGGTGGTCTTAGGCGCCGCCCTTGCCTTGGCAAAGGCCGGGGTCGGCGGATGCAGCTTTAGCAAACAAGAATCTGTCAGAAGAATCTGTTTTCCCAACTGACCCTATGAGGGAAGAATATGGAAGAGTTAGTCTTGCAGAACTGGCAGTGAGCTACCGATGGCCAAGCTTAGTGGGAGTTCAGACCAAACGGTGATCGTGTTTGGGCCAGGGTTGGGGATGGGGTTTATTGGGGTTTGCCACTTTTTTCGATGGTTCCCATTGGTTCCCAAGCCATTAAGTGAGAGTTCCCAGAGTTCCCAGGTTATGTTCTGGAGCACTTTCAGAAAGCACTGCCTTCATTTGCTGGACTCTCAAAGAGTCAGCAGGACAGCATTCGATTTACCCACTGCGACTCGGCCCTTTATTGGTGAAGAGCAGAGGTGCATACGATGTCCTCACTCCTTATCATGGAGGGTATGCAGAATCCATATGAATCCATATGAATCAACATATGTGCCATATTCATATATATATATATATCTGTGTATATATACTAATTATGTATATAATTATATATGTAATATGTATATAGAGGTATGGGAATTGGTATGGTATGGCTTGATGTGGGTTTTTCGTTACTCCCACTGCCTGGCGGAGCGCATGGAGGCAGTGTTTAGAGGGTGTTTGGTTCTGCCGGTGCGGTGCTTCTCCGAGGCAAGATGGATTACAACATGGGTTGGTTGGCCACGTGGCAATGACAGTAGTGAGCGGTCAGAATGGTGCCAGGAAAGCTGATGGGAAAGGAAGGAATGATAGGAATGGAGAATCCCAGATCTCAGCAGATCCCATCATCCGATTCATGTTCATTTCATCAGATGTTTGACAAAATCTACACAATCTGCTGTGAGTCAATGGGTTGATTTTCCAAGTGCTAAAAGGTGAACAGCTGACCACGGCTAACCACAGCTGAGCAGCAACTGAGGTTCAAGCAGAGGCACCGCCAGGGATCCTCTTCGGTGCTTTGCGCAAAGCCATCAAAGGAGGCCTCCAGATATCTCCTTCTTCCTGCCACTCCCCGAGACGTCCTCAGTACTCCAATGAATTTAACAAGTTCTGTTGAACACGGACACTCCGTCAAGTACACTGGTTCCGAATGCATGTTGATTCATCCAATCCACTCATGACAGAGTTCATCCTGGCAGGACAAGAGACGAAAAAGTCACAAGATGTGGCGTTCTATTTTGTCCACTGGTTTCTTGGACACATTTCAAACCTTTGGACGTCCAGCCAAAAGAAACGTAAAGCTTTCATAAAGAAACCATGAACAGATGAATCAGAAAGTTGGTTTGCTCTTCTTCCTCTGTGTGTGTGTCATTTGATCACAGTGTGTGTGTGTGCAGTATTTACGCATTAACTTGAAGATATTAACAAGATTTTACAAGTCTATAGTATACATACCCCGCACACATCATATCTCATTTACTGTACACATTCTTGCAAGTATTTGCTGACAATTATTGCCTGAAAATTGTTGATTACGAAGCCTCCATTTGTTGGCAAAGAAATCAGCAACATGTTTTTGCTTTGCCGTACTACCGCCATCATGTGTTTGTAAAAAAAAGCGCCAATCAGATTCCATTATGTTTTCGATATTCAACCCAGCGAGATCCAGAAGAGCGGGAACATCCATCCATACAGAGTTGGGTTTGCTGATAATGTCGGTGAATAGAGTTAAGTTTTCGGAGTATGGCAAAAAATAAACATTTCGACAGTTGAGCGACTGGATGAGCGATATGCGCAAATAGAGATCCCAGATTGTTGTTTGGTCAGCTGACAGGACTGCTTTGGATATGAGGAATTGTGATGAATTGTGAAGGCCAGGTGTTGAAGTTTGATGCATCTTGCGCATCTTGCCATTTGCGGCTCAATTTTCCAAGTACCCCAGGCATTGCTCTCGTTGTCGACCTGGGAACCTGAATCGTACCACGCCGCCGCATTCCGGAGCCATGAAAACCCCGACATCATGTGCCAAGCGTCGCCGCCTGATTCGCCGCGACATACCGAAGGAAATGCAGACAGAGGGTCCAAGCTCAGCAAAGAAAGAACCTGCTGATTGCGTGAAGGTCAAAAAGGAGAGAAGTGCCAAAAGAGAAATGAAGTTTGGAAACCCACAGAACACAAGAATGGAGGCGGACGATCTTTGGCTGTTGGTCAAGAAGGAGATCAAGGAAGAGATGGAACAAGACTTCAGGTCCTCAAGTTTCGATAGAAACACTCCTGGGCCGGTCATGGTGAAAGAGGAGCTTGAAGGGGGTGCCCAGCGCACTCGAGGCTTCAATGGTTTTGCAAGCTCCCAGAGTTATGGCCGAATGCTGGAACCAAGCAGATGTGACATGGAAGGTGCTGGCAGGGAAGATTGCAAGGACAGTTGTTGGAATAAAGAGGGAAGAGAGACCAGAGAGACCCGGATGATCCGCATGGATGGTATGCATAGAATCATCAGAAAAGTATATTTGGTAAACATCTAAAGTTTATAAAGACACAATAAGACAAACGCGGTAGGACCGTTAGGATACGAAGGCAAAGGGTTCAAAGATGTTCAAAGTCAGCTTGAGCAGCCGTTGCGTTTCACTTTCCGTGTAGTGGAGGACGTAGCTGATCCTGAAGAGAGCTCTTTGGATGCATTCGCTTCGCAAGCAGCGGCCTGGGCGAAGCAGTGCTTGGCTTTTCGGAGTTCCAAGACTTGGAGTCCCACCAGGCCGTGTTGTCGTGACACCATGTATTCTTAGCCTACAGCATCCCAAAAAAAAAATGAACGAACCGGGGTGGTTCCTTTGAAATGATTTGCCAGTCAAATCCTGACCACTCAGTCCCAAAAAATCGCAACAATCATTCAGCAATCAAGCCATACAATGGGTTAAGACTTCGCACTAAAAACGACCCAACTCACTATGTTGTAACCATTCGATACATTTCGATACCATTGCCATTCAATCAGCGCAATGTGGAAAGTTCCTTCATATCACTCACTGGTAGCCCGCAGGAGATATTGAAGCATAGGGTTGTAGATCATGAGGCATATGGTCTCTCATTTGGAGATTTTAGAGATAGATCTCATTGCGGCAAACCCCTGCGAATGCAGGCCCTGTTGCCCTGCAAACTTCTTCTTGGGCTCAGCAATTGGAACACCATCCCCGCCCCAAACAGATGCACCAGCATGCGTGCTGCGTCTCACTGGACATGGTTTGCGGTGCTTGCAGCGCTTTCACGAAAAGCACGGCATTGATGGCATGATGTTCCACTGCGAGGCAAGGTGTTAACGGTGTTGCGGCATTCCCAGTTTTTTCTTCTTCAAACCCTTGCACCAGTATGTGGTATACGGTATACTTCAGTATCGTTATGTTTTTCTTTTTATGCCTGGCTCAGACGGGAAGAAGGATATACCTACAATTTCTTCTTTCAGAAACAGTTCCCTGCAGAGGCAGAGGCCTTTCGCACACCGCAAATATCTCCACCAAATCCAACGTCAGATCGTGACTTGGAAATACAGGACCGACCTCATGAGCCAAAAATATATCCGCAATGTGATGAATACACCACTCTCAGCAATAAATTTGGGGGACCGGAGGTGACAATTCACCAAAGCTGCAGTAGCTAGCTGCAGTTTTGTTGTCCCCCACCAAACCATTTCCTTTAAAATGGTACCCCGCCTCCAATCTCTTCGGGTTGCGCAGCAATTTTTGATCGTGCAGTTGACAGACGTTGAAACAGTGATGTTTCCTACATGCAACTGCTATATCTGCGTATGCGTGAACAATTATAAACACAAATGCACGTAACGTGATTTGAAAATCTTGAAGTTGGCTGGACTTTAAAACCAGCATAACGGGGCCGAGCGAACGGGAGTCAACAAGCTTACGCGAACAAGCACAGCCTCATTTGAGATTGCAAAGAGTTCTGGTCTCTCTAGCCGTCTAGCTGCGCATTGCAAGTTCTGATCAGCACGGTTAGATGTGTATCATGTTTATCCTGCCCCTCTGTTCGTCCCTCCCGTAGACAGCTCCTAGTTGGGTTTCGTGTGTTTCCTTGTCCCATATTCTCACAGGTCGTATTGCGCTTCATTCTATGGGGCGCAGTATGCAAGGGTGTCCTGCCTCGGCTGATGCGACTGGAACATCATCTCACAAGGTTCATTCACTTCATTCGACAAATGTTTTTGAAAAAGCTGTCAGCGGATTCAGCGGTCAGCTGAACGGCAGTAGATTTCCCCGGGGGCTCGAGTCTTTGTCATTCGTTGTCCAATGTTATTCATGATATTCATGTCATGTTTGCATTTCCCCGCATCTATTCATCAAACATCATCAAACCATTTCCACCAGTGGTCAGTCTTGGTTTCATCTAGAGTCTGGAGTGAGCCTAGAGCCTAGAGTGTATATATATATATACATATATATATATATTGATACATATCGGCCACACAGGACTGCGACTTTCGACATGTTTTGCTCCTTGCCCCTCTTGCCAGTGCCAGGACTACAAGGTCCGCGGCCTGGATTGCATGAAGAGGTGGCCGTGGATGAGAGATTTGCCCACTTCTGTTTGGGCTGGTCGTGGTTGGGCGCTTGATGAGAACGGGCTCCGACGGCTCTCATCCGCAGGCGGCAGCCATGCCATGCAAGGCGTGGAAGTCTTTGAATCTGTGGGGGCAGCTGCAGAGGAGAAACCCACGGACGAAAAGATCAAAGAAGCCCCAGTTGCAGTTGCATTTGCTGAGCATCCCCCGTCACCTGCCGGGGAGCAGAAACCAGCTCGGTTCATGAGACAAAACCTGGTGAAGCAAAGCGGGCTGCAGAATGTCGTGTGGAAGAATCATTTGCAGACGTGGGAGGTCGACTTCTACAAAGTTGATTCAAAAGGCCACAAGACCAGGACAGGTCGGAAGTTTCCAGTGAAAAACTTCATGGGCCCAGGCATCTCCGAGGCCCAGGCTGACGCAGAAGCTCTCCAGGCCGCCAAGGCTTTCCGTGCAGAGCTGGTGGAGAAGGGCATCCTCAGCGAGCCGAAGCTGCAGGACCCCAACTTCACCAGCGAAGTGCCAGGGGTGAAGTGGGAGAAAGATAAGCAAAAGTGGCGGGTGCAGATCCCTGCGAAGAACATTGGCAATAAAAGGAAGAACATTCATGGCGGCTACTTCACTGAGAAGGCAGCGGCCGAAGCCAAGGCCCTGTTGCACCGTGAGAAGGAAGGCCTCGAGTGCCACGTGAAGCCGGTGGCCACCCTGGTATCCCTCCCAAAGTTCCACCCCAAGGTGCCCTACCGCGGGGTGAAGTGGGACGTGGGGGAGCAGCTGTGGCATGCTCGATTCCATGCTGAAAATGGTCATTTCAGGGTGAGACCCAAGGATCACTCGGAGGCTGAGCTGGAGCGCTCCTTCCAAGTGGCTGTGGCGTGGAAGAAGAAGCAGGAGAAGGAGAAGGAAAGGAAGGCTGTAAAGTCCAAGGCGAAGCCTGGTAAGAAGCAGCGACAGTGAGTGCAACAGACAGATCCCCAAATGCGTAGTTCGTTTCCTACATGTATGTGCAGAACATTCGCATGCAGTATGCTGAAAGAAAATCAATAAGCGCCCAAATCTGCAAACTGTCATTGTGATTCCGTGTGTTCACGTACTGTATGTGGACCACAGTGGACCTGTAGAGATGGCCGTGGTACTCCGCCCAACTGCTCTGAGGTTCGCCGACTTAGCTGGGGCGGAACCGTTCCCCATGCAGGGCTGCGAGAAGTTCGTCCTCAAGTGTCTTTCCAGAAAAGCCCAAGTTGACGCTTTTTTCAAGGCTTCAAAAAGAACATGATATAAACGTGTTCAGTGTCAGAACATCGCACAGATTGCAGAATTTGCCCGTTCCTTTGAGGTTCCCCCTGCCGGTGCTGACCAATTTTATAGCTGCTTGACTGGAAGCAGATCCGAAAGGAAACAGTGAGAAGCTGGAAGTGCCAGGATTAGAGCATTTTGGCATGTTTAGCGTGTTTACTATCTACTGACCAGAAATGTGGAGTAGTACTGTGTGTTTGCTGGCTTGCTTACCCATGTCCATCAGTGGAGTATGTCTCAAAGACGCCAAAATTTCACATTCTACTGTTCGAGATCCTGATAGCCTTGAGATTCTTCCGAATTTATTTTATAGATTTTATAGCAACCCATAGCAGTTGTGCTAATAGCGGCTGTTTCTGTGGACATTTCTGGACGTGGATGGTGCAACCGGTGCAACCTCGCTGCGTGCTGCTGAGGATTCGTTCCCGGTGGTGTGGAACCTTGGACCAAAGACTGAGACGCAGGTCTACCAGGACCCTTCGCGTCGCAGGTTGCATTTTCCCTTGGAAATCCCTAGACTTCCGATGACTTCCGCACAAAGGCCGTTTTGTTCACCTGTTACGGCAGGCAAGTTTCCATGTAATCTGATGTTTTTTACAGAATGTTTCATTATCATCATCAGCATCAAAATCAGGAAGTAAGGAAGTACTTTGTTCGCAGGCATTGCTCCCGCTTTTCAGTTTTGCGTAATATTAGAGTGGCTGAGTGGCTAGTGGCTAGTGCAGCCACTCAAGTAGAGTGACTGAGTGACTCAGTGCGTAATGTTACCTTGTGGTTTGGGGTTAGGGGTTTGAGGGGTTAAGGGTGGGCGCGGGGGTTTAGGGGGTGGGGGTGGTGGTGGCTGAGTGGCTGAGTGACTGGTGCGCAGAGTGGCTGAGTGGCTCAGTGGCTGCTTCGATTCCTCGTGCCATCCACTCTAATATTATAACAAGGCCGTGGCGGAAGTTTGAAGGAAAGGCAACCTATAGGGCAGGTGAGTTGTGGTGATGCATGGATGGCAGAGCGAACCCACTGACGGACCGAAAAGTGGTTGAGGCTCTGAGTCTCTCTGTGTCTTTGTTTGTCTGTCTGTCTGTCTGTCTGTCTGTCTGTCTGTCTGTCTGTCTGTCTGTCTCTCTCTCTCTCTCTCTCTCTCTGTGTCTCCTTCTCTCTGTGTCTCTCTCCATCTCTATATCTCCTTCTCTATCTCTATCTGTCTATCTGTTTATCTGTCTATTTCTCTATCTGTCTGTTTGTCTGCCTGTCTGTCTGTCTATCTGTCTATCTGTCTATTTGTTTGTTTGTCTGTCTGTCTACCTATCTATCTATCTGTCTAGCTGTCTATCTTTCTAGCTATGTATCTTTCTATGTATCTATATTTCTATCTATCGATCCGTCTACGGATCTCTCTACCTCTCTCTCACTATCTCCCTGTCTCTTTTTATATCTCCATCTCGATCTCTATCTCTATATCCATCTCTTTCTCTATCTGCCTATCTACCTAACCACCCATCTATTTATCTACCTATCTGTCTGAAAGGAAGCTTTCAAAAGTGGTTGAAAGGTCCAAAAACAAGCACCAAAACGAAGAAACTCTGCGAGACTTCTTCAAATATATCAAAAACAAAGCAATTCTGCCAGACTTCCTTCAAAAATGGAAATTGGAGTGCGGAGCTGACGGCCTCGTACCAATGCCTGTTGCGATTTTGACACTCCATCTGCTTAAATGCCACGGAAAATGAGGAGGTCATAGGAAATGCCGCACCTGTCAGACACAATCATCTTCACAAACCTGAAGAACTTATGTTCCAAAATGCAACACCTCTCAGGAAATCAGCGCCCTGACCTCCTAACATCTCTGGTGAAGCACTGCGCCTCTCACGCAAAATGCATCTCTGCAGACCCTCTTCAAACGTCCGACGCTTGTCATCGTATGTCATTTTTTTGCAACTGCGACAAAGCCTTTGCGTTTTGCCCACTTTTTGCAAAGTGTAGAATTGAACGCGCCTGCCCTTTAACATGTTCACTTTGAAATGCGTTTCGCGCTACAGCCACGTAGACTTTTTCAACAGCTCAACTTCCAAAAGCGCTCCGAAACTGACGGTTGTTTAACATGTGTTCCCTCAAAACGCTCTTCGCGCCACAGCCGCGCGCAATCTTTGATCTCCCACCAGACCGTCAGATGGGTTCCACACCCGCCGCTTTAGCGAGCCTTCTTTTTGACCCTCCGGAGCTGCAAAACATTGGAAAGACACACTGCTTCGCGACTTTTCTACCTTTTTGCGGACTTTCATCTTTTTTCTTCTGTGACCCTTTCTCTTCTGACTCTTCTTTTCTCTGACTTTTCTCACCACTGGTGCTTCATTTGTCCATAAGTCGGAAGTTTGACTTCTAAACTTCCTTTGGTCACATTACTGAGAAGTACCACGTGGGAAGTTTCAAAATTGAAACACTCATAGCCTGTAGAGCGGAACAAAGACTGTGCCTATAGGGTGCGGGCAAGCCTTCTGTGCTTCGCAGCAACAACCTCTTGACTTGTCAATCCGGCGCCATGTCTTTTGACTGGTGGATCTTTCTCATTTCGTCTGATCTCATCGTGTGGCAGCTTCTCTTGGAATCGCTCACTGCATCCCATTGTCACTGCAGTTTGTGTCATCCCATCTCATCGCATCTCATGTGCCCTCAGCCCTTTGCAGGTGATCACAACTGTTCTCATCTCTTCTCATGTCATCTGAGCTTTTCTAACCCCTTCTCAGCTCATCTGAACTCTTCTCTTTTGAGCTCCTCTCAGCTCTTCACCGCTCTTCTCATGTCAGGTCGTCTCAACTCATCCCATCTCATTTCATCTAAGCTTCTTATCTCAGCTCTTCTCAACTATTCTCAGCTCTTCGCGGCGTCTCACCCAAAGCAGGCCACGCAGACGGGCGCACGGGTCAAAAAGCAGCGCAGAAGACTAAATCAACCTCATCCGTGCAAGCAGCACGCACGATATTGACAGTTGCCCTTGTTCTTTCCTCATCTACGCCGCGCATGGCACTCCCCCGCGCATGGCACTCCCTGTCTTTGGGTTCAGGATTCCTTTTTGCCGAATTTGTGACGCTATCAGAACCGTTGTTGGAGGTTTTGAAGATTAAAGATTTTTTGAAGCAATTTGTTGAAGCAGATATGGTTCGTCCGCGGTCCAGCAAGAACGAAGACCTAGCAGAAGACAGGCGGGGTTCCACTACCCCCCACGTCAAGAAGGAGGAAGATTTGGCAACCGCCCAGTTCCGCGGTGCGACCATGCCGCGCCTATGCAAGACTGCTTTTTGTTGCCTGCGCCCGAGTCAAGCCATCCATCACTCCAGTCGGCAGGTCGCTGAGAGAGTGCTCAAGCCCCCACACGAGCGACCCAGGCGGCCCAGATACCGGGAAGAACAGTGACGGTAGCTACAGAACTAGCAGGCACAAAGAATATCTTGCAAAATTCTGTGCAGCGTTGGCACAATGCCTCACAGATCAGTTGGACCTGATTTACGCTCTGGTGGAACCAGAGAAGTTGTGCATGCAGAGCACACAACTGGCTTCTGTCAGTGGATTTCGGAAGCGCGTACAGCGTGCGAAGACATACGTGCTTCTGCACAATGGTTCCCGACTTTCAGGGGTTCTAGGATTTTGTCCCTTGATCTTTTTTTCAGCTGATGCTGTAATTAGAGAATTGTGCAACTAGCTGCAAGGGACTCCCTTTCATGCGTGAAGTGAAGTGAAGTGAAGTGAAGTGAAGTGAAGTGAAGTGAAGTGAAGTGAAGTGAAGTGAAGTGAAGTGAAGTGAAGTGAAGTGTCTGTGTGTTGCACATCGCATCATATCCCAATTTTTTTCCGCTTCGTCGCAGGACTACTTGGAGTGGCGTTGGGGCCGGGCGGACTGTAGCTTGGGCCCAGTGCCATCGGATCCCTTCCGCGTGGCCAAGATGCGGCTGGTCGTCATGAGCCAAGGCGATGCCCTGGAGGTGCTACGAAGCTTCAGCTGCCCGGACCAGTCATTTGGAGATGGGGGATTTCTTACTAGAGATTTTACTGGATGTATATGATGTATAGCGGGAAATCATGGGAAAACTGTGGGAAGATAAGTTTCTGAACGGTACCCTAGTTTTTTTTCTTGGGGTGATCTTCATACGGTGGCAAACCAATGATGGGAGGGGTTTTCTGATATATCACCGATTTCCGGGAGTGTATACATCATGATGATCATGATGACGAAAGCTGGTGCTTGCTGGCTTTTCATTTTGTAGGTTCGTTTTTGTGGTAAACAGGGGTTCCAACAATGGTCCATGTGGGTAATTAGAGACACCACTATGTTGGGGGGGTTCGATGGGAATGATTTGTTGTGTCAGCGAGTGATCCTGACCTGCAATTTCACATTTCAGTTTTGGATGAAATCATTAAAATCTGAAAACTGCTGGTTGATTCTGTCAAAGAGGCTGAGCAGTTGTTATCAGTTGTTCCAACTTTGTTTCTACCCTCCCAAGCCTTTGAAATCTTTGAAATGCTCCATGAGGTGATCTCCCGCCACGAGATCAAGAGACCTTGGCGGAAGAGTTGTCGCTCACAGGCCAGACATCGCAGCTGGAGCAACAAATTCACATCAATTCACACCGTTTCAGTCAGACAATGATTTTTCCGGAAAGTGGCAGCTTGAAAGAACATGAAATAAATAGATCGATCGATCGATCGATAGATAGATAGATAGATGAATAAAATGCATATATAATGGATCACAATCGCGATGCAACTCCCATGGTGGCGATCATGTGCTTCTTGGCTCAAGATTTGCCCAAAGAGAAACATTCCGCCCAACCGGTCTTTCAAACATTCATTTGTGTCATTTCCTATGCTTGAGTCCAACGGTTCGACATGCTTTCCTTGCATATCGTCATCATTTTAAAGATTGCTTCAAATAACGCCTCAAATATTGAACAAACGGAACGAACGTTTTGAAATCTGTCCCTGCCTGCATCCCATGACTGGCACTGGCATTCATCACGGCCACCTCCTGGCAGCAGCGGCTTTATGCTTGGCCTATTTGCTGCGGCCAAAGCGACCAAAGCTCCTGCTACTCGGCAGGTGAGAGTGGCGTTGCAGCTGCAGTTGCGATGACATATTTCAAGCATTATGACATGATAAAAAGAAAAAACTAACAACACATATTATCACGAAAGCTAGTGGTACCTAGCTGGAGTCACTCTTGCTTCAGCAAGGGGAGGGGCAGGTCTGAGTCCAACACAATGATTTTTCATTCGAACCCCCTCCCCCCCAAAGCTCCCGGGGCATTTTGAAGCAGCCTCGGAAGCAGATGGTCACCGGCTCAAATCCTGCCAGGGCCGTCCCTCTGTAACTCTCTAGTCTTCTTTGGTTCAGATGTTTTGCGGCTCAAAGCCGAAGATTACATGTTGTTCGGATACAACTCTTGCGCCCTATGCTTCATCAGAGCATGACATTACAAGGTCGCCGGAGCTTCGATCAATTTGGCCGCGGACTCGATAGAATTCTTTGTGACTCAGATCCACAGTTGAGGCTTTTAACCCCATCAAAAATTACAATCTTGGATGGGGCCCATACTTTTTACAGTAACCATTTTCTTTGGTTCAATTGTCTTACACCTCAAAGCGGCAGATTACGTGTTGTTCGGATGGAACTCTTGCGCAATATGCCTCACTAGGCTCGATAGAGTTCTTTCTGACTCAGGCCAACACTGTGTAGATTTGAGCCCCATCAAAAATTACAAGTTTGGATGGGGCCCAAACTTTATCGCGTACCCATCTTCTTTCGCTCAGACATTCCAAGCTCAGTGGGCTCGATACAAGTCTTTGTGACTCGGATCAACAGTTGAGGATTTGAGCCCCATCAAAAATTACACTTCTGGATGGGGCCCCAACTTTTTACACTAACATTGTTCTTTGGTTCACATGTTCTACGAATGAAAGCTGAATATTACACCTCTTCTTTGCAACCGTCTTGGCCCCTTCCCTGTGGATGAGTATCGTCTGACATTTCCGCAGTGAGCTCAAAAGCAGTTCCGGATACAATCCTCCCTATTGTTCAATGGCGGTGCCGGCTGCAAAGTCCTAGATCACTTGCATTTATGTCGTGTATGTTTTGCAGCTCTTTATACCTCCATCAGATGTTACCAAACACAGCATGCAACTGCCTTCTACATATGAACCTCCCCATTGTGCAGCTCCTGTGCATGTATATGCATTTCTATCTCTTTGTGTCGATATCGTGTTTTGATTTTCTTTCTGTAATATTTTTCTTCATATATGTATATATATACACACACATATACCTATGCATATCTATTCATTTATATATATATATATATCGCTATACATATGTACTTTATATATCTTTATATATGCCTATATATGTATATTATTTTCTCCCACATTCATGTGACCTTTAGCTTTCGTACACCCCCCTCCCTGGGCCTCAAGCATAGATGCAGACATAAAATATGCATACAGACATACATTGCTGGCTCTCTCTTTCGTTGTATTAAATCTGTTTTGGGCGCTAATTGTTTTTAAGAAAGTCCGCGCAACAGACAGAGTGACGACACTTTGACAGCGAGTTGTCAATATTGTGCATGGCACGCGTCCAGCTTAGGAACGTTGTTCACCTCGCGGCGGCTTCTGAAAAGAAGCAAACCCCAGTCGTGCTGATCCCGGGGATGTGGCATGGAACCTGGTACTTCCAAGCCCTTCAGCAGCTATTGTCAGAGCAGGGTTTCGACAGCTACATCTTGGAGTTACGCCCAGGGCGCTTAGTATTCGCTTCAGATCATTTGCAAATGATCCAAGCCACACTTCAGAGTTTGTCGTTGAAAAACGTGGTCTTGTTGGGACATAGTCAAGGAGGAATCTTGGTGCAGAGGCTTCTTCGAGATTTTGTTCCAAGACTTCCAGGTGATTTTCTTCATGCTGCAGTCCTCAGCGCAACTGTTCCAATCAGTTCACTTGGAGCTGGTTTTGCCATGATGAATCATAAGACCAACGTGTTCAAAGAGTACGGTCTTGTGGCCTTCTACTTCTACCTCTTCACCGGGAGAATTTGGGATTCCTCGTTGGTGCAACGATTATTTTTGCTGCCAACCACTGAATCCGTCTCATTGGAAGGGGGCAAAGCACGCTATGTGCAGCGGCTGCTGCAGGCTCCTTGCGACGGTTGGCCCACCACGGAGCATCCGTTTTGGCTACGACCGCGCTTTCCCGTGATGGCTGAGAAGCCTGTGCTGCTGCTGGGGGCAGAAGAAGACGTTATTTATCCACCCAGGTACCTTTTCTGCCTTTGACTTCTTTGGGATTAGAGTTGGGTTTTTACATTAGATGTGAGGACTTGAGAAGTATCAGTCGGTACTGTATGAGGTATGGTAGGGACAGTTGCATTGGTGTGAGGATGTGCTGGACATAGTGTTTTCCAGGACTTGTAGCTGCGGCACTTCAGGTCTCTGAATCCTTTCTTCCACAGCTACTTTCCACGAGCATCAGAGATCGTTGTGCCCGGACAGGCGCATTGCTTTCTAGATCCCGGCTGGGAAGAGTCCATGGCGCAGCCCTTGATTCGGTGGTTGAACTCCATCCAGGGCTGATTGGTTGATAAATTTATGGCCTTAGCCGTTGTGCATAGCGCAGCAAAGTCCTGCACGCAGCAAAGAAAAAGTCCTGATCATTTGGGCTGGTGGAAACTGATTTGAGTGATCATGTAATTCTTTTTGATTTTGCTGTGGGCTCCATTGGGCTTAGTTGGGGAAAGACCTGGTGCAAAGAGATTGAAACGGCTTAGCAGGCCTACTGTTGCCAGCTGTATTAGAATAGAACCATCCTTACTGCCAAGAGACCTCGGGAAAGCCACCCGGACTTCATGTGCCTCCCATGTATCACAAGTTGCCACGAAGCAAGCACCACTGCATTTTGACCTGTGCAGGCTGCTGTGATCAATCTTTTTCGCAGAATCAGCAGAAGCAGAGACTTGCCTCAACTAAGAGTCATGCCCACGATATTTGACTAGCGGGACTAAGGTGGTCAAGATATACCAAGATCTTGCAGTCTCATTTGTGAAATATGCAGATGCAGTTCAACGGGTTCAACAGATTCAACGGGTTCAACTGCATGTTTGCAGCCAAATCATCCAAGGAGGGGCCCCGCAATACTGTTGTATTACGGGCCAGCCTTGATGCAGAAGGCAAGGCTTTTCCAATTTCACTGCGGTGATCCAGCTGCTTCCTCTCGGGTTTCATTTGATTCTCATGTGTTCTCATCATGTTCCCCAGCGAGTTGCTATAAAACTGAGCTATAAACAGTATAAAGTATACGGAGATTATACGAAGCATAATCCATTTCTGAGACAAATTCTTGAAGGCCGGATCGGCAGACCCCTACAACACGATGCGCATCATAGCGGAACCTTGGCTTTCAACAACCTTGGCTTCACTTGCAACAAGATGCAACAAAAGCTCCATATGAGGCAAGCACGTACGTCTTCAATTCATTATTGTTTTAGTATTTTTGTTCAGCAGTTATCATGTTGTGTGGAGTGGTTGGGTGCTGTTCAGTTGTTCAGTAACGTCCCGCAGAAATGGCCTCAGTTCTGTTGGATTCAGAGTCCGCCATCCTCACCACATCTGCAGCCATCTCCAGCCCCGCTCTGGCAATGGCCCCAGGAGATCTTCCGCACCGCGCGGCAACTGTGGCCGTTGTCGGAAGACCAGCAGCTGGCAGACCAGACCACCATCCTGCGTAGCCCGGCAAACACATAGGGATATCGGATACATATCGTATCATATAGTTAATATTAATATATGTTAAAATATATAATATATGATGTTAATATATGTTATCATGCAATGTCCCATGCTTATTATGATTTATCATAGTCATACTGAGTCATACATTTAAATACCTGTTGACCTGTTATATGTTTAGTCCATCGAGTTCGATCAATCGGTAGGAACCACTAGTTGTTTATCAACTTTGAGTCGGTTAACGCAGCTGGGAATGGAAAATCCAATGGAAAAAAAAATATTGGGGTCATTAAAACCATCATAGTCGTATATCATTTGAGAAATCTTGAGTTGTAATCCCGACGCGCTGATTCTTCCCCTGAGGTATCGATGCCTTGAAGGAGGGGAAGCATCCAATGGGAACGGGTGCGTCAAGCCACAGGAAGTCTACTCTTTGGCGAAGAGTGGATCCAAGAGATGATTTACATCAGGCAAGATTTAGGCAAGATTTAGGCAAGATTCAGGCAAGATATGGCAAGATGGTACCAGGTTGGTACCACACTCGGGTTGTCCGTTTTTGTCTCTTGCAATCCGTGCAGGAGCTGAGTGCGCAAGAGATCCTGGACAACCACAGCCAGGGCAAGTCTCACTGCGCCATCCTCCGCAACGGCGCGGCTCTTAGTGTTCGCCGAAGATGGGGCCTGATGGGCCTGATGGGCCTAGGGGGTTGCCATTGCCGGTGCCCAAAGCATCTCTTTAAAGCGGAATGTGGACGCGGTGCCGAAATATGGAAACAGAATGAAACAGAACACGGAAACGGGATGGCGGACAAATGGTGCTCCCTCTGTGAGATTGAGACGGGTCCAAGCAGAGTCTGTGGAGCCAAGGTCAAAAAGATGGACAAATTAGATCGTTTTCTCCGGCCAAAGAAAAGCCGAAGGCCAGGGAAGATATCACCCCAACTATTGTCCAAGTCCAAATTGATTAATTGCTTGAGGCTCTAGTTCCCCAACTATTGTGCAAGTCCAAATTGATTAATTGCTTGAGGCTCTAGTTCTTTTTCTGCCAAGGTGCTAGGAAAGCAGCCATCATCGTGTTTCAGCCGTATCATTCGAAATTCGCGTTTGACGAATTTCAATGAAATTCAATGAATTTGTTAAACTTTGTTTCAGTGTTTATTCTTTGCCCATTTGTCCACGCCGGGCCAGGAACTCGATGGCAGCGTCAATATCGACTTTGATTCACTCCGCGATCCTTGGCAATCCTTGGTGCAGTGCAGGCTATGTTTTAGGGATGATGTTAGCTGCTTAGCTGTTTTATCAGGGAAGATTATTGATGATTATGTTAGCAATTGTTAGCATATGTTAGCACCACATGTGATACATGCATATGATATATACATGCCACAGCATTTTATTGGAAAGCCACCGTATGCGTTTGCAAGTGGCAGTCCTGCCAACACTGACACGGAATTTTATGAAATTTTGCTAATTTTGATTGTATGATCAATGATCACAATATATCACAATGATCCTCTCTTGTTTCCAGTCATTCGCAAGTCATTCGCAAAGCTTTGATGTGTCCTTGCAGGTGTCGAATGGTACCCATTGATGGCTCAAAATCCTGGCCCGCCACCTCTCCACATGCAGATACTGTACAATCTGAAACAGCTGAAGATGTCTAAAATTGGCATTTCGTAGCAAAGTCAAGCCACAAACATGGTATACCGCAAACGTGACATAATGATTGAATCAGATTGAATCAGATTCGGTAGCACAGAGTGGTTGTTTTGTTCTTAGTGGTCTATTAGTGGTGGTTTTGTTTTGGTGCAGCGTCACAGTGTGAGCTTGTTTGTGGCCTTCGTTTGCGGCCATGCACAACGATGAAACCATTTGGGCCTGTTTGGGCGAGGGTTTTTGCTCCTTCAAGGTGAGGTGGAAGACGCCAAAGCAAGACTTCTGTAGCCTGGTCAGACCTGGTCGGGGTGTGTCATGTCGATGTCAGTTCCGGGATAACTTCTGTAGTATTTATTTTTCGGATTTGTTTCATGCATTTTAAACTGTATTTTCCACGGTTCTACACGGATTCCTTTGGGTAATTGTTCAAAGCAAGCGGCAGTAAGAACGACCTGTTCTCTTTTAATGCCGTGTCCCCTTTGCTTGCCATGTTCGTCACCATGCAGATCCATCTCCATGACATGCAAGGTAGAAATCAGTACAATGTGACGGGCCTTTGCAACAAGAACTCGTGCCCCCTGGCAAACAGCCAATATGCAACCATCATCGAGGAAGAGGGCATCAACTACCTCTACATGAAAACAGTGGAGAGGGCCCATTCACCTAAGAACTTGTGGGAAAGAGCGGCTTGATCTGACATCGCAGATATGTTCACTGAGTAATTTATGAAATCCTCAGCAACCTGGTCTACCATGTTTGGTTCCAAGAAGGGGGCTGGTGAAGGACGGTCTAAAATTGCGGACTGAGGTGAAGTTGTCCAAGAATTTCCTGCAAGCATTGGAGCAGATCAACAAACACCTAGAGTACTGGCCAGATCGAGTAATCAATCGGTGCAAGCAACGACTCACCAAGATGCGGCAGATGTTGATCAGGTGCTTCGATTGGGTGGTGGCTAGCATTCATTTGACATGGAAAGCTTGGATAAAGATGCAGCAAACCATGACAAAACTCATACATATGTTTATAGAGAGAGAGAGAGAGCGGGGGGGGAAAAAAAAAAAGTAGGAGCCAAAATTTACAGCACAAAGAAAAATCAAAAGCTGCTGGTGAACCAAAGCATCAAGAGGGCGGGTGACAAGGCTTGGTATTTACATCTTACAGAAGTTGTCGTCATTGTTCCTTACATGTATCACAGTAGAGCAAGAGAGAGGTGCTGCAGCCAGGATGCGAAAGCTGGCTCTGAAGGGTGGCCCCAAGCTCGTGCCCATCAAGAAGAAGACTGAGAAGCGAGAAGCCACACGAGAACTGAAAGCAGAAACAGCTGCAAAAGTGGATTTGGCTATCGAGAGAGAGCTTCTTGAAAGATTGAAACAGGGCACCTATGGAGACTCTGAGCAGCATTGGCAGCATCCATGCAATCTATGTGGGCATAGATTGGTTTTGGATTGCTTTGGCGCTTATATAAATGTAAATATGCGTGCATGGTCCTATTTTAGCAGAATCAGAGCTTTGCTTGGCTCACTTGAGCTCGCTTGACCCAGGATATCTACAATTTCCCCAAGAAACAGTTTGACAGCGTCATGGACAAAGATGCTGAGCAAGAAGATGAGCAAGAACTTCTGGAGGAAGATGAAAGTGACATGGAATTTGTGGAAGACTTGGGCGAAGATGATGAGGAATGGGAACATGACTTAGAAGACAAGGTGGAGGAAGTTGAGATGGAGGGTGGTTTTGGGGCTGACCTGGAGGACATGAGCGGCCCGTCCAAAAAGAAGAGGCGAAAGGGTCCCAGATTGGAAGTGGAATACGAGCAAGAGATGGATGCCAGATAACGATACGATGATGCGCAGAAGATTGCAGAAGTAGATGCCCAGGTCCTGCTAGTCCTTGCAGATATAAGATTCATTCAGCTTCCCAGTCCTTCCCACGCCAACAAGTTGCATTTTTATTTTGTTCAAAAGATCTGGGTAGCTGGGCCTTTTTGGGTCCGTTTGTTTCACAAACATTTTGTGCTCAGTGCCTCTGTATCTGTGACCGTTTTGAAATCGCCTGTTGAAAGAGCCCTTCAGTCATTAGTCATTGCCTCACACTGATCCCACAGATCCAGAAGGCTTCAGCAAGCCACAGTCTCAACAGTCTCAACAGTCTCACTTGCCACGGTGTGGCTTTGGCAGCGTGTGGGAGCCTGCATCCCAGCGTCATAGCATGATTTGTTCATCGTCATCAGTCATCAGATGTTTCTAGAGATTTTTCCTGGAGCCGGTGGACCAGTGCTGCAGGCCACTTAATCTGCGCCGTAGCTTTCATTGGAGAGAAAAAGTGCGCGAGTAAACGGCGAGTAAACATGGAATGAACACAAGGCAGGTGAGATCACAGGACTCCATTGAACCACTGACGGTTAAACTGGACGGGCCTGAAAGGATCGACACCCGCAGTGACGGAGCCTCCCCTTCCGAGGACGTTTTTTCCTGGAAAAATCACGCCACCAGCTCCTTCTACAAAGCTGCGTCGTTCACAACTAAGAGCCTGCCGTTCCTTGACTAATCTGAACGAAAGAAACTAGGGCAAGTATGGACGAATATGGATTCAGTATGAACATGGACAAATAGTGACGTTGTGCAGCGCACTGTGGCACTATGAGATCTTTGTAACGATTTTTTCCAGTTGTACTAGCGCTAACTGGTAACATCTGGTAACTTGGCATCAACTCCCGACTGGTGCTGAGGAACTTCACCACGTTTTCCAAGCCGTTCGTGGCCTTCGTGCATTGAAGCAGGCGCAGCAGGGCGCAGCAGGGCGCAGCGGGGTGCAGGGTCCAGATCACTGGATGTGACAGATCCAAGCGTTCGCATCAGAACGAAAACACATCACCATATGCATGGCCCCGTGTTTGCCACGAAAGGATAGCGACGGCTAAATCAAAGCAGATGAGTCTGTGAAGCCAATGTCAATCTGAACCAAAGTGGGCCATGTATGGGCATCTGACATGTGACCAATTGAGGGAGTGCAATACCATTCTTTTGCCTGGTACATGTCGCAGCCCTTTTTGATGAGTGAGGCTCTTTGCTCACTCCATGTGCATCTTGTCAGAGAAATCAGGGAGAATCTTGAGGTCTTTTTTATGGGAAAGATGGTCCCGCAATCAACTCAAATTGGATATAACGTACACTCACATTCATTCATACCATTTCATACCTATCTACCTACATGCATGTATGGTATCGTAGTGATCTTCGGCTCCAGAAGCTTCCGTGTTGGAAGCCGTCTCTAAATAGTATTTTTATGAAAATCTTACCAGCAAACTCTGAGGGTTGTTGAATATTTATTGTTGTCATTTTTTTGTCGTTTGGTTTTGTCATGTTTTTTTCATTCCTGTTTTGCGGCGTCATTTTTTTGGCATTTTCTTGTCGTTTTCTCATCCAGCGCGGGTGGCTGGATCCGGAGCCGAGCTGCAAAGTCCAAAAACGCAATTTCACCAGCACGCGAGTCATTTGTTTGTCATTTGTTTGTCATTTTTTGTCGTTTCTTTGTCATTTTTTGTTGTTTTTTGTCATCCCTTGCGTTTCCCAGACTGGGAGTCATTTTTAAAGGATTTTTGTGCATTTTCCCGTTCCCAAAATGACAATAAAGTGACAAAAAAAAATACAACAAAATGACACCAGAATGACAAAATAGATATTTGTGATTTTCCAGTGTTTGCAGGCCCAAGATTTTTCTAATAGTATTTCATCTCAAATTGGATCGATCCTTGAGGCTTGGCGACCCATGAGACGCATATGTACGTAAGAGCATGTAGATACATCATAATATAACTATACATATATATATATATATCACAACCTAACATAACGTAATGTAACGTAACATAAACATAATCATAAACATAAGCATAAGCATAAGATAACATAACATGTATATTTATATACATATATATATATACACATATATATATACATATATATATGAGCTTTTGGGGATACCAATTGATGTTGTTGCCATTTTGAGCGTAAGACTGTAAGATCCATTCTTTTGCGAATCCTCTGGGCACATTCATCCCCTTGGCATGCAGGGATGGGGGATATTCTAAGCAATTGTAAGCATTTAGTCAGATGGCCAAGGATTCTGTACATCTCTGTACGCAAGATTACGCAAGTACGATTGAGTTTCGTTTGGATCAACTGCATCGCGAGTTCATGTCTGGATGTTTCTGGGGCACCGAAGTCGAAGTTGAAGAAATCAAACTACTGAAGCACACTGAATTGAAGCATATGGAGACCCTTTAAAGGCACATCCTGTTCACATCCTGTGCAACTCAAAGACCCTTCGCCTTTGTTCACCTTGGCCCAGGTATAGTGGCAACGGTCCAACGTACCAACATTGTGTTGGTTGTCTTTAGGGCAGTCCCATATTTAGGCCCATGGATCCTGGATTGATCTGTTTCGTGTCAGAATGTCTTATATGTCTTATATGCTTTTAACAGTAGTACCGCACAAGGCGGTGGCGGAAGTTTCAAGGATAGGACACTATAGGAGAGGTGAGTTGTGGTGATGCATGGATGGCGGAGCGAATCCACTGATGGACCGAAAGGTGGTTGGAGTTGTTTTTTTTGGAGTGGTTGCAATGGTTGCAATGGTCACCTCACCCACAACTGCTGGATGTAGTGTGGTGTAGCGCAGTTGTAGTTGTAGTTGTAGTATAGTGGAGCTGTAGTTGTAGTGTAGTGTAATTAGTGTAGCGTAGTTGCAGTTGTAGTTGTTGTGTGATGTAATTGATGTACTGTAGTGTGGTGCAGTGTTGTGTACTGTAGTGTAGCATTGTGTAGTGTAGCGTAGTGTAGTGTAGTGTTGTGTACTGTAGTGTGGCATTGTGTAGTGTAGTGTAGTGTAGTGTAGTGGTAGCTGTGGTTGTACTTGCACCTGTAGTTGTAGTAGTTGTTGTTGTGCTAGTGTAAATAGCAATGTAGCGTAGTATATTTGTAGTTGTAGCCGTGGTAGTAGTGTAGTGTAGCGGTACTTGTGGTTGTGGTCGTAGTTGTCTATATATCTATCTGTCTATCTGCAAGCTTGAAAACACAGCAAGTCTGCGAGACTTCCTTCAAAAAGGGAAAGTTGAGTGCAGAGCTGATGGCCTCGTACCAATGCGTTTTGCGATTTTTCCATTCCATCTGTCTAAAGTACCGCGCCTGCCACGAAAAAGTGAGGCCAGGTCATACGAAGTGCTGCACCTGTCACGCAAAATCATCTTAGCAAACCTGAAGATCTGACGCTCCAAAATGCAACCTCTCTCAGGAGATGGCGCCCTGACCTCCTAACATCTCTGATAAATATGTCTCTTGGACTGGGCCTGCCATGCGAAATGCATCTTTGCAGATCCTCTTCAAATGTCCCAAGCCTGCCATCGTTTTTGGAAATGCTACAAAACCCTCACGTTTTGCTCACTTTTGGCAAAGTACCGAATCCCTTGCGCCTGCCATGCGAAACAACATTTGAACATCCAAAAGCGGTTTAACCCTGTTGACTTCGAAATGTGCTTCGCATCACAACGGCATGCACTTTTTCCCGAATGCGTAGCACGGGTTCCCGTTTCACTCTGGGGGTCTGGGGGTTGAGGGTGTGTTCGCTCGACGTTGCGTTCACGATCGCAACCGTCCGCAACC
>Ga0126342_10005349_pt1 | contig 22344 bp, 16 predicted proteins | sample Cyp1metagenome_FD_92528 | JGI IMG/M metagenome (GOLD analysis project Ga0126342, IMG submission 92528) | Coral microbial communities from Lord Howe Island, Old Settlement Bay, Australia - Cyphastrea 1 metagenome | ecosystem: Host-associated > Invertebrates > Cnidaria > Coral ...
CATGGGATTTTATAGGGATTTCATGGGATTTTATAGGGATTTCATGGGATTTTATAGGGATTTCATGGGATTTTATAGGGATTTCATGGGATTTTATAGGGATTTCATGGGATTTTTTAGGGACTTATGAATGGGGAACCAAATAACTGGTTACCCCACAAGTGCCCTCTGTGGCCGGACACCGGCAGCTTTCCAGGCCAACAACGTGGTAATGGGAAATCCTCTATCAACAGAGGTTTTCATATGGTTTTCATGGGCTAATCATCTGCAAAGATGGTGGGTTTTCGGTTGCCATGTTTGCCGGGTATCTTAAGTAGCCCTAGGAATAGTTCCAACCTACTGCGAGGAACCGCCATGGATCTCATGATCCTGCGAATGGCCCGGAATGGCATTTCTCAGATTTCTGGTTGGTGGTTGACCTACCCCTCTGAAAAATGATAGAGTGAAAGTCAGTTGGGGTGATGAAATTCCCAATATATGGAAAAATAAAAACTGTTCCAAACCACCAACCAAATGAGATTTTCAAATTATTAATCGTTTGTTTGGTGGATGAACTTCTTAATCCAACTTGTCAATTGGGATTTTCATCCCAAATAAATCAGATAATGATAGATCATGGACGTTTCAAACCACCAACCACTTGTCTCCCCATGGTGGGATTAGCTGTTCATCAGCTCACCGGGATGGGGTCAAGGTGAAGCATTCGCAGACCATGTTTGACCCATTCCCAAGATTTCCCAGTCGTGGCAGACCATGGTGCCAAATCCACAACAGAAGTCAATTAGATTTGCATGGAGTCTTCAAAGAAGACTCAAAGTTGGATGTTGGGCCGTGAGCATCACAACATCTAGAGTCAAATCTCAACGACATCCTGGCATCCTTACTTTTGATACCGTCGATAGCCCTGTAAAAATACGATAGAAATCTATAGAATCATCACTTTCCATATGTAGAGAGTCTATATTTTGCGCACATGTGCAAAGAATTAAATATGTAGACTATTGTAGACTAGACATGTGGACATTCTTCTTATGCTTCCGCTTATGACCAAATACGCTGTGGTAATTCAACATAGCCTATGGAAAATCACAATGCTATTAAGAGGCAAATCATCGAAACCAATGGTCATTGTCCATAGCTAGATTAGTTTACCGGATAAACCCATTATTTCCCATTAGTTTTCAATTAATTCTTCATTATACCGACCTATATGTTTGATGGTTGAACCCATATTCTTGCTAAATACAATACCTAAATGTCAATGTGGTTCGTTTACTGAAGTGTGCATATAAATATATATATATAATTCCCAATAAATCAATCATATACAACTATATATCCTTTTAAACCACACTTGACACTTGTTGGTAGTTTCTCCCATAAAACCCCCAGTCAAACTGTTTGGTGAAATCCACTCTAAAACCCATTCACAAAAATCATCATTTTTCGTTGAAATGCATTGAAATGCCATTTTTCAAGACATAGCTAGTCATAGTCAAGGTTGCATTTTTCATTGAAAATCACCATTTTTGCTGCAGCTTTCTGGGTAAAAAAATGCAACCCACCTAGTCACCACACTCCACTGAGACTCCACAATTGGCACCTCGGGTCCCAACAGTCCATTGAAACACCTGGCAGTTGGTGGATTCAAGCACCGTTGGAAAAAAAAGCCCAACTTACTATGGTTACATAATGTTATTTAGGGATAGCATAACTATATATAACTATGGCTATGGCTATGGTTAATGGATATCCTAAACTTGGGATATAAATTTAGTTCACTGGACAGGCACTTCCAAGCATTTTGGACATATGGTGATGTCTCGAATGGCTTAACGATGTGGATGAGCCAAGCTTAAAAAATCAATGGCAAGAAACATGAATGATAATGGATGATAATGGATAGCTTATATAATGTAACAATGGGAGGTAAGTACTGAGAATTAGGTAAGCATTATGGTGGTTAAAAGAAGTCACACCCATTGGGCTATTCATCATGATCATCTTTCAGAGAAAGATGACGTTGAAGAAAGGAGTCCCTTCCTATCAAACATGGCTTGCTGGAGAATCTTCAGCGATGTTTGATTACCAGAGAAAAAAACCATTAAATGAGAATGAGGAATCCTCCATTAATCCATCTCTGAATGGAATTTCCCATTAGAAACCTACATTCATCAGGGATCTTCCAGCCATGTTTGATTAGAAAAAAGGATATTCCCCTATAAACAATGCCATAATCATCGCAAAACCGTGCCCCTTCCTACCTATTCTTGAGCTCGTCATTTTTGAACTTCACTTGGGGCAGGAATATTCCATTGCCCCTGGCTTAGCCTTTGATAACCCCCTTGGGGGCCATTTAAGTATCAGATCATCACTATTTGGAGGGTACCCCCATAATTAATAGACGTTGTTTTATTAATCCAGGATTGACATGAATCAGTTGGTTTATAAAACCCCATTCACATCCATTAACTATATTATATATATATATTTAATATCATATATCTACCATATATCTACCAAAAGCCATGAACCATAGTTTGCCAGCAAATTCTATCCAGTCGCATAGCTCCGTTGTTGGATCTGCATCCCAGTAACCAGTATGCCTGCCGTTGTTTGGGAAGCATTGCTTGACCTAACCCTACCCAAAACAGCCTGAAACAACCAAGATTCTGGGCATGCTGACGCCCTTGCAAATTTGTTGTCCCCTTGACTGTGATTGAGTCACCCCCTGACCCAAACATATGCCGATCAATTGCTCCATTATCACATAAGAAAAGGATGCAACAAAAAGCAACTGAAGAAAAGGTAGAAATTCAAATCCCACCATCATAGTAGCAACATGTGGCAAATAACTTGTCTGTCTTTTGGTCATTGCTTCGCCCAGCACTGACTTCAGAATCTTCAGAAAACCTGGGACCCCCGCGAAAACATCTGGACACTCCGGGACGCATGGCGCGCGGACAAAGGGTGACGAACTTGGCTGAGGTCTAGAGCTTTAAAGAAAACAATATACCCTCCGCTTATTTAAGATAACTATGGAAAATGACCCATTTATAGATTATTTACAGATTATTTATAGATTATATATGAGTATTTACATGCATTTACCTATTAAACATGGTGATTTTCCAGTTCGCTACGTTAACTGACCAGAGGGGAATTATAGTAATCATATGGAAATCATGTGTCACAAGACGCAAGATGCAACAGTCCCATTTCATAGGCTTCTTTCTTCCTCATTTGTTTGGGGTGTGTGTGGTCAGGCATTATTGTAATAATTTCCCTTCAGCAGTGCGTGACAGCGCCTGATCATTGGAGTTGGATCTACGTGCTTCTAACATCTTCTAACCAACATCCTCATCTGACCCTCGACTCCCTAAAATTCATGGAAACATCATGAAACATCTGGCAATTTCTGGGTCCCTCTGGGTCGAATTTTCAGTTGCTGCAGTTTCCACGTTGCTTGATTTTTGGGCATCAGCCACAAGCTCAATCCAGGACACCGGCGGGGCCGTGGGAAGGTCGTCCCATTGCAAGTTTCTATGTCCTAATTTTTCACATCACTAAAAAATATTGGGGATGTAATCTCCAACAGATACCTTCTTCAAGTGATGTGAAACAAATCATTCATGGGTCACATTTACCAAACCCTGGTGACTTAGTCGCAAGAGTCGCATGTGACCTGTCCTCCTTTTCTCAATAGCCTCGGGCCGCGTGAACTGGGACATCTGGCGTACTGGTCTGCACTTTCTCTCGCAATGGGATTCCAGTCTTGGCTAGTGCCCTGGTTGGTGGTTGAGCCCTACCCCTCTGAAAAATATGAGTCAATTGGGATCATGACATTCCCAATTAATATGGAAAGTCATAAAATTAATGCCAACCAGCCTCTTGAAATTTGAGGATCTTCCAATGAGGTTACCCACTTTCTTTGCAGCGCATGCGTCCCTAGTGCGACGGTGCCACAGACCAGATCATAGAGCTATATACTGTAAAATCTATAGAATCCATAGATCAATCACGAGCAGTTGCCTTTGCAACACCCCTGGCCCTGGCGTCTGGCATGTGGCAATAACACTGACCAACCCAGTTGGTAAAAACATCACTGAAGCATCATCCACTCTCTACCACCTTTTAAGAGGCAAACAATCAAGAAATGCACCATTTTCCATAGCTGGATGTTACATGACCGCAGGGTAGCCCATCATTTTACATACGGTATCTCAGCTCATCAACTTTCCATCAGCTTTTGCATCTGCTTCCACGCCTCCAATGAGGCTGTGGCCCATGGCCCGGCCATTTGTTGTAACCCAAGCACGGCTTCACACTATTCGCCAGCCTGGGATTCCTCATTCTGATTTTACTCAGAATATCTCAGAATGGTTGTTCAATGATAATCTGGTTGGTGGTTGACCTACCCCTCTGAAAAATATGAGTTCGTCAGTTGGGATTATTCTTCCCAATATATATATATGGAAAAATAAAAAATGTTCCAAACCCAACCAGTAATCCTTCAATGAAATTGAACGCTACTGAATCCCAACCCCAATGAATTCAGAACCCACAACATCTAATTTCCAATTGCATATACATTACATACCCCCAAATTGGGATATGATTTACATCATCCCCCTTGATTCAAGGGTAGGATGCTGTACACTACCATAATATAAAAATAGATGCTATGGACAGGTTCAGTGCGGTATGGTTTTTCCATTTTCTAAGCTGTCCGGCTTCGTCTATTCCATAGGGCTCCACCTGCCAGTCCGGGCCAAAACTTCACCAACGGCCGTCGGCCGAAGAACACAACTCACGCCGTGCCGCTGACGACAAAAGCGGGCCCCTTCCTTCGGAAGGGTCCCCGCTGAACAGCGGACACCAGGGGAGCTGGACGTGTGCTTTTCATTTTTACCATCTGGTTATGACTAACAGTTTGCCATGGAAAGATCCACCATTTTTAAGAACGGTAAACCATCTTTTTCTATGGGCCATCTATACCATGGCTATCTTAGTCATAACCAGAGGGTAAATGTTGTTTGGCCTTACATCTGGGGTAGGTCCTGCAATGTTGCAGAAAGCAACTGACTGAGGAATTTTGCGAAAGGGTTTCACAAAAAAGGATGGAGAAGTCCAAACTTTTTAGGGGGAACCCTGCAACAGCCACATAAACAACGATGTTCACAGAGACCAACGTGGACATGCACACACGCTTTCGATAAACAACATATCACATACGGGTTTGTTTTATAATGTATTTCCATCTTTTTTCCGGGGGGTTCGCTCCAGCATTCTTTCCAAAGGATCCAAGTCCATGCTGGCCAGAGCTACTGAACCCCCTCGCCTCATATTTTCCCTGAAGATTCATAGCATATTTTGTTGAAAATAGCTACCATCGAGTGCCATCGAGTCATGTGACATAGAGCTATGTACATCACCATCTTTAATAGGTAAGCCATCTACAAATGTGCAATTCTCCATGGCCATGTTCGTTTAGGACGCTCACCAATATCTAACTACCATGAAATACATGATGCTGCACTCCCGATTCGCCCAAGCACCATTGGAAAAGCGACGTTTCACCACCAAGACAATTCCAGGAATTGCATCTAACCGGTGATGTTATACCATGTTTATGCATACAAAATGTGAAAAGCGGTGCCAAATCATACTACTGTACTTCCACTGGAAATAAGTCAACTTTTTGGGCTAACTCCCTTTGTGAACTATATCATTGATATCCCCTGGAAATCGAGCATGGCTTGCTGGAAAATCACCCATTTGCTTCGATGCATTTCCGTATGTAGATGCCCATTTAGTTCGGGGATTTCCCAGCCATGTTTATCATGTTTGATGACACCAGAGAGTATCAACCAGTATTATTGCATTATATCATACATCCCATTATAATGCCATTGATATTCCAGTATAATGCCATTGATATTCCCATTTCATTGCCATTTTTCTTGGTTAAATATGGAGTCAAACCCCATCAATCACCACTATTCCCGCACTAGTAAGTTGCAAAAAACTCCTTATAACCTTTTTCTAATTTTCAGCAATGCAAATCCTTTTTTGGGCGCAAAAAAGGCCAGCCCCTCAGCCCCTTCCATAGGGACTCAAGGGAAACAGAGCTGTACTGGCATCTTCAAGGGTGTCGAGCGAATCGACTCGAACGTTGAGCCGTTGCGGTTGGCCCTGATCGATCCGAGTTCGGTCGACAGGGAGACTGTGGAATTTTTGTTGGGACTCCCCTGGCTGATGGGAGCCCCAGAAAGCCCTACCCGGCCTGGTAAACATACAAACAGCGAACTGGAAAATGGCCATTTATAGTTGATTTACCCATTAAAAATTATGATTTTCCATAGTTATGTTAATTTACCAGAGGGTATTTCGTATGGGAAGATTGTGGGAATAAAGGTCCGTCCCATCAGCAAGGAGGTCCCTATAAATGGCGTGGAGGGTATGGCGGTCATTGGGTGCATTTTTTTAAATGCGAAACTCAAATGGCTGTAACCCTGGTGACTGTCTTCAGTATACATCCATAAATTAAGATTTCTTAAATTAAAAAGGTTTTAAACAAGTATATATCAAGATACACCCTTTTTTTCAAAAGACAAATGTATCTTCAACAGGAGATTTTGACCAATGAAGAACATGATATAGGCAGCCAGCAATAGAAAAAACATGACACTTCACATACTGTAGCTATAGCAGTAGACTAACAGAATCAGCTGACATTTTTTGTTCCATGGATGGTGGACGCCCTGCGAGCAAACCTGCCCAGCTTTAAGGGAAAATCTATAGGACCCTCCCAGATTTCATGGAGAAAATTTCTGGTTTCCTGCAGATTTTCCGACCAATCCATCCATAGAAATCATAATTTGTTTTTGACCCATGTATTTGAGTACCAACCAACCAACCAACCAAGCAACCGGTTCTATCAAATGACCACTTTGTGTGATAATTACAAATGGATAATGCCTGATATACTCGGAATGTTGAACCAACCACCTGAATGGTTCAGTGCAATAAAATGATGACATGTTACCACATGATATCCTCAATAAACCAAACATAGCAATGGACAATCACCATGTTTGATAGGTAAATCATCGAACTAAATGAGCCATGGCTTCCATAGCCATGTTGTTGTTTTTAATGATAATAAACCACTAACCACCAATTGACATTTGGGGGTGATTCCCGTTCGCCAATTTCTTCATCCAGGTTAAGTCGTTTTTTTTTTTTGGGTTGGCTAAATCACCCATGATAAGTTAATCAATCCAGATTAATCATTGGTGACGTTAATTAAGCATGATACCCTACTTTAGTAAATGATAAATCACCAATTTTATCACTCTCCGGCAATCAAACGTGGCAATGAAACATCTCCCATTTGTAGTAAATTCTCCCAGCCAAAAAAACCTCAATTTCTAGTGGATTTCCCCGCTTGCATTGTTTGATTCTCCCTGCTGCAAAATGATATCCATTGAATCCGATGAATTTTGCGGATTTTGATGCAGCTGCCTAATCTGGTTGGTGGTTTTAACCATCTTGAAACATATGAGTCATATGAGTCAATGGGAAGGATTCTCCCATATATGATGGAAAAATAACTTACATGTTTGAAACCACTAACCAGTTAATTCAAATCATGATGAATCCCCAACTTTGCTGATTTAATGTAGTTTCATCACCTTTAATTCATCCGAAAATTCCATGGTTTGCCAATTTGGTCACCCACCCAGCATCCAAACTCGGCCAGCCTCACTGGGTCGGAAGAACTTCCAGCGTTGACAGCCGCCACGCAGGCGCCAGCGATGGCAACGCGCCAGCAAGCGCGAGGCGTTGTAGGCGGTGCCTTGTTTCGGGCAACGCGCTTGGATGGATGGATGGTGATCTTTCATGGGATGTACATGGGATTTAACAAACAAAAATGGTGATTTAATGGGTTTTATAAGTTTTATATAGCTTAAAGCATCAACCAGATTCAAAAGCTGCGGTTTAAGTAAGAATGAGTGGAATTGAACTAACAACAATGGTGTGTTATATGGGATTTTAATGGAATTTGGCCAACAACAATGGTGATTCGATGGGATTTGAAAATGAGATATCCTCTGGTAATTCAACAGTTTGCTATGGAAAATTGATGACCATTGTCCATAGTGTGATTTCCAATAGCCAATGCGAATTACCGGAGCGGATTTTCGCTCTTTTTTCGATCTGTAAGGGTTTAAAGTTTATCAGGGGTACCCTCTGGTAAATTAACAGTTCGCTATGGAAAATCACCATGCTATTGATGGGCAAATCAACTATTTCGACTGGGCCATTTTCAGTAGCAAACTGTTAGTCATTACCAGAGGGTATCTTAACCAACACTGGTTGGTGGCTTTAACCATCTTGAAAAATATGAGTTTGTCAGTTGGGAAGGATTATCCCATATATGATGGAAAACATCCTTTCATGTTCCAAAGCACCAATCAGTAATTCATCCGAAAATGGACTTAAATCAACTTTCTATGGATTCTATGGCTATGTTCAATAGCTCTTTTGAATTCTTTTGACATAACCAGAGGGTATCTTACCCTCTGGTAATTTAACATAGCTATTGAAAATGGCCATTTATAGTGGATTTACCCATTAAAAATTGCCTTTTCAATAGCTACGTTAAATTACCAGAGGGTAACCAGCGCCACTAAACAGAACGAATCTTGGAACATGTTGGAATCATCACTGGGCACCAAAAAAGGGGCACCATACGAATCCGCCGAGCGGCGTAGGCGCCGGATGGGCCCCGTGAAGAGAAGGAACGCGCCGGTGCCCACCTGGATCTTGGGAAATCCGTGCTTCGAATTTGACATCCGTGGCATATACCCTCTGGTAAACTAACATAGCTATGGAAAGATCCACCATTTTCAATGGGAAAATCCACTATTTCTATCACCATTTTCAATAGCTATGTTAAATTATCAGAGGGTATCTGGGCAAATTATAATATTTCACAAACCTGAAATGTTGGGCCCTTTTGGGATGATTCCCCTATAAAAACTATGATTCCAGGGTTCGGGAGAACAGTGAGGTCGTTATAATTTACCCAGATATATGTTTGTATACCTATATTTGTATAATATATATATATGTGTGTGTAGACTTACATATTTATTTATTATATAATTTCATATGCTACTTATATGTACATATCTACATTCAAATGCAAAGACTTATACACACTAGATCATATGGACGCAAACAGATGTATCATGTCATGTCAAACAGATATTCACAAGTGGATAAAACTGGAAATTGTGCGAACTCATTTCCGGGAAATGTGTGTAAACAAGTGGTATAGACTGAGGAAGAAGGCCCCTCATTCACTCTTCATTGGCTAAGCTTGCGTACCGATTGGGATATAAATTGTCTTTAGTGACTTGGTGGGACATGAATTACGAAATAACAATTTTGTTACCATGATTATTATTACTATTATTACTTTTATTATTGCTATTATTATTATACGTGCAATTATATCTACCGTCCGGTTATTTAACATAGCCATGGAAAATGGTCCATTTATAGATGGTTTACCTATTAAAAATGGTGATTTTCCATGGCTATGTTAAATAACCAAAGGGTATATATTATCATTACATATTCCACCAACACTAGCCAAAAAATAAGGCGAACCAATCGTGCACCTAACAGGCCAACCTTTTCTTCAAATCCCTTTAGCCAAAGTCGCCAGAAGAATCGCCAATTTCAATGCCCCAAACCTCGGGTTGGACACGATTTCCGTTGTCTTGGGATGGGCTGGAAAGTGGTGAAACCCCATCAGTATGGAAAGTGGCGAATCCCCATCAGTATGGCACAGTTTTCCAAAACCCTTCTGAGTTTGGGCAGTTCACTACCGAACTAGCTAGTGGTAGCTGAATACATGACGTGTGCCAATCTTATTGTGCGATTGAGCTCTGCCGCAAGGACACAAGGACAGCAATCAGAATTTACAATCCACAATGATTACACTCCAGCCATCAGCCGGCAGCCATGGAAACCCACGGCAGAATGGATATTTTTTTTGCCGGGACAATCATCGACATCAATGAGGATTGTCATTGACATGCTTGAAAACCGGAGTGTAGAATAAGTTGTTACTGGGATTCGAACGGTTTGCTTTACAACATGGTAAATCCTAATGATCCTAATGTTTAGAATTGTTTAAATAGCAAACAGGTTCCCATTTTCTTGGTACATCCCCCCGTAAACAGGGATTGCTTGATGGTTATCCAATGGTATCATCTTGATGGTTCCTCTACGAGTACTTTGTTGGTGAGACATGCGACCGTCTGCGACCGTCGTCTTTTGCTGAAAAATCGACATCCTGTTGTTGATGAAGTCATGAAATTGATGGGAATCCACGATATTCCCATGAGATTCTCATGATATTCCCACTGATGGCTGGTTCAATGCCATTCAAGCTGCAACAGGCTGAGGAAAGAATCGCCCATAAGACATCTCAGAGCCTCGGTGTTCCGCGCTTCAGCTCTTGCTATGGAACAACTGTGGTTCTACATCTTCCATGGTTTTATTGTTGGTTTTTACGGTAGATGTTCATAGATAAATAATAGATAAGTTAGATATGTTTGAGATTGTTTGAGAATATTCTTGGAGGATATTTGGATTTTGTTTGAGATACATATGGTTATATAACATAGCCATGGAAAGATCCACCATTTTTAAGAACAGTAAACCATCTATTTCTATGGGCCATCTATACCATGGCTATGTTAAATAACTAGAGGGTATGTTTGGATGAATTTTAGTTCACTGGCTTGGTTTAAGGGAAAATTGGAACCGGAACCCCCCATATTTAATGGTAAAAACTAGCATGGTTTCCGGTAGATTTCCCTTAAACCAATCCAATGATTAGTATATTTTAGCTCTTGATTCTCAACAGAACGAATGCCGCAAATCCAGGTGACAAAACTCGACAGATCAGTCGCTGAGTAGAGCGGCGCGGCTTAGGGCGTTGAAAGCATAGGAAAGCGGATCACCGCTTGACCAATTGAAGTTTCATATGTTGAAAAAAATGATCTATGCTGGTTGGTGGTATACCTACCCCTCTGAAAACCAACCAGTATGTAATACTGTATCTCTAACTCTAACTATCTGCTTATCTTTCTTCATGTGCACCAATACACATTTGCACAAACAACATTAAACAACTGCATTGGTCAGTGCATCTAAAAGTATCTCAAAGTATCTCGTTCCGCAGGTATAGCAACCCCAAATAAATAGACAAGTTAGACATTTGCAAACATGAGGTAACTAATTCTTCGAACTACCATCCTGGAAACATTGTTGGGCATCTTTTTTGGGGGAACTAGATATGAACGGCGTTTCTCTAAATCCCAAGCGATTGGATTCCGAAGCCGAAGTTTGGACCTGGGCAGCCACACGTACAAGGCCCCGCTGGAAGATATGCACACAGCACCTGGCTGCGGACCCCAGGTAGGATCGTAAATGTTGATCCCGGGAAGAACACATTTTAACAGAATAAAACACAAATAAATGATGATGAATGATACATGGATGATTCATACTGATAACTGATCATAATTGATCATCAATGATCATAAATGATGATAACTAATGATAAATGATGATACACGAGCATAAGTCATGATAGACGATGATATATGATAACGTATGATGATAAATAATGATAAATGATGATAAGCCTGATAAGCTCAGGTAATTCCAAAAAGGCATTAATTAGGCATCATTAGGGATCCAAATTTGAGGGTTCTTAAAATATCTTAAAATAGTATTAGGGAGTTCCGCAAGACCAGTGAACTTCATGTTGAAACTCACTACTGCGTGGTGTTTTTCCCTCACCCCCACATTTAAGAAACACCATTTTGTTTGAACAAAACTTGACAACACGGGGAATGTTCAAGGACCAGCTTGGGACCGTTGGAGGCTGCCACTATCAATGGCTTGTGCCGAAAAAATGCCATTGCCAGGCTTATCCAGGCTTCAACTCGCCCTGATCTTTGGGCGGGTGAAGCATCATGAACCACCAGCAGCTCAGGTGAAGTCAGGAACAGGTCCCATATAGTCCCATGATTCTCGATCCAAATCTCCATCTTTGATCAGTACCCTCTGGTTATGTCAAAATAGCTATTGAAAATGGCCATTGATAGTGAGTTTTCCCATTAAACATGGTGATTTTCCATAGTTATGTTAGTTTGGTATTACCAGAGGGTAACCGGGTTGGTTGTCAATTTTTCAAACAACATCAGATACATCGCCATTGACCCCGGCCCGCTGAAACTGCATCAAGCCAGGCCGCACACACGGCCATAGCTCTCCTCATTCTGCGGATCGCGAAGGTGATCCAAATATCTCAAGACCTGCTTCACCAAATGACGTGCCAGGTCCTTAAAAGCGATGGCTTGAAAGATTTGAAAGCCTGGGAGGTGTTTGTCAAGTTCTGCGATCTTCGGGTGACGATTTTTTAATCATTCCATGCAGGGCTGAGGATGGACAATGGGGTAGGACATCGGCCCCTCCAAAAGAAAACATGTCTGAGACTCGATTGTGAAAATGGAAGTGCAACATTTAAGGCTGGGAATGGCTAGATTTTGTGAGGGTTTTGGCCACCCGATCAGAATGAACTAGGGATTCTAGCATGAAAGATTGAGATTCTGCCTGGGAAAATGGGAGAATTGATCTCATTCCATCTGACCTGGCTCGGCTAGAACGATGGTGACATGCAGGATGCCAATGGAACCGCCAACCACCGGGAGGCTCAATCAAATGACGGTAGATGTGAAATGTGACAAGAAGCAAATCAGCAACAGTTTACGCCACGCCTATTCACCTATTCGTCCATTCGCATCAGTCACCAACCTTACCCAAACGAAATCGCCAGTAATGTAGGTATTTTTTCCTTCCAACGAATCATTAAAAGCTTTCATAATTCCCCAGATCACATCTCATCCCATGAAATATCCATACATTGAATTACCATTTTCATCCATAACTATGGAAAATCACCATTTTTAACGGGAAAATCCACTATTTCTATGGCCATTTTCAATAGCTATGTTAGTTTACCAGAGGGTAAAATCCCCAGTTCAATCCTCATTTTCTGGACATCTTTTTTCGTCCGAGAGAGGGCCCTGCCCTTCGATCGGTTCCAACTCGTCAAGATGCCAACGTGGGTTCCAACTCGCCGATGAGCTCTTTCAGCGTCTGAAGCGGCAAGCCATGACTTGTGCTGATCCGGAAGCCCCGAAAACGTTAAAACAAATACTATCTGGTTATTTAACATAGCCATGAAAATCTCTTATAAATGGAGGTTTCTAGATGGGAAAATCATCTATTTCTATGGGCCATCTATACCATGGCTATGTTAAATAACCAGAGGGTACCTGAATCCATTGGGAAAATAGGCATGAAATAAGCACAAATCATCGATTTTATCCCACCATGAACTGCATTATTTATTAGGTGAAATATGACAAGAAACCAATGGGTTCTTGGGTGCACCCTAGCTTTTCATTCCGAACTGCTGGGTGCCATCTGGTTATTTAACAGTTCGCCATGAAAACTCACCATTTTCAATAGGTAAACCATCTATAAATGGGCTATTTCCCATGGCTATGTTAAATAACCAGAGGGTAAATCCCGCTTAGATACGAGATTTGAGATGGGATGTGAGTCAATCGCCCTACACTGAGATTTCTTACGTTGAAATCTATGTCTCTATGACTTATAGCCATCATACCATTCCAGACCAGCCCATATCCATAGCTTCACTGGTCAACCAGCCTTGACGGGCAAACTGCGCCACATGGGTAGCTGGTTTAAGGTGGGACTATCTAAAAAGCTGGTGAGGTAGTAACCACGCCCTCCACGTGCGCAAACACCACCTGCAGCCGGCTGATGTGGAAAAACTCCAAATCTTGGGGATACGAATTGGGTAGGAATTCCGTGACGGTGGCAAAGTCCCAAACATTTTTTTGGTACAATTTCTATCTTTTCTGGTTGAACTTCTTTTGGCAAAGCCTGCTGGGTCAATCTCCAATTCTGATTGATTACCCTCTGCCAAACGTACAAAAAACTATGCCATTTTCAATAGCTATGTTAATAGGGCTACCCCCAGTTCCCATCCATTTTTCATATTTTCTAAAATAAGATGTTCCATGATCAACATATATTATGGGGTACCCCCCATTTGTGGAGACCCTTCAAGTTATATAGGATGATTTTTTTGATGAAACCTATGATGATTTAGGATGATTTCGGATGACTTAGGATGATTTTTAGGATTTTTAGGAAACCTAGGATGATTTAAGATGATTTAGGATGATTTTTAGGAAACCTATGATGATTTAGGATGATTTCGGATGATCTAGGAGGATTTTGAGGAAACCTATGATGATTTAGGAGGATTTCGGATGACTTAGGATGATTTTTAGGAAACCTAGGATGATGTAGGAGGATATTTAGGATGATTTTTAGGAAACCTAGGATTATTTAGGATGATTTAGGATGATTTTTAGGAAACCTATGATTATTTAGGATGATTTCGGATGATTTAGGAGGCTTTTTAGGAAATCTAGGATGATTTAGGAGGATCTTTAGGATGATCTTTAGGAAACCTATGATACACCCCATGTGTGGAACCCCCCATATAGCCATGGAATCTCGGCTGCTCAACTTCCCCAAGCCACACACATCTCCCTGCGGCGGATCCAGAGAAGCCCCGCGCCGGGCCTTGGAAGTTACAGCCCCAATCAGTTGGGTCTGTCCCCATGGTGGACAAAGCCAGAGAAATGTCTATAACATGTCTATAAAATGCTGGCTTTGTATAAATGCCAGATATATAAATGTCTATAAATGTCTGTAATTTACCCAGATATATATATATATATATACCATCTGGTTATGACTAACAGTTCGCCATGGAAAATCACCATAAAATCTCCATTTTTAAGAACGGTAAACCATCTATTTCTATGGGCCTATGGGCCATTTTCCGTGGCTATGTGAAATAACCAGAGGGTAAATGTCTATAAATAATGAGGGTTTTTGATCATGTTATATATATATATATATCCTATGATATCCCCATAAGAACGAGGGTTTTTGATAGTGTGTTAAGAGAGTTACATGTCTGTAAATGGTTGATTCTTAGGAGGACATAATGGTATACATACAATTCACATATAAGATTTCCATAACATTGTATAACCCAGTTCCTATTATGGGTCCAACCATGGGAATTGATACCCCCAAAAGTTGGAATAGGATCTCTTGAAAGTAGGAAGCTGAAGTGAAGATCCGGGATGTGTCAAGCCGTGGTTGGGAAGATGATCTTACAGTAACGGTTGGAAACTGCCATTGTTTGGCTTCCTTGAGGTCTCTGAGTTTTCTTTGGGGTATACCCCATCGAAATTGAGGCTGTGGAAATCCCAAGACAGATCGACAGGTTGCAACCACCTATCTAGCCATCTACCTGGCTATCCATCGGCCTATCCTGCTTTTGTTATATTTCTGGAAGCCTTGGAAACCCCCACTGGTAGCCCATTGGAATGGTATGGACTAGAGCGGTTTCCATTGTAAAATTGCCCAGAAAAACAGCAAAGATCTTTAGGCTGTGAATATATCATAATGATTAGATATTGGTTAGATTATATTTCCACTTCATGCCGCTGAGGTCCCTATGGTCAAAGCACCAACATAAATACACATGTTCGAACACACCTGAATATGATCTTGTTGATTAAGTTCTATATGTCCATTAGTTTTCCTCTTAAAAGAGTATGATCCCTCCATCTAACATAGACCCCGCCAAATAGGAACACGGGTGTTTCTTAGTGTCTATGTTAGTGGCAAATCTCTCATGTCGGGAGCTTAAAGACTAGGAAGTTGAAATCTCGTTCAATCCCCAGGAAAAACACCAATCAATCCGATGAAATCCTAGTATCAAGTCCCATGTCATCCTAATGGAATTCTATGAAAATTCAATCACGTTAAATCACCATTCCCAGATGCTCCATGTAATATTTACCTACATTTGGGCAATTTTTGGGGTACATGTTGGTTAATATTCCAGCACCATGGAGCATATGGGATGAAATCCCTATGAATTCCCGATGAAATCCCGCCCAAAAACCCAGCACAAAAGGGCGCTGAGGAGCACATTTGGTGCAGTGGTAGCGCTGTCGTCCCAGGTGCTGGCCGCTGACGCAGTGAAGTCCTACGCCAAACGAGGGTGTTTTCATGGGGATAGAGATGGACATAGAGACCATATTATGGAGGAACTATTTATCCCATATGCTCCATGTATGGAATATTTATACCAACATTTACCCCAAAAATTGTCCAAATGTGAAATATTTACCTACATTTGGGCATCTGGGTATAGACATACATCATAGATGGATCATGATAAGGAGAATTAAGGAAAATCTCTAGACCATACATAGATGATGGGATAGGATCAGGATCAGGATAATCGAGGATAATTGAGGATACGGATAGAGATAATTCAATCCGGGATACCACCATCCACAGTTGGCTGGTGACATCGAACCAAACCAGCCGCTGCAGATTCCCGGTCGTCAGCTCCACAGATTGAAGCAATCGCAGCGCCCAGATTTCGAGATGGAAGCCATGCAAAACATGTGAAACCGCCGGCGCCTGCCATGATCTCACATGAGCATGTACCCGGCCTGGTAAACGTTTACAGTTCACTATGGAAAATCACCATTTTTAATGGGTAAATCAAATCAACGAACTAAATGGCAATGTTCAAGTTCGCGAATTGCTAAATTACCACAGGATACCACAGGTAAGTTCCCAAACATAGTCATTGTGAATGGGAACCTCCAGAATTCCTTGAAAGTGGTTGAAACCGCCTCTGCAGCGTCCGGAAATCCATCCCCCTTGGTGAATTGCCATGGTGAAAAACTGGTGGTGCTGGCTGTGCCCATCTTGAAAAATGATGGAATTCGTCAATGGGAAGGATGACATCCCATATATGAAATGGACAATTCCAAATTCCATGGTTTGAAACCACCAACCAGATATTATGGAGGAACTATTTCTATCTATTTCTCCCATATGCTCCATGGTGGGCACTATAAATGGGCCATTTCCCATGGCTATGTTAAATACCCTCTGGTAAACTAACATAGCTATTGAAAATGGCCATTTATAGTGGAATTTCCCATGAAAAATGGTGATTTTTCATAGTTATGTTAAATTACCAGAGGGTAACCAGAGGGTACTTTCCGTTGGATGGACGGATCCTGAAAGGACCGGGGATGTCTTTGCCGCCAACAGACATCCATGTCCGCCCCTGGTCCTTGACTACAGAATCGGCCGTTCCGGGAGTCCTCACGAAGGATTTCTTCATGTCGACACGAATCAGTGTCTTCATAGCCATGGAAAACCATGGTTTTTACCATTCAATATAGGGGTTATATATGGATACCCTCTGGTTATGACATTCACAGTTTGCCATGGAAAGATCCACCCATGCTATTAAGAACGGTATGGCCCATCTATTTCTATATATGGGCCATGGCGATTTTCCATGGCGAACTGTTAGTCATAACCAACGGGTCATTGGGATATCTGGGTGTCTAATGTGGATTCTGCGGATTCAACCCCGATTCGGCCATGGAGGATCCAGAGCCTCAAAAACTCTTACTGAAGACATAGGAACTTCCAGTTCCTAGAAAAGTGAAATCCCACTTAAATAGCCACGAATTACTTTTCTCTATCTTTTTGGGAAGGACTACTACGACTAGGGCTGAACTCGTTGTTCTATTTTTCATCACTCCATCGTTGCAGCGTTTTCCTACAGAGACTGATTCTTGTGCTTGGGCAAGAAACAACTTAAACAGCAATTTTGGGTACAGTGAAACCACTGTTTAAGAACCTGGCACTTAAGAACCCCCAGGGTAGGCTGGAAAATTCTTAATCGGTTCTTATCAAAAAAGCTTCCGCTGTACTTCAGAGTTTTGGCAAAGCCATGTTCTGCTTTGGTGAAAAAACCTCTAAGGCACCGTGAACCTGAACCATCCAGTTGGCCTCTCGGAGTGTGGAAAATTCGCTGGTTGGAAAAAAAAGTTACCCGGCATGGTAAACGTACTGACATAACTATGGAAAAATCCACCATGCTATTAATGGGTAAATCCACTATTTCTATGGCAATTTCCATAGTTTTTTGTATGTTTACCAGAGGGTAAACAAATGCAAAAACTTGGATTTGCTCCTGGCGGAGCTCCCAACAAAATCTTTCCTGGCGGATTCATCAAGAGGGCGCGCGGCGCGCCTGGTTCTTGCTGCGCAGACCATAGCAGCACCAGCCGTCGTCCAGGCGAATAGCACCTATGTATAGAACTGCAGCGCTGTTCATGTGAAAGTTCAGCCTGGAACTTTGACCAACCTCCCTTGATTCTTAGTGAATCAAATTGATATCTATACCCTCTGGAAATTTAACATAGCCATGAAAAATGATCCATTTATAGATGGTTTACCTATTAAAAATGGTGATTTTCCATGTCTATGTTGAATAACCAGATGGTAATCTATATGAATAAATCTATATGGATATAACACTATTTTTTGGGTACGTTTCTCTAACCATTGTTCCCATCATTCTACTTTGCTGCTTCAGGTCCTTCACTTGCGACCCGTATCCACTGTCAACTTGGCCAGCATATATCATAATCAGTTCCCTGGTAGAAACGGCGTTTTCAAGACCCACCTTGGTCATTTTTTCTTTTGAAAAGTCCTGATCTGATTGGTACAAATCCCGGAAATCAAATTCTTGCTGGCCAAATCGCATTTTAATGTGTAAAAACCTTGAATTCCGGAAACAAAAATAAAAACACAAGATATCCTAAGTTTGATGGGCAAAATCAAGCCCTTAGCAGCCCTAGCAGCTGAGAACCAGACCGTTTCCCCAAAATTCCAGCCTGGGCAGCGATCGTGCAAGCTTATGAATTGATGAATTGCAGCAACCCGCATAAAAAAACAAACTTAAAAGACAAATCCAATGAAAATAAGTGAGCAATTGCTTTTTATCTGTTTGAAGGTTGCTGCACTGTGAAATTGGCTGTGGATTCCGCCAACCTGCTTGATTTACTTATTAAATAAGGACATTTCACCATGGTTTGAATATGGTTTTCACTCACACATGGAGGAACACTTATGAAATAGTGGGATGAACTCCATATGTGCCTGCTCCCCAAATATGTTTGGGTTCATATTTTGGGTGAATCTGAACCCATGATCACTAACCATAAAATAAGCAAAATCAATCCGGTTGGTTGAAAAATGAGGGGACATGTACAGTATGAATTATAAGCATACCACATGTAATATCCAGTAGTTTAGCTCAATGTAACCACCTAAAGAGGCCCAAAAAAATGCACACCTAGAAATAGGTTAGGTGAAAAAAATCATCCAAAGACAAACCTGGAAACACTGTTTGACATATGTTTGGAGGTTGCTCTCTCTCCATATACTTATATGATTATTATTGCTTGCTTTGTTTTATTTCCACCGGAAAAAAACAACACTAGTCACCCTATTCGCTGAATCGATTTCCCTATTACTATCATTGGTGTATTTCCTCTCCAGCAATGATAGGTTTTGGGGATCCAAGACCCATATAGCTATTGAAAATGGTGATTTAGGTCGTGGATTTACCCATTAAAAATGGTGATTGTCCATAGCAAACTGTTAGTTTCCCAGAGGGTAAACCTCCATTTTCCTATGGTTTTCCCATTAAAACATCCATTTTCCTATGGATCCAGGACCCAGGGGCCAGCAGAAACTTCCTGGTCCGAGCTGCACGTGGTGACATTGCGGACACTTCTTCGCCTTGGCTTGCCACGTGATCCAGGACTTCTCCTGAAGCAACAACAAAATGCAGCCGGTGAGGGGCATATTGGGCTATAAAACCTCATGATTTATATATATACCCTCTCGTTATTTAACATACAGTAGCCATGGAAAGATCCACCATTTTTAATAGGTAAACCATCTATATATATATATACCTCTCTCTCTTCATCGCCTTCTCAAAGAGTTCAGCTGAGCTAAGGGCGTTTATATATATATATATATTTATTGGAATTCCTGATGAATATGGGGGATTTACATTAAAACTCAGATATGGATATAAGAATCCCTGATGGATATGTTTTTTTGGATATACTGGGGATTTAATGGAATGATTATGGAATAGCAAAACCACCATCGAACTAACATCCTGGTTTCACACTTTTCGGCTGTCGGCGTTGCGAAAAAACGGATGGTTTGAATCGCATGAGAATCTAGGCATTCACCAGATGTCATCACCAAGAAATCAACAATATAATTTGGCTTTGGTACAATGTGGTACCTGAATATTGAAGGGAAAACCAAAATTGATGGGTGAGAAACTCAGACATTCAAAGTGTATAAGATTGCCAATAGTTGGTTTCCAATTTTCAGCCACACCCAAATCTACAGATTGGGCCCTGCCCTGCCCTGCCCCCATTTTGTGGTGTCCCTTGCCGATACGATTTGGTCATGTCCTAAGTGGAAGGAAACATGGTCAGCCACAGAACATTACCACCAAAAGAAACCAGTGGATTGTTTAGGCCAAGATCATTCCATGCCAATTGCTTCAAGATTGAACCAGAGTCATTGAATGACACAAATGTCGACGCAAAAATGCCAATAGCAACTAAACAACAATATAGAACAATAAACTCCGTTTCAAAATAAAAAATGTAAATTGATCCATTTTTTTCATGGAGTAATTCTTTCCGATTCTTCTGTGATTGTTGGTGTCTCTTGGCCACAGGTTGATGACACCCATGGATTCGTCACTTTGGCAATGGGTTACCCCCTGGTAATGACTAACAGTTTGCGAACTTGAACATGGCCCAGTCGAATAGTGAGTTTTCCCATTGAAAAATGGTGATTTGGTGATTTTCCATAGTTTTTTGTATGTTTACCAGAGGGTAATAGTGATGATGAATGGTGATTCATGGTGATTATTCAACAGGATACCCTCAATAGATCCCGGATTTCCCAGCCACGTTTGAGGACACCGGAGAATCTAGCCTCTGGTAATGACTAACATATAGCTATTGAATATAATCATAGAAATAGTTGGTTTTCCCATTAAAAATTCTGATTTCCCATAGCTATGTTAAATTACCAGAGGGTATTTCATCATAATGTGGATGATTCCCCTAATCCTAACCATGGTTTACAGCGACGTCGCAGGGTTCGAACATCGTCATCTATCCAGTTTCATGTGCTTCAGAACCCCACGAATATCCATTGATATCGATATCGATGAATATCCATTAACAAAAAGGTATATCATGCAGAAAACTTCCATTCATCAACAATTTTGATGAACATCTAATATGACTTAATCTCATTTTAATACTGTGGATCCACCATATCATTTAAACATCCCCTAAACGAAACCATGGTTTAATAGGGAAATTTCACATACTTGTGACCATTTAGGTGGTGCTTCATATTAGGGATGGGATTCATATCATTGCCAATCTTAGATACCCTGCAAAAAAAATAAATTCTTTGCTGGTTAGTAGATATTCCATGATATTCCCATTGATACCAAAAGACTAGTCAGGATTAAAGTATCCATCTAAGATTGACCTAGAAATCATTTAAGGCCATATGAATTGTGGGGATCTTCCCTTACATAGGCCTGAAAAATAGGTCAAAAATATATTATGGAATCGGTACCTCCAATAAATCGGTTCCTGTTGCATGGCCTTTGAATGTAGGATGTTGGTGAAGCGTAAGGAATTTCCACATATATAATTGTGACCATTATTAGGTGGTGTTTCATCTTAGGGATGGGATTTATATCCCCAAATGACCGTGAAAAATGATCTTCCCCACACCATCTTCTCATCTTCTCCTGCAAGCTGTCCACGAGCTCCTGAAACTTCATCGCCTAATGCCGGCAACCACTGGAAAGTTGCGTTGTGTTGGTAGATTCACTGGAAAACCATAGGGAAACCATGGGAAAACCATAGGAAAATGGAGGTTTGCCCGACCTGGTAAACGTTAACAAAAAACGAACTGGACAGATCACAGATCCACCATGCTATTAATGGGAAATCAATTTCTATGGTACATGTTCAATAGCTATGTTAAACTACCCGGCGGACCTGGCACCGGCCCATGATTGCTTAAAAATTCTTGTTTCGCTGTGGCGCCAGCTCGATTTCATGTGGGAAACAACCATGAAAAAAAAACATCCGTTTTAGTGTGGTTTGCAAC
>Ga0126342_10005350_pt1 | contig 22343 bp, 22 predicted proteins | sample Cyp1metagenome_FD_92528 | JGI IMG/M metagenome (GOLD analysis project Ga0126342, IMG submission 92528) | Coral microbial communities from Lord Howe Island, Old Settlement Bay, Australia - Cyphastrea 1 metagenome | ecosystem: Host-associated > Invertebrates > Cnidaria > Coral ...
TATATGATATATCATATTTAATATATACTATATGATGTGTGATATATATATAATATGTAATATGTAATATGTAATATATTATATATAATATACTATTATATATAATATATAAATATACAATATATTTGTAGTATATAATATATACTATTTAATATATATTTATAATATATAATATATAACATTTAATATATAATATACAATATTTAATGTATAATATATAATATATAATATATAATATATGATTTTATATTATATCACATATCATAATATAATATACATGTATACGTACACAGATATGGCACCCCCGAGATATTTTTTCAGAGCCATATGCATTCACGCATGCGTGCATACCTACCTACCTACCTACCTGCCTACATCCATCCATCCATCCATTGATTTCCTCAGAGGGCATTCTCGCAAATGCGAAACATGCCAATTAGAAAGTCGTTGGCAAAAGTCTCTGTGTTTCACAGAGCATGGTAGTTTCCGCCGAGTTCGGGAGTGCGCCAAAAGGTGAGAGGCTGAATCGGAAGTCTTGGCCCTGGATGTACTGTATCTTGTACTTCACCCCTAGCCCATTAAGAATATGTTCGTATCATTTCCTATGAGAATAGGCGTTGTCATGACCCCAAGAGAAAATCGCCATTTGAATGGGGTACTTTATTCATCTTTATTTCAGACAATCCCATTCATTGATGTATCCTTTAACATATTTTTTCTATTTCTAAGGTGTCTAGTACTAGAAGTGTCGGCGATGAGAAGATGGTCGACACAGGTGCCATGAAACTCCGTGTGCACGACCCGGCCTTTGTGGCTGAACAGAGGCGGATAGCAAATGGTGCCTTGCTCCGACTGGACGACCCTTGATGGTTGTATGGTTGTTGGTCTTTCCATATGGGCGTGTCTAAAAAACTTGGGAGATACGGGATACTCCTCAAATTGCAATGTTAATGGGTAAAGTGATGATAAATTATGGAATTTCGGAGTAGCCTTTTTAAGCAGACTGCGGACTCTGAAATTTCACTATTACTCACATCGCCGAGTTGCTTTCTCATGGAATGGTGTCTATTGCCTATTGCTTCATATGTGTCATATTTGTCATACTATTCCCATGATTTCGCAACGACTTATCAACTTATCGGAACTGTTTTTGTCTCGTTGAAACAGCGTGGTTGTCACGGGTAGCCCTGCGGTGATGCAAAGGTTGGATACAGGAAACTGCTCCTCAAGGCGCTGTTGGAAATGGCAAGCGTCCAGGAGCTGTCCGAGCCCCAGATTTCTTCAGCCAAAATTCCAGTTGTGGTGGGCCCAGTGTTGTAAAAAAAGGAAACCGGTAAACCCACTAATTCATCAAGCCCTGTACCAGAAATGGGTGCTATGAAATAGGATTCCAACATATTCCAACCATCCCCAAATTGGCATTGCGCCTGCCCCATGATTACCATTTGGTCAACCTAATCATCTACTTTCACATGCCATTTTCCATCATCAGTTCCTTGCTGATTAGTGGTAAAACCAGTAACTATAGATCGAAACTAACAATGTTTATATATATATAGCAATCAGAGCAATGATAGAAAAGACTAAGAACAATAAAGATAAGTAACAACAAACATTTTAAGCAATGCTAATGATCATAACAATGAAACATAATGATAATAATATATAATATAATATATAATAATGTATGGTTTCTAAACCACATGTCGTAAACCCATCATTTCCATCCCTTCCGAATCACGTTTTCAAATGCGCTCAGCTTTGGCTCCTCCTAAAGAAAGAGATGGAGCATCAGCGGGAAAGGCACCGCACCGCTTTCAGGCCGTCTGGAAATGGGGGTTTAACCTGGTTTAACCATGAACCATGCTGGTTGAACCAATGAAGAATGGAGATCGACGTGGATTTGATGATATTTCTCTGAGAATGGGAGTAAAAATCCATCAACTGAATGGGATTGAATAGGATATTCGAATGTGGATATAATGGGATACACAACCAACAGTATTTACGTATCGATGTGTTTGAAAATGAGGATTTAACTTTTATTTCACCGGAACCAGTCGATTTTGGGGGTATACATCCCAGAATCAAAAGTCTCAGAGTCCATCTGCAATGACAATGCCAAGAGGGCCGATGGTTTGATGATTTACCGAACTTACAAATGGTACCCTCTGGTGATTTAACAGTTTACAATGAAAAAATACAATTTTGTTATATAGGTATATCATCTATTAATGGGTCATGTTCCATAATTAGCTGCATCTGTTCGTTTAAAAACCAGGGGTCCTCGCCCACAAACATGGCAGGAACATGCCTTGCATGCCGCAGGCTCAGATTTTTCAACAGTTGGATAGGAGGACATATCACCGGACAGCCTTAATTTAACGGTAACAGCCAGGTTTCCGGTGAAAAAACCGAGGCCGTTTGATGTTTGGCTTCTCATGAAGGATGAGGAGGACATAGCTACAGCAGGTGGTTCCAAGGCGGGGGATCAATCGATTGGCCTTCGCACATTTGATGGTTACCTTCACCTGGTATAACAGTTTGCATGGAAGATCAGCGTTTTAAGTAGGTAATTCATCTAGCATGAGCTATTTTGCATAGCTATGTTACTTTACGGGAGGGTAACTAGAGTTAAATACTAAAACATGACCAGATTGGTGGGCCCAATGGAACCCCAATGGGGTCGCCATATCCTTTCTGGCGCATGTTGACGTGCCAAGGTAGAGCCTCCTGAAGTGAAGGAGGAAAGGAAGCACTACTACCGCAGGTGGGCACTGCTTCATGGTAGGGGATCAATAGGACCAATGGGAGCATTTTCGAAGGATGGAAAACTGGATTACAGGAACCTTCGGTTGAGACATCCTCTTGTGGAATAGGCTGGGTCAACAGAGGAGGCAAATGCTTCTGGCTTGGATCTGAGTGCTACACTGCTACACTAGTTGCTAATGGTGAGATGAATGAGCATAGATACACTACTAAAATTCCGCGCCAGATACAGTACTTGTATTAGAAAACGCCAAAGGCTAGCATATTCATTTGCCTTGCCCGATTCCTATATTTCCAACGAACGTGATTGATCTCGCTAAGGGCCTGTCCGTCCATGACAGTTTGGAACCAAAGGGTTTCTGTGATGGTTTGGCTTCAAATCTGGCATTTGAAGGAGTGATACTAGTGAAGCCCTGCACATAGCATACTTTTGACTTTTGACATCTTTCAAATCTTTCAAGAACTTCAAAGCTCGGAAGTTGCGAGGTTTGTACGATGAGTCCGTCCGATTCTGAGTCATAATGCGAAAGGAGACATGAAAAAAAGTCGAGGGAACGAAGGCCGCTGCATGGTCTTCGAATTCCTTGGATTCCACCAAATTCCCATGTGCATGCGCACCCGTCAGTCTGGAATTTTTCCTCAATCTCCACTGATGAAACAAGGGTTTTGCCTTTACGTTTGCTGTAGGAGCTTTGAAGACTCAGATCGAGATACATTAACCATGGTAGTTGACCGCCATTGTTTGGCTTTTGACCATCGCTTCACACAAAAGCCACTTTATGGTCCTAATGAGGACCGACCTTCTCATGAGAATAGCTTCAGGCGGGTTCCACAGAGTCAACGCAGACCACAGAGCTCTGTGCGTCAGTTGTTTGAATCGCCAACTGTGGTTGATTTCCAAATCGAGATGTGTGTCCGAGAGCTGTGGAAGGGGAGACACAGAATGATGCAGAGATTTATTTGAGCCTCCAGCTCCAGAGTCTTGCAAATGTACTCGGATGTCAGACTGTTTCCTTCATATGCATCAGATGTCCATGGATGCTCATTACATACATCCCCTTACCCAGCTTTCAAGCTATCCTTGAAATGGCAGGGTGGGCTCAAAACAGTGAAACTGAAGGCGCGATTGTCTTATGCATCAAAGAACATTGCTCAAGGCTTGATCGAGCTGGCAAAAGCATTGTATCTTTGCGGTATTTTATCATACATCAGTAAGGTTCAACTGGGAGTTGGAAGATTCAATCATTGCTGGCAGCCCATTTTCTGTTTAGAAGATTGGCTGCCCAAATCTGACCAGGTTTCGCGACATCTGCAGCAAGTGTACAGAAACAGCACCAAGATCTGATGCTGGGCCGTTCGGGCACTGTCCTGGGCACAACTTCCGTGGAGCACACCAGGCCGGGATTCAGACTTAGCGAGCCAGAAAAATTAGACACTTAACAAGACGACTTAACTCTGGCCTGTTTCTCCAGAGTAATTGATGTAATTGGAGCCGCTGGTCTTGCAATTCTCCAAAAAGTGGAAATCGGCTATTGCTATTGCGTGACCTGGCGAAAAAGAAGTGCACATTGGCAGAATTCGCTGTGAACCTCTGCCAAGTGTCAGTGTCTTTGGCTTTCCTCGCAGATTCAGAGATCCTCAGAGTTCAAATGCCGCCAATGCCAACTGTTATGAGCCAAAAGCTGGGTGGTTGTTGCTCCACCGACCTGTCACGCCTGGTTGGTGCAAAGCAAATTCATGATGCTGCTATATATTAATTAATTATATTATACATTTATCTTGTATTTCCCATTCACGAAGGGTTTTGGCAGTTTAGAGTTTAGAGCAATTGAAGAAGCCATTTTCCCAACTGCTGAATGGATCCCTGTGCGGTCAGCTCGCAAAATGGGGCCCTGGCAAGATGCCTGGGAAGCTGCGCACTGGAACTTGGGTGTGCCGCTGCAGGTGGGGTCCAGTGGCCGTTTTTTTTTTTTCAGCGAACCGCTCAGCGATCGCAGGAGACCCCGGGCTGTCGCTGTGGTGGTCCATGGAGTGACTTTCAGCACCTGCTGAACTTCACCTTGGCACATGCGCCGGACTGTGATGCTGGAGGGCATAAACATAGCCAGGTTTTTTTGCTTTTTGTATGAATATCTATCTCTATCTCCATCTCTATCATTCTCTATCTATATATATATATCCATATCATTTCCATATCGATATCTATATCTATCCACTTCCATCAGACACACATTGGAAGCGGCTTCCTTTCCAAAGCGCCAGGACTCCGCCGGTGTTTTGGCAGCTCGCTCTCCGGTGACTTTGAGCCTCTGCCAAACTGTGGCCAAGCCACTGGTGCATTCGGTGACCAAGAATCTCTATGAAAGTGCGCACAGGCCGCGATTTTTCGGGGAGCCGGACCTGGATTGATGATATCTATCTACAGTATGATATATATATATAATATATATAATATTACTATATCTAAATAAAATGAAATATAATAAATATATGTATATATATACACAAATAGTATGTAATATTAAATACTGTCTGTCTGTCTGTCTGTCTTCCTTCTACCTATCTGTCTACCTATCTATCTACCTAATTCTACCTATCTATCTATCCATCTATCGATCTATCTACATATCCATATCCATACCTATACATATACCAATTAGCTTGCAGCTTTGCTTGGCAGAATCCCAGCTTTGCTGGCCAAGTTTTTTCCTTTCAGGTGGATGGAGAGTACTGCGCTGGGTGATACTGGCTGGATGGACTTTGGTGAACATTGGTGTCCAGCGGGGCTCATGAGCGCCCTGAGCGTGGCTGAGATGCAAAAAAGACTCACAGATCTTGGTCATTCCTACGATTGAAATACTGTGTTATATACATATTTAATGTAATGTAATGCAATTTAGTAATGCAATGCAACGTAATATACGTAGTATAGTGCCATGATATATTATAGTGTCGTATTGTATATGAAATATGAATAGTATAATACACCAAAACTCACCATGGTACAATATAATACAATGTGATAACACGATATGGTATAGTATTATAGTTTAGTATAGTATAGTTTAGTATAATATATAATATCATGTGACATACAATCGAATACTAAGTACAGCACACTATAGTGTTATATATTGTAGTAGAAATTAGTATAATATATATAACAATATAGCATACTATATTATGACCTAATAGAATATAACAACACATATTCAAATATGACAAAATACAACATAATGCAATGGAATGTAATGCACTGCAATGCAGGGTAATGTAACGCAATGTAATGCAATGCAATACAATATATACACTATGTACACACCCATTCTAACCTTTTCAAGCCTTTGGTTGTTGTTTGTTCTGCAGTTCACCAAGGTCTGTGCCGCGGTGCATGCTCACGTGGCCAGGGCCGGTGCGGAAGACGAAGCGGAGCCGGAGAAGAACATCGACTGGGGAACGGCCTTGGGATATTGGCCCGAGCCACAGTGGGAACGGGGAGCCAGATCAGAGCCGTGGCCCAATCCAAAGCTTGAGACATGAGCTAAGTGTGAATTCCTCGGATATATCTGTATATGTAGTAATGTATATAGTAATATATATATATATATGTATAAACACACACTGTGCATATGTCTAGATAGATATGTCTATGTGTATGTATGACGTAACGTAAGGTAAGGTAAGGTAAGGAAAGGTAAAGTGACGTAACGTAATGTAATGTAGGTATGATGAACGGTATATAATGTAGTGGAATGCAATGTAACGTATATTGTCCATGTAATGAAAGGTAATGTAATGGAATGCAATGTATATAATGTATATAAATATATTGGTACATTAGATTTCAAAGGGATTCTATCGGTATAAGGGTCTTGATGGGAAGAAGCGGCCATCGCAACACAACACGTGTGTTTCATAATGCTGCCATTTTTCATCTCAAGCAAACCCGTGTGACCCACGTTCGCTTTGCCCTCTCGTGTCGTTGTGACGACTGGCGATTCCCGGCGTGATTTCTCGGCCGCGATGTTGCAAGAGCTCTTTGCTGAGTACGAGCCTTTGGACACTAACATGAACATCTTTGACCAACTGCAAGGTGTATTGGGATGTATTTGGTCCAAGCAAACCAAAGTTCTGCTTTTGTTTTGATGTGTGAAAGCTTGTTCTGCTTTTGCGGAGTCCTCTTGATCCCAGGCACGGGGCTGACGAGGCAAGATGAATCAGAAGATATCAGAGATGATGTCGCATTTGTTGTGATATTTCTGAGAGACACACTTTGTTTATCTTTGTTGAATTCAGGTTTATTTTGTTTTGAAGAGAAGAAGACACTTCAAAATCATTGAGTCATTGAGCAACAAGTAGGCTTCTGGCTGTCTCGGAATAGCAACTTCAGCGAAACAGACGGATCAAAGCAGTTCACGCAAGATGAGACCAGAAGTAGAGGATTGCACGCTTAACAACGATGAACAGAACTTAGAGGCCACGAATCTTTGCAAAATACATGACAAAGTGCTGTTTTCCATGCACGCTCTGGGTGGAAGCAAGGCCGTGCAGATCAGCATCAGCTCGGAGCAAGGAGGTAGGTCACTAGTCATTTGGGGTCAAATTTGGGTACCCTGGAATAGAACCAGCGTACAGAAAAGGATCAAATTCTGCAGGTAGGAAACTTGTAGCTCAATGACTGAATGCCTTCTAAGTAGTTGAACCCCATGTAGGATCAGTGTAGCTGCATAAACCCCGAAGCGGAAAGCCCCGGCTGCACTGCCCGCCAGTTGAGATGAAGCCGCAGGAGGCTGGGTAGAAATTTTTGTGTGGAGATGTGTCAAGCAGCTGTGCTTTCTTGGTGCAGGTAGGGGATGTGGAGATGGAACCACGTCGTGCATTTCCTGAGCTGCTTGTCTTGATGGGTGACCAGCGAGGTTTTTTTGGCTCCAGGCCCACTGTATCTGAGGCTGCAGGAGACTGCCGAGCCCCTGAGGCCTGGTTTTCATCAGCTTTCAGCAAATGCACCATGCCATGCCATAGCTGCTGTTCATGGATGCAGTTGGCTCGAAACTCTCGGAACATCGGAACACTACTCGGTTGTTCACATGGAGATATACACTCCGGCAATGGAAAGTCCCGTATAAATGATGGATTTTCCATTGCCAAGGTTGATTACCGGGCCGTGCCCAGTCCCAGCTTGTTTTCTGAATGTTGCTTTTTCCCTTGCAAATCTTGACACCAACATGACCTCGGCCAACCAAAAAGGGTCAATTTTTACCCACGCATTCCACATCCACTGAGCCGTTCCCATGTTTGTCCCTTTCGATGGCGACGGTTGTGCGCGAGGCGGGTGAGAGACTTTGCTATTTCCACATACAACGATGGGCCGCTATAAGTTTTGATGATAATTGCATACCTTTCACATCAAAACCAATAAACCATAATAAACCAGGTTTTTTTTAATCCAAATTAGATCCCATTAAATCCCAATCAGCCGGGGATATATATATATATATATTTAAGGGAGTTGAACTGCCAACTTCCAGTGGTGCCCCAGAGGGGCCATCATTTTTTTTCATTGGATCATCAATTGGATCACTTCTGGAGTAAATCATGGTGACATGGATAGTTTCCCAGTACTGTAACAGTTAGCCACCATTTAAAGGTTATTTATGCCAGTTGAACATGTTTTTTCCGCAACAAAGACATGGCGACTTCCGGTTGCTAAGTTAGACTCCCAGAAAGCAATAGCCATTTTAAATCCAAACCATTTGTTGCTTACCATGTGTTGGTGACATTCCGATATTTTTTTTGGCGAGAAAATCTCCATGGTATGGTCACCTCCAATCCTTTTTTTTTAAGGCAATTACCTGGATTTTTTGAACATGTTTTGCCAGTGAACTTCCAAGGTCTGGTGAAATCCATGATTCTTTACGGGTGAAACTCACCCTACTTGGAGGATAGGAAGTCCGCATTCCCTGGGATTATCCCATGCATTTAGCTGGTTCGAAGTCCAGCGAAGCTTCGCACTTGATGTGGTAAAGCCCTAACCATAAACCATCCCCCCCCAAAAAAGCATCGATTTTTTTATGGGTTGTAAATGTTGTAAGTCGACCATCCCCCAATGGTAGGTGGCATTGGCAGCCAGGGTTTATTTACCACATTCCATTTACATCCATTTACTTGATTTATTTATGATTTTAGTTCCCAATTCCCAGAGTATTCAATGGCTAACAAAAACTCCAGTTTTTGAAAATCAATATCCAGTGGATCCGTCCAGTTGGGTTTACCAGATTATTCATATTATATATATATATTGTTGTAACTATCATAGTAATTATCATAGTAATCATCCATATTGATTTATTGTTATTATTATTACTACTATTACTACTATTGTTTTCTTTAATTGTCCAATCTGATAATATCCATAGTAATATCCACATTCTAATTTATCCACATTATCCCTAGTAATTCTCATACCCAACTGCAACTAATGGCTTGGTTGAGGCCCGTGCGGCGCTGGACTCGCCCCAACTGCTGCGTCGCTTCCGCAGTGGCTCCGCGCCACGGCGGCAGCTGGAACCGCTGGAACCTCTGGAGACAAGCCCTCGGCGAGGCCGGTGCCATGTTGGGAGATCTTTGGAAGTCAAACTGTCAAGCTATGATGGTGGTGATGACGATGACGATGATGATGATGACGACGACGACGACGACGACGACGATGATGATGATGACGACGACGATGACGATGATGATGATGACGATGACGATGACGATGATGATGATGATGATGATGATGACGACAATGACATTCGTGATTTGTTGGATTTTGGACACTTGGGGCATTCTATTTTCAGATCCATTTCGGGGTGACCCCTGTGGATTGCGGATCAGGCGGGAAGGGCCCACGGGTCCCACTGCCACCGCTGCGTGGAAGCTCACAACCACCACGCAGACCAAGGACGGCGAACAGTCTAGGATTGAAATTCGAAATTGTGTTTAAAGGAGTTCAACTAGGCAGTTTTGTTTTTTTCTCCAAATTCTGGCAAGTCTTTGTTTTTTTTTGGGAAGCCTATCAAATTGCTGCTTGTGAAACCACAACTGTTTATTTCAATCAAGGGGCTGTCCAGGCCGCCCTTTATCGGCCCATTCTTGTGTTGTCCTGAGGACGCCAGACTCAAAGCCACCAGAGCGGGAGATTCAGCATTTAGAGAAAGATGACGCTGAGGCCCATATATAATGTCTGCGACGAGACACGCTTATGTGAGGATCTTGATGTCCGCGGTGCATAAATGGTTCTGGTGGATATGGCGGATAGTGGATATTTTGTTCTGGCGGGTCATGATGGAGACCAATGAAGTTGAATCCAGGGAGTAGGTTTGTCTGAGCAGTTTGAAAATTGAGGTGCCCGCAATGAACCCACGGATGAAAATATAATTTCCCGGTTAACTGGGCACTTTGTGACATTTTACCTTAATTCCAGACACACCGAATATCATCTAGTCTATATCCCAATCCCATCGAATCTTTTGGTTACTTCCCATTTTTAGTGTGAAACAATCCAACCCAGTCTCGAGTCGGAGGCCGCGGCCGTCCTTGAAGATTTGGATGCCTTCAGGCAGAGTCTGGAAGAACAGGATATGGTGCTCACAGGCTTGGACTCTGCCTGATTTTTTTGTTGCCGTCGCAGATGCTGCAGATCACAGATTGAAGGAACTGGCAGACTTTTATTTTCGTCAGCTACATTGCGATCATTCTTCCCCTCATGATTACTCATGATTCTTGTCATTCTCATGGTTCTTATTATTCTCGTCATTCTCACCATTCTCATATAGCTCTCGTCATTGTCATCCTTCTCACCATTATCATCATTCCCATCATCATTGGTGCCTCGTCGTCGTTATTGTCGCCGCCCCGCCGCCACCGCCACCGCCGCCGCCGTCGTCGTCGTCGTCGTCCTCGTCCTCGTCCTCGTGACTTTGAAGCGGCCGTTTCTATTGTAACTCCATCCGATGTGATTTATTTTTGATTTTCTTTCGCGTTCTATGGTTTCCGGATCGGGTTCCGTGGGTTTCGCGTTTTCACGCTGAAGCGCCGGTTTTGTCTTGTAATCTGATGTGATTTCTTTTTTTTCTTTGTATAGACTTACCTTCATGTTGCCTAGATTGTTTTCAATTGCCGTGGGTGCCACAGATTCCGCGGTGCCACGGGTTCTGCGGGTTCCGCGGGTTGACGTTCAAGCGCCGACTGCTATTGTAATCTGATGTGTTTTGTTTCAATGTGATTGTCTATGCTGCTTTTTTAAATGCGAATTTTAACATTGGCACAAAGAAATCCTTACTATTTGGCGTTGATATTGGTGTAATATATACTTTTGATACAAAAAGCGAAGCGTTGCTGCCTTACGTGCACCTTCATAGCGGTAGGGTTAGTTGTTCCATGCTGGTCTCAGCCCTCTGGTTGGTTGATGGGGAACATGCCGTCGGCGCTTCGCAGGCTTGGCCAGTCGAAAGGCAGAGCTGCAACACCTGCTGGAAGAATCCCGCCATGAGGCAAAGGAGTTGAGCCAAGCCCTTGCGTCTTTGGAAGAGAAAGAAGAGGAGCTCTGGGTTTTGCGGTCTTCCATGTGTGGCCAAAATTGAGAAATGAAAAAAAGGTGCAATCTGATAGCTCAGTTTTTAACATGTAATGATGGGTGCCTGTCCAGGGTCAAAGAACTCAACAGGGTTAGTTTAAGATATGACGCCCTCGGTTTGTGTTTCGGACTGAATGCGTGTGGATAGACCTTTGTTAATACATGTCAATTTCAAAGCAGAAATCCTCAAAGAGGATGTCTGTTTTTTTCACACATGCAGCAACTTGTGCAGTGACAAACCCAGGAGGTCTTGAAAAACGAGGACGATGAGTTGCAACTGCAACGGGCCAAACAGGCCATGCGATGCAGATTTGTTCGACTACCTCCAAATGAGGGTATTTGAAAATGGGGTCTACCCCCCAAATTGTCATTTGAATGGAGAAAATCATGACTAATTGACTAAACAAAACCATAACTGCCGAGATAAACATGTTTTTTCCCCCAAAAAATCAGACAAACCTGACAAAATGCCAAGACAGACCTATTTTTCTTTTTAGTCTTGGCATTATGCCGTTCCGAGGCCTTGGGACTTCCTGATTGACTTCCTGAACTGCGACATCCGGCGACGATCTTTCCACCCAGTGAGCGCTCTCCTGTAGATTTCTTCAGGTGCAATGGAGACAAGATCCGAAAACACGTTCTTCAGCGAAGCTGGCCATGAAAAAGCTGCCTGCTCAATCTATTGCCCAGTTTTTCTGCTGCCTTAGCCGTTGCCAATGTGGGTAGAGCACCAGTGCAACATTTGTTGGGACACTCACCGTACCTGGGCAGTACGACCTCACCAAAGATGTCGCAAGTGGAAGCGGACAGGTAAGACGCTCAGTTTTGACATGTTTTGATCATTGGATGCGGTGCGTTGCAACCCGGTCCAGCCGAAGTTTCTTCCAGAAAGGCCCGAAAGGCACTTGAGAAGTGGTCAGTGAACAAATTGAAGCAACCGTTGATCATTGTACCGATGCAGGGATTCATTGGCGCAGAGCCAATGTAAGGCTGGAGCTGTTTTTTCGTGAACTTTCAATATCCAAACTTCAGCGGCTCGGTGTCCAGAAATGGATTCTTGATGTGATAAACCCAACCCATTGATGGGTACCCTCTGGTAAACGTTTACATAGCTATTGAAAATCACCATTTATAGTGGATTTGCCCATTAAACATCGTGATTTTCCATAGTTTTTTGTCAGTTTACCAGAGGGTAAAAGGGGGCATAATTTATGGATAACTACGACCTTAGCAGCCTCGGCAGGCTGCTTGGCTGGTGCATCTGGGGCCGGTACGTTGCCATCGTGCAGCGGCATCGCTTCGCCGTGGGCCGTGGCTGGACCTCGTTCTTGTCGAAATGGCCTTTTTTTGTCCGGAAAATATTGCGTGCAATAGTGTTGTATAATATGGTTTCTATCAACAATAATTGACAATACTCTAATATACTCTAATAATATACCAATAATCCTATTTTTATTGTATAATATTCATATAATATGTGGTTTATTAGAGTGTTGAAAAATTGGGAAACCCACAATTTTTGACAATATCCAGTGGTGAATCATCATATTTCCTATCAACAAATTGCCAGAAAGGCTCTGGCAACAAGCACCTAAACTGAGGATACTGTATATACCTCACATTCTTGGATGCACTGAAATGGGGTAATGGGGAAAATGATCAGCCATTGGATTTGGGTGTTCCCTCTATTTCTTGGCCAAAGATGCGACAGCTTCACGACCCCAAACTGAGTCCCCCCTGACGATTGGATTCCAGGCTTGACATTTGGGCACTGAGATGGATGAAAAACAAAAAAGATCTATTCCGAAAATTCACTCATCCTTTCGCAGATTTATTTTTGATTGCTTTTAGTGATCAGCTTTTAGTGATCAGAACATTTGCTTGACCTGGTGAGGTGGCAAGAATTGCGTGCTGCAGCCGAAGATGTGCAGATTGCCAGTGAAACGTGAGGCCGCATGAATTTGGGACAAAGTCCCCATGTGTAATTCTGATGTTGGATGGAGTGGACCAAACTGGCTGAAAATGCTGGATACTGCAAGAGCTGCATTACTGCTCTATGAATAATCGAAGTGAAGAAGCATTGTGGTGAAACAAACCTGCACCAAACTTGGTACTTGGATTTTTGCCGAAGTTGCTGTTACATTTTGGGAAGGAGACGGTTTTAATTGATGCTGACAGTTTCTATGAATCTTTGACATTTGCGGATGCAAACTCCAAATGAGAGTGCGATTTCATTTGAAGCAGCTAAGCTTCACGTTCTGCACAGCTTGCTCAGCTTACCTGAGCTTACCACTGAAGCGCCTTGCCTGGGGAAGGGCAGTCGAAGAAAAACAGCTTGCCTTGAATTGTTCCCAGGGATAAAGATCTGTCGGTGATCAGCTTGCAAATTTGTGCCTCACCCAACATGTTCTTTTTGCTGAAGCAAAACCGGAAAAAAAGCACAGTCCTCCGCCATGATCGCGTGCGCAAAGCATTAGCTCTTTTTAATTCACACCTAGGCACTGCCAGAGGATCTGCACTCACAGCCGAGCAGCATCAACAAAAGAGGAGACTGGATCTTTTTGATGTTTTCGAGTAGTCCTTTGCTGATAGAACAGACACTTCCATGGTCAGAAAAACCTCACACCTGGAGCAAGTAGACGTGTCTAGCCAGCTCATGCACAGGTCAACTGCTCCTTCACAGAATAGGGACATAATTGACATAATTCACAAGCAGTCGGGAATAAGATGCACCCGAAAAGTTCACACATCTTCATCCACGCAAGCTTTGAGCATCTTCCGGCAATGTCGTCTTTAGCCGGCCGTGTGCGGTGGCTGGGATGTAGAGTGAAATGCAGAGGCACGCCAAGGGCTCTGACTGAAAGTTCAGTGTACCAGGTGCCGTGCTTTGCACATTTCGCTCTGCAGGTGTTGTGCGATGTGGACGTTTGGCAAGCTACTCTGCATCTGAGGCAATCAAGGTTGGATCACATTGGATCATGGTACCCTCTGGTAAACTAACATAACTATGGAAAATCACCATTTTTAATGGGTAAATCCACTATAAATGGCCATTTTCAATAGCTATGTTAGTTTACCAGAGGGTACAGCTGCTCCTGTTGCGTTGCCTTTCAGCCGCCACTGAAGAGCCGCCACGGCTCTGTGCCAGGACCGCCAGGAACAAGAATCGCCGCAGTGGTCACAGGCTGTGGATTGTTGCGTGGCCCGGGTGCTGATTGTACAATGGTACTGTAGTGATTGCACAGAATACTTAAGATACATCTTGATACATTCAGAGACTCAGAGACATTCAGTGCAGTCTAGAAGCTTAGTAACATTTAGTAACCAGACTCATGGCTTTTCCCTTCAAGACATGCAGAAGTTCGTCATCCAAGTCGTTACAGGAGGCCCCGTTGCTGGTGCGTGCCAGCCTCGTGGGTGCAAGTACTGCAATGATGACGCCACTCTTTCCGGTCATTGGCCTCAACTATTTGGTCTTTCGCCACTTGCCGTCAATCCCTGGAAGATCCAAGTTCGAACTGGAAAGTTTCCCAAGAATTTCAAGATTTTGAGGGCTTGCAGCCATCAAATTCATCTTGACAAAAACAGCCCTGGCAGGATCTACTAACTTTGAGTCTGCAATGACTTTCGTTTGGAATGGTTTGGAGATCTTTTCGCTATGGAGTGGCATCCTTGCACTATCTCACTTTTCTCAAATAACGTTGCTGGATCAGTTGCGGTTTCCAGTTTCAGTGACAAAGATCCTGAAATTCTCCAGCAAGAAGCCAGCGATGAAGGTGTCGCATTTCAGTAGATTCCCAAGCAATCTTTCATTGGATAATTTTTTGTGATTCTCTAAGTGACCAACCAAAAGCACCATCTTGCTTCTGCTGAACCCACAGAAGAGCTTTCACGATTTTCTCAAGGCCACCCGGATGCTTTTGGTGATGTGTTTTTCAGCGCCACTTTAACCATCCCCAATTCCTTAGCAGACGACCAAAGGTCACGTGCCGGCGGATGTGCGGATGGTGTGGTTCCTCGGCGAAGTTTGGATCAGAACTCGGTGAAAATGGACCAAACAGGAGATGTTCTGGTTGGTGGTTTGGAACATTTGGATTATTTTTCCATATATATATATATATTGGGAATAATAATCCCAACTGACTTTCATATTTTTCAGAGGGGTAGGTATACCACCAACAAGTATTTCTTAAATGGCTATGATGATCCATGCGACCACATATTCCTGATCCCGGAGGGGGACCATCAACTGGGACGGGACATAATTGGGACAGGATTTTAATGGGAATACAGTGGGATAGGATTTGCCCAGAACTAAGAGACACCGAGTGTATTCATACGGGTGGTACCAATTTAAAGAGTAACTTGTCCCTATTTTCAAGGTTTCCCCATGTGTTGCCAGTGGCACCCGGTGGTTTTGACACATCGAGGCTTGGAGGAACTTCCATGGTGTCCTATTCCATCATGACTTTGGTTCCAAACGCCTTCTACTATGCTCCGGTACTTCTGCCATTTGCGCTTGGAAATGGCGTCGTCGCAGGCAGGAAATTTCTGAGAGCTTTCTGCAGAAACTACGGCAGGCGATCCAAGAATCCCGTGGAACGGAGTAACGAAGCCACTGAATTTCTTGGGACGCCAGAAATCTGATGCCTTGAAGATGACAAGGACCTTCTTGTGGCCTGACTTTGCAAGGTTCGCTATACTTGGCAGCAGACGTTCTTGCTGGTGGACCCAAGGTGAGTGTTGGGGCTTATCCACCTGCATCAAAAGTTCCACTGCAGATGAACGGTGAACTTGACTGCATCAATAAAAGGAGCTTTGGCTTTTGATATGTTTGCTTGTTCCGGATGTATCAGAGCTGAGCATTCGAACACTTCGCCCATGTTTTGATTAAGACTTAATACCGAAGAATCTTTAGTGTCTGGAAATGTGGGGCAAAACCATGCAAAACCCCAAGTTGAATGCCTATTTTTTATAGGGAAAATCCATGGGAACCAATGGGATTTGGGGGTACCATGGGGTAGCCTATTTTCAGACAAAGCCAACTGGTCAGAAGCCTCTGGAGGCGCTGGCCCAGCATCGCCTTTTCAACGGCCTCGTACCGCTTTTTGGTCCAGCGCTTGGTGCGACCACTGCCATGCTGGTCCCGTACACCTATCCGCTCTGTGTGGTGGCCCAGATGATCCAACGATGCCACCGGAGGTTCATGATGTTTAACATTGTTTCAGTGAGCTTAAGGCCATATCAGTGAAGTGCCCTTGTAACATCGCAGGAGCCAGTTCTACAAATTTGATGCAGCTGTCGAAACATCCGATGCGTTTGTTTCGTCCATCCACTCAAAAGGAGATCGAAAAAGTTGACAAGCAGGGCCCCAGCAGGGCTGACGTATTCTTACGACACCACGAGTGCCAGGGATAACCAGGATGCAAGTTACTGAAAAATGGCTGAGGTTGGGGCTTTGTCTTTCCGTGGGACGACTCTTTTCAGGACTTAACGATGAAGACAATCTTTAATGAAGCTTGGACTCATTGCTTTGGCCAGAGGTGGTCATTCTATTCATGGGTGTTTTTGGGGTTTCTTAAAGTGGGGGATCCCCAATTAGCTGCAACGTTTGTCATTTTAACTGGGGAAACCGGTGGTTGTGGATACCGGAGATTTCGAGAAACAGCCATTTCTTTGAGAACTTCGACCAGTCACTTGGAGATGGGTTAAAACCTATGAAATTACTGGGGGAATCAGCATCCATTAACCAGCATTTTTAGGGTACCATTAACCATTAACCAATATTCACCATCCATGAGCCATTAGCATTATTTGGGGGAATTAGCATTTTCCATCCATTCACCAGCTGTGACAAGTCGTCGGCGCAAACGCCAAGGTCTCCACTCATCCCTTCGTGTCTTCCTGCCTGTCCTTCACAGGGCTCGCTGCTGGCCTGGTGATCCACAAGATGCTGGAGCCGGTGAGACACGGCTGCAGCTGATGTCCTGGTGGCCTTACTTCTCACTGCTGGGTAAGGGGACCTTGGGCCTCCAATCTCCATCATTCCACCATTTCTTCAACACTTTCCAGCAACTCACCTGATTTTTGCTGATTCATCCATCAGTTTTGGTGAGTCATATAGGAATCTGGCCCAAATTCATCAGATTTCAGCAGATCCTCCAACTTTCCATCTGGGAAGATCCTCAGGATTCTGGGCCTTCCAGGTTGGTCTTGGCCCTCCTTGGCCGGTTCCGTTCTGGCGGTGTCGGGCTTTGGACTCATCGCTTTGCACCCTATCTGATAGCTGTCGAAGCCGCTGTTGTTCGAAATCAGAGCTGTTGAGAAGTTGCTGTTGGGCCTTGGGTTCTATTCTGCAAGGTAAAAGATGTATGACATACATTGCAAATCATTGATATAGACAGTATATAGGCATACATAGATTCAATATAGATGTCTTGTATACATACACTTCATATATGTCGTGATGTATATACATATACATTATATCTGTATATATATATATATATTATACCTGCGAGGTATTCAGCTTCCAGTCGGACAACTGTTCCGCATCTCGAAGATGCAGACCTGGACGATCCAAATCTCAAAGGTTGGATTTGGGCCTCTTGGCACAAAATGCGGAACCCCATAGGTACCAGAAAAACACCAAGCACATGATGGTAGAGAAGTAAGGTTTACTGAATTGAATGAATTTGAGTTTAATGGGGCGGTCCCGTCCATCATTTTTAGGGTTTAGTCATGTTTAGTCATGTTTAGTCATGTGTATCATGACTCGGCATGACTCCAATTGTTCCCCGAGGCTTCCAAAGTGAACTGCATGGTTTCGCCGGAGGAACTCTGCTGGGTGCCTTGGCTTTTTGAGGAGGTCACAAGGATGGGAAACATCTGTGAGTGATGCTGAAATTATCATGACTTTTCTTAGATGATCATCTGCAACAAAGGGCAAACACTTCAGGGAGTGATGTTCTTCTTCTTTTTTTTCTAAACTTCAGTCAGAAATTTGGAGAATCACCAACAAAGAAGGGAAAGAGGCAAGAGAACACGCGGACAGGGTGCGCGCGCGCGCCAGCGGAGGTTCCTAGCCTGGATCATCGCAGTGGTGATGCTTGCAGCATACAGCTGGAACCCAGTGCCGGGGCTGCATGGTCTGTTCACAGGACTGGAGGGTTTGAAAAGTATAGCGTTTCTTTTCCTAGAATTTCATGGTTTAAAATGTTTAAAACCTCATTTTTCCAATGTTTCCTATGACCTCTCCATGTGATGGGGTGAATCCAGCGAGTTTTAGACACACCTACCAAGAAGCAAACAACATGAACCAACAGCAACTTTTGTAGAGGGGCTGTGAGCCGTGAGAGAAATTCGCCGGGATTCCGGGCTCCAGGTGCAGGACGCACCCCAGGAAATAACTAAATTCGAACAACTTGGAACTCCGAACCTTCTTTTTTTTGGGGGGGGGAAGACCCTCCATGCATATACCAACGGGAGTTGTTGTTATTATTTCAGGGAGGCGGGGGTCCCCAAAATAAAAGGTTTCGGGTACGCCCTCTCCAGGTGACTTCAGAGAGGAAGATTTTACTCTCAAGCGGAAAGGGAAGCCTGTTAAAGGTCCGATGCTGGTACACTGTGATTCCCTGGGGCGTGATGAGTGCAGGGGGTTCCACAGTATCTTTTATATATTATATATTAGATATTAGATATTATATATTATATATTATATATTAGATATTAGATATTATATATTATATATTAGATATTAGATATTATATATTATATTATATATATATATATATAAATTATACCATATAGAACAAAGCGCGATTCCACAACTATGTTCTCACGATTCCAGAACCAAAACCACGCGATTCCAGAACCAAACCACGCGATTCCGCAACCAAAACCGGCGCGCTTCCACAACTGCATTCTCACGATTCCACAACCAAAATCCCACGATTCCACAACCAAAGTCCCACGATTCCACAACCAAACTCCCACGATTCCACAACCAAACTCCCACGATTCCACAACCAAAATCTCAGGATTCCACAACCAAAATCTCAGGATTCCACAACCAAACTCTCAGGATTCCCCGCTTCTTTGGGAAGACTACCGCTACTTACTTTTTTGACAAGATACAAGATACTTAAAAACCCCCCACCCCCGCAAAACTATACATCAAATTTAAGTCTTCAGCAAGCAGCCCCGCTTCTTTGGGAAGACTACCGCTACTTACTTTCATTACAGAAGATTCTTGACAAGTTACAAGACATTTAAAAATCTTCCACCCCCGCAAAACAATAGATCAAATTTAAGTCTTCAGCAAGCAGCCCCGCTTCTTTGGGAAGACTACCGCTACTTACTTCCATTACAGAAGATTCTTGACAAGTTACAAGACATTTAAAAATCTTCCACCCCCGCAAAACAATAGATCAAATTTAAGTCTTCAGCAAGCGGTTTGGTTCAAATCCCTTTTGGTTTTGGAATAACACGTTTTGGTTATGGAATAATAGTTGGTTGAGGAATCATACGGTTTGGTTAAATAATATTTCGTCTTAGTTATGGAATAATCGTTGGTTGAGGAATAACACTTCATGGTTGAAGAATAACACGTTTTGGTTATGGAATAATCCTTGGTTGAGGAATAATTCGTTTTGGTTATGGAATAATTCGTTTTGGTTATGGAATAATCTGTTGACCATATTATATATATTATATATATTATATATTATATGTATATTATATATTATATAAATATATTGTATATTTATATATTGTATATTTATATATTATATATTTATATATTATATATTTATATATTATATATTATATATATTATGTATATATTATATATTATATATTATATATTACATATATATATATATATTATATGATATATATATATATATTATATGTATTATATTATATATATTATATATGATATATATATATGATATGATATAGATATATATGATTTTTATGATATATACTACATATCATCATCATCATCATCATCATCATCCATGAGCTAGGACTCCCTACTGAATTTGAAAAAAAGTCTTCCTTTGACCAGGCTTGGAGGAATACAGGAAGAGCTGCAGGTTGCGAGAGCGCGCGAAGAAAGACACAGCCAGGCAATGCGGATTTTTATTCTTCCAGTCTTGTCTATCTCTTGGTCACCGCTAAAGAGGAGAGATGAAAGAAATGAATATGGCCAATCGGACCGCATTTTCAGTGTTGACTTCTTCGAGTTCTTCTAGGGACACTTGGTACTTGTGAGGCAACTCTGTGTTGTCGCTTCAGCTGTCAGGTGCTTTCTCAGCCACTTCGAGGCTTTTTGGGATGGCCTGTGACCTGGCTCCAGACTGTCCAGAGATGTTACCTGCAGCTTGTTCCTTTGCAGGTACAAGAAGTCTCTACAAGCCTCAGATCTGCAAAGAGCCATGACTTGAGAAATTTATCTTTCTCATTATTTTGTTTGAAAATGCACAGAATGATGCAGACCACTTGTTCGGAATGATTTGATGATTTTATCTAACATGATGTCGCCACATAGCTGCCGAGGATTGGAACAGGCACTGCGTGTTCCCCGAGTCATGGAAGATGCTTTGGTCTTCTGCCTTCAAGATTTGGATCCAAGAGGCTTGATCAAGCCGTTGGAGGCCGGCTGAGCCTCGAAGTACGGAGGAAGTTTGGCGGTTCGTCGAAGGACGCACCGGGCGTTTCCCTGGCCAGGAGCTGCAATCGCTCTTCTCCAAAGATTTGCCCAAGAAATCTGCTGCAGAGCTAGCTACTTGGCAGGAAAAGCTTCGAGAAGATGCCCCAGTGGGGCTGACCACAAGATGGATAAGTATGGTGAAATCTCAATCAACTCTCTCTCTCTCTCTATCTATATATATATACATATATATACATATATATATAGACATGTATATATTACTCTGCCAGCATTGCCAAGACGAATGTAATTTCCCATTGCCGGTAGGTCCAAGACCTGGGCTCATTGCGGGCAGCGCAATTTCGAGAGCTTCAGCGAATTGCTAGGGGTCAGACGGGGCCCTTCAGGCGAGTGACAGGAAAAATAGAAGCAGAACTAGGAAGGGGTAGGAAGGGCTAGGAAGGCAGCAAAAATGGCGGCTTCTTTCATTTCTTCCTATATATAGTTCTATAGATTTTGTGTTGCTTTTGCCAGTTACCAGTTCTTCTGAATTTCACCAAATTCTGCCAGGGCAGATGAGATCCAAATGAGTCTGGAAAAGGCCAAGATCAAGCCCGACAGGGTCCTGCAGTCCCTGAAAGACCTTGCTGCTTGGTGCAAAGGTCCTTCCAAAGCTTTCATTCCCACCAGCAGAAATGACCATGGAACAGTCTGCGGGTGCTGATCGTGCTGCAAAGGATTGGAAGTTCAAGGATTCGGCAGTGCGACGAAGAAACGATTGGTTGCTACTGCAGATGTGGAAAGACGAGCAGGACTGGAGAAATTTGGGGTCAAAATTAGATACCACCAGACCAGAGAATGGATTGTGCAATCATGTACAATATGGGTTTGGTTTAGTCTGGTTTAGTGTGGCTTAAAGAGGACAACCCAAGAATAAACCATCCCATTATATATAACAAACCATTTGGGAATCATGTTGCATCATCCCAACTAGGAGTATACAGTATACCCGATCATACATTCCAATCGGGGATGGTGTGTTACTGGGTTTACCTCATTATATATAATATAATATAATATAATATAATAGTTATATATAGATAATATATATGATACAATATATAATCATATGTATATAATATAATATATATATATAATATATAGATAGTATATATATATATAATACATTATATAATAATATATATATATAATATTATTTAATATATAGTATATATAGATAATATATATATATACATGTTAAAATAATGTATATATATATATATATACAATATAATAAAA
>Ga0126342_10005351_pt1 | contig 22342 bp, 34 predicted proteins | sample Cyp1metagenome_FD_92528 | JGI IMG/M metagenome (GOLD analysis project Ga0126342, IMG submission 92528) | Coral microbial communities from Lord Howe Island, Old Settlement Bay, Australia - Cyphastrea 1 metagenome | ecosystem: Host-associated > Invertebrates > Cnidaria > Coral ...
GTCAGGGTGTAAATTTTACTGTGAAATTGAATATCAACATCAGTTACATCAATCCGGGCTATGCATGGGGCTGTGTATGGGGCTATGTATGGGGCTATGTATGGGGCTGTGTTTTGGAGAAAGAGACTCTATACGTATAAATTGACAGAAACAGGCACTTAAACAGGCTAATGTTTGATAATATATATATATATATCCAAGTCATGGCGGACTTTGACCTCGCCACGCAACGAGAAGACCATCAAGCAGTCGGCCTTGAACTACGCTGGGAAGTGTATTTCTCATTTCCGCCTGCAGGGTCATGCGATCCCAACTGTTGAATGGTCCTCCGGCGAAGTTCAGCACTTTGTCCGAAACCAGATGAAAGAGCTTCAAATCATGCTCTGGGCTACTGATTTGGAGACGCAAGAAGTGCATCTCAGTGACCAAATCCAACAATTCCTACGGCAAAAATGTGCTAGGAAGCCGTGAGGCCGAGAGCACCCAAGAAGTCCTGCATTGACAATGAAGTTTTGGAAGCCAGAAGTAGCATGCTCAAGTACAAGAAGCAGCTCAAACATCTGAGATCCCGCATCAGCAGAGAGAGCCTTGCTCTGATCTTTGGAGCATGGAGCGGGAAGAAGCAGTTTACCTCCTGCTGGGAAGTTTTCAATTATGGCAGCACTCTTCGAGCTGGTCTCCTCAGGCCCTACGCTAGCTTCACTTCTCGAAGGCAATGTGTCAGAACAAGTCTGAAATCAGCCAAGATGAGACTCATGGTCCAACGCCTGGACCCGATCAACGAGCAACAGCGGCGCACAGCATTCTCTGCCGGATGCGCGATTTCACAGGACCCACAAATCTGCGCAAACAGAAACAGGCGACACTCCCTTTGGCGGTCAATGCGCGAGGTGTGCCATGTCGCTCGCCAAGTGAGGCTTTAGACGCGTGGATCACATGGAAGGTGGCCAAAGAAAGTCTCGTGAAGACTTGCGAGAAGAGTGGCTACATTCCCTTAGGGAGGAACAACATGCAGCCTTCAGCCTCAATGCCGATAGCCTGGTCGACTTAGAAATTGCCTTTCGCAGAGTCGCTTGTGGAAAGGTGATTGGGCCAGACAGGATCCCAGGTGAAATCTGTCACTATGCTCCCAAAAGCTGCGCCAAGACCAACTTCGCCACTCTTTGGAAACTATTCCTGTTTGGTCATGAGGCGCTGACGTACAAGGGAGGTCTCCTCATCAAAGCATACAAGGGCAACGGAGAGAAGTCCTGGTGCAGTTCTTTCCGATCCCTTCTCATTTCCAGCCATTTCGGCCAGGCAGTGCACCGTGCTATGAGGGCCCACCAAGCTACGGTATTTGAACATTACCTTCAAGCACAACAAATTGGTGGTAGAAGGGCCATGCCGGTGACCTACGGAGTTCACCTGGCTCGCGCAAGGCCAAGGCGGCTGGACGTTCCAGCGCTTTCTTATTCTTTGACCTGCGTGAAGCCTTTCGCCGCATTTTGCGACCCATCTGCATGAACGGTTCAGTCACTGATGAGGCGCTAGCCACTTTTTTCAACATGCCAGAGAACGCGCTTGAGGAGCTCCACCGCATTTTGGACGGCCCCTGTGCGCTTGAATTGGCGCACCTTGCCCCTTTTGAGAGGCGCAGTGTGCAAACTGTGCGCTCACATACACATCTTGGGATGAAACAGCAGCCAGACGTGGTCCAGACCCATAATGGCCCCCGACCAAGAGACCCGTTCGCAGATATCATTTTCAGTTATGTTTGGGCTACGGTTTCGCACAAACTCCAGAGCTTCATGCGTGACCAGGGCCTCATCAGCGCTTTTCCCAAGCTGCCGAAGCTACAGCTATTTCGACACATGGATGCGGACATTCAGTGCACTGAGGAGTTCCTTATAGCCCCACTTGGATGGACGACCTTGCGGTATGCGTGCAAGGTGATTCGCCTGACCAAGTGGCACACAACATCGGCATTGTGACAGGACGTCTCCTCGAACTCTGCATGGAGCACTGTATGACACCCAGCTTGAGCCGCAACAAAACAGAAATTCTTCTGTCACTTCGAGGCAAACAGTCCCGCAAGCAGAAGATGAAGTTCCTTGGACCTGCAGCAAGCGGGGTCATGCCCATCATCTCCGAATATGGAGTGTTTGAGGTCCCACTGACGACAAGCTATTGTCACCTCGGGGGCTTACTCCAACATGCTGGAGATCAACGGGAAGAGATCCGCCGTCGTCTTGGCATAGCGTGGTCTACCATCGCAAGCTGCTGTTCCGCAATTGGGCCCTTCCTTTGGACAAACGGTGTCAGCTCTTTGAACCGCTGGTACTCAGCAAGCTCCTTTACGGAGCAGAGACCTGGGTTGTGACGGAAGAAGGCACTGCTCGTTATTTCCACGCTGCGGCGATTCGACTTTACCGTAGACTTCTTCCGGCTCCTGCGGGTCAACACCTTGCAGATGTTGAGATCATGTCCAAGGTAGGCTTGCCGAGCCCTATTGACCTCTTGCGACCCTATTTCATTGTGGAGACAGGGAAGGGGCTTCTTGCCTGTGATGCGTGGTGGACCTCCCTCATTGAAGAGGACATGGCCTGGATGTGGCAACAGGTGCGCAACAGCTCACACCTCCTTGACCCCAGGCAGCACTGGGCAGCATGCGAAGAAACATCTTGCTGCATCACCGCTCCTACTGGAGACGATTAATACGCAGAGCATGTGGGCACTCCATCCTACAAAGTTCACACAGTTTTGTCGTGACCTTTATGACTATGTGCCACACCACAAGGTCCTGCCTGACAAGTCAAGGCAGACAAGCCTTTTGGGTGCCTACTCAGTAGGCGCAGATGCAAAAGTCGTGCAGGTGAAGCTGCTCACATGTTTCGCGTCCATCGCCAAGTAGCGAGACGAAGAATGCTGGTCGATTCGGTCAATTGCCCGGCATGCCTCAAGGAGTACCACACCATGGAGAAGCTCAAAGCGCACCTCTACTATGCCCGCAACTGCCGCCTCACCCTGCTCAGTCGCAATTACGCCTGCCAGTCAGTGCCAGGTGCTGGATCGCCCGACTCCTATACCACCTTTACAAGCGGAAGGGCCACGCCCACAACCACAACGTCTTGGTGAAGAGACCGAGGTTGACACGGACCTGCACATGAGCTTCATGGAGATCTTCCTGGACGCTGAGGATGTTGACGACGCAGTTCGGATGATCCTGGAAAAGCCTGAGACTAGCCCTGTCTCGTGGACTACCTGGACAAGCACAATGGACTTTTTCATTGAGACGCTGGAGGAGGCCGATGTGCAAAGATGGGACGCTCCACGACAGATGGGGTCTGGACGCGCCCTTCGCGGAGCCTCCGCAAGAGCTCGCTGATCTTGAACAGGAATGCATTACTTGGACCGCATGCCACCCCCGAAGGACTACATCCTCCACGTCGTTAGCATGGACATTGTGGTGGACTCGGTCTGGGGCGATGATATGGTGCCGGGAACGCGAGACTAGTGACTACTGGCTTCGTGCAGCAGAAGCAGGACACGTGGTGGTCGCCTTTCTGGCTGGGCCACCATGTGAGACGTGGTCCATTGCGCGTGGCAAAGCCATTGCTGACCGCTCACGCCACAGACTGCCCAGGATTGTACGCTGTGCACAACAACTTGGGGACTCAAGTGCTTAGCGGGTCCTCGCGTGCAACCAGTTGCTCACGTTTGTGCTGCTCATGGCCTGCCACATGGTCTCTACAGGAGGCCTTGGGCCTTGGGGTTGTGGAACACCCCGCTGAGCCGGCCGACGAATCTGCAGCGGCAATCTGGAAGCTACCTGCTGTCCTTGCCCTTCTACAAGCTCCAAGAGTTGAACGTCATCGGATTGCACAAGGATTTTTTGGGGTGCCCTCCCCCAAGCCCACCGACCTCTAGGTCACCAACATGCCACATATCGTGCCAGCTCTGCGAGCATGGATGACGAGATCGGAGCCTCCGAAGACAAGGCCATTGGGCTGAACGAAGAGGGTTTTTGGCGAACCGGATTTCTGAAAGAATATCCGCCCGCCACGTGCGGAGCACTGGCGGATTCTTTCCGCACTGGCTTGGATAGCCTTTGCGTGATGCCTGGACCTGATCCGCCAGATGTAGAGCTGAGCCGCTGGAAAGCCCTAACCGTGACTGAATACAGCAGTCATCTAGGTGGGGACTATGTTGGCTAAGGCGGAACGGCGAATTCAACCGAATCATGCAGTGGCCACGGCGTTCAGCAGCTATGGGCAGAAAGGGGATATATATATATATACAATATATATATATATATACACACATATTTGACAAAATTTGATTGTCACAATGCGATGTTCAGCAGCCGTGGGGCTTACCTCGAACTCCTTCATCCATGAAGCAGACAACCCTTCGCATCCTTGAAATGCTAGACTCGTTCCTGGAGCGTCTTGAACATAGCTGATGTTGAGGACTCTGGGCAACACACCCAAAAAATCAGCCCCATGGAGCCCATGGAGTCCAACACTCATTATGAACCAGGTCCAAATCTCATGCAGGTTCTGGATCTCATGCAGGTTCTGGAGCATAGGTTGAAATCGGTTGAAAGTCCTTGACCAGCATCTACATGCTCGATAGCCACCTGTCTGAAGCTCAGAGTTGCGCTTGCTTCAGAATTGCAAATGTGTGAGCCTAACCTCCTCCACTGCGAATGGTTGTTCCTGGGTGAGCCTCAGCGATGTATGCCAAACCAATTTGGGAAATGTTTTGGCATCGCCCAAGAGTTTGGACAACAACACAGCAACTCGCAACAAGTCCGTCAATGTAGGTATATATACATATTATATAAATAACTATATATAAATAACTACAAATATATAACAACTATACGTACGTATATTCATCTAACAACATCCACAGTACAGTAAGATCTGCCCTGGCAAATCTGTTGAGTTCGCTACCTTTGAGCTGCCTCTCCGAGTGATGCTCTGAGTGATGCCTGGGCTTGGCCTGAGAAATTGACGTCTGACAACATCACATGGCGTCTGGTGACTCTGGTGATGCCACATGCTACGAAGACCTTGAAGCTGGGGCTGCAACCTTTGAAGAAAGACTGCACTTGGCTGATAGCTTCCTGCAGAGCTGCCGTAGAGTCCGATTTCTGTAAGGGGAAAGAAGTGCTTTGACAGTCCGACAGGATCCGATAGGAACATGGAAACGGATCCGCTGCTCCTGAGACTCCGATGCAATCTCTGCATTGTGCAAGTCAGGGATGTTGTCTTCAACATCTTCAACATCTTCAACATCTTCAACTCTTCCATCTGCACCAACTGCATCAGCATCGAATTCTTCTGTGGCTGGAAGACCAGCCTCAGAATTTGCCTGCCCGTTGGCACATCGGAACTGCGGATAAGCCGATCTAGACATCTAGAGTTAGAGACTGGTTACGCTCAGACAATCGAAAAACACGTACGCGAATTATCATATATCGTTATTAATCGAAGATTATCCAGAAGATTTTAGGTGTAATATATTTCAATTAATTGTTCAAGGACATTAGAGCCTGATGCAGGACGAAGAGCAACTCATCTGGCTCCTCCAATAACGCATTACACCAGTCCCTGACTTGGATGAAAAGATTGACCAAGGATAACAGCTCAGAACAAGTTGACAAGTTGTCATAACAAGTCATAGATCACATAGATCAGCTCAGCTCCTGCGTCAGCTCCTTCTCCTGTGCCTCCTGCTCCTCCTGCTCCTCTTGTTCTTTGACTGCACAGACTTCAGCAGCTTCGGCAGCTTGAGCACGATCGACTTGAACATCCTGCAGTACATGGTGCGATGTGTTGCCATGAGCTGCAATTCTGTGGTGCCCAAATTTGCGCAAGGCTTTAAAAAACTCTAGGGCTGAATTTCTGGCCTCCTGACTTTCTGCGCCAAAAATTACCATCCTTGGCTCTCACCCGCGCAGCGAAGCCGATTCAAGATGTAACTGTAAAAGTGCATGAATTTGACCCTTCATTTTGGATCATTTTGGCAAATCTTTCTTGACGAGGTGCTGTGGCAAATCTTTCTTGACGAGGTGCTGCTCATTGTGCTCACATTCCATTGGTTCTTGCTCGCAGTCTCCAAGAGCCGGAGCCAAAGAAGCCAAATGCTCTGAGCTTTCTGAGCATTGACTCTGTCTGTCTGGAGGGATAGTCTCGTCGCCAACTTTCGACTGCAGGTGCAAGTTGCGACCGCGTACTGTGCAAGCTGATTTGAAAACAAAGGAAAAACACTGCCACTATCGTCGCTATCGTCACTATTGTCACTATCTGCCACTGCATGACTTGTGTTAAACCTCGCCTTGGCGTCTGCTTGCTCGGAGATCTCTACTGAATACTCCTCAGTATGATTCAGTATGGTACTCTGCGCTGTGGTCAGGCCGAGAACTGGCTCTAAGAATTACTAAGAGTAATGAGTCAGCACTGAGTCGCACCTGCGACTGAATGCTCGGTGACGTTGACCTTGGAAACGTGCCAAATGGGCAAGAGTCACACGCCTTTTCAAGAGGCTTTCAAATTACTTCAAGTTGTCATGTACAAGTACGGCGTATGGCCGTGACGGGTGTGAGCTGGGCTGCCATTGAGGTCCTCTCCTGTGTCAAAGATGAGATGTGCATAAACACACACACACAAAATCACACTCACAATCACATTTTGCAACGTCGCGCAAACGCGTAATTTGAACATATTTGAACTACGTAGTCGAAATGCATTGCAACCAGCCGCTTGTGAGTGTGGAAAGCACTCCAAATCCCTTTTCATGATGTTTTGTCAGCACATGTCGATCAGCTTTCATATCGTGGGTCCTCCCAAACTTGGGCGCAATCTTCGCCATGTATTTGTGCACAGTACCCTGCAGGATGAGTTCAAATCCTGTCGGATCATCTTCCACCGCCACTGCCTACTTAAATGCAAATTAACATTAATTTAATGTATAATGTATATTATGTTAATTGTGTTTCTTTCAGATCTTCGCATCAAATCGCATAACTATGATCAAACCAGAGCGCTCTTCGTTTGAAATCAACTTCAGCTTCCGACATCCGTCTGCGCATTTTGACCAACATGTCCGCCCATCCGATTGAGTTGCTCCCTTGGTCAGTCGAGAAACTCGGGCCTGCAGGAAACTACCACAGGTATCCACAGGTGCTGTCCCGGAAGGCTGCATTTTCTCTCTGTTTCTAGGTGTATCTTAGGGTTCCGCAGGGCTGCAAGTTGATTTTGAAGGTTTGACACTTCCTTGTGTTGCTTAGCCTCAAACCAAAGGTCATCACAGCACTTTTGGAAACCATGAACAAATAAAAGAAACATCGGCGTTTGGGTCCAGGCAAGCACTCCTGCTAACCTCCATGTGATCATGCTTGGAACATCTTGAAAGGTCGAATTGAGCCAGCCATATCCGATCTAGACATCATGCAGGATTGGCAACCTTTCAAAACCCTTCAAAACCTTTCGCTACCACAGCTACCACGCTTCTGCTCTGGCCTTCTGTGTTGCGCCTGCAACATGCCGCCCCAAGCGCCACCTGCATGTCTCAGTGTCTCCTCTCAAGTGTTGACACTACTTAAGTACTTTCTCCAGTTAGGCTATTATCAGCTCTCAACCCGCCTCCTTTAATTTTTGGCGGACTCCAATGCTCAGCAGTATCCACTTCAATGATAGTCCTTGGTCAGGGTGAATGATGCTCTAAATGATCAAACTCCACCCAAACCTCCGCAAACATAGTCGACCAGTTTCAGCAATAAACAGTTCTATTCAAGCTTCTTGCCACACTATCTATGTATAATGTTGATATACCGCTGGCACCAACACACATTCACATATTACATCAATATTACACCGATGGACCCCTATGTAACCTTTGTGGCCTAAAAAAATCACGGTGAAGTTCGGTCTTTGCACAACTTTTCGCTATGCAGAAAAGGATCAGTGGATCCAGGTGGCTTTGCCTGGGCACCTGCTTTCTGCGAACAGGCTTCCATTCTTGCCTGAGACCAACACGGAAAGATCTGAAAGGAGAGCAACCGAACTCCCAATCTTTCAGTTCTACGAAAGCTATTCATGTCATCAACTGGCCGGGTCAAGCGGGCTTTGCTTTGCACAGATTTGCGTTTATTCAATGACATGTGATAGTCATCAAATCCATCGAATCAAGACTTGGCAAGTTGCTATGCTTCGGATCCCGTGAAAACATACACACTGATCATCACTGATCAGTGTGTGAGAATCGAATACGATGCACTTCCTCTTGCACTCTTGCTCAGCCACATTTTACATACAGGATACCACTGCCAAAGATTCTCAAATATTCTCAAATCACTATGCCTCCGGGAGCCAGAGCGAATGGGTGGTAGTCCTTCAAAACAACTCCAACATTCAACTTCGCAAAGTCAAATGCAGGAAGTCTACACAAACTGAAAGTCACTGAAAGTCACTGCCGCAAGGTCCTGGATGTCTGTGCAACTGGGGTGCACTTGCGCTACTTGGATTCCCCCGCCTGCTGGGCATTATGGCATCTGGGCCAGGCTGAATGCCATAGCTGCTAAACTTGTTATGAAGATTTATGAAGATTTATGAAGTGTTCATTTCTGTTCATCTCTCACTGCTGACTTCTCTCTGTCGTTACAATTTCAGGTGCATCTCTTGTGGCCTCATGGGTGAACACTTTGGAGACCAAGGGAACCTGCTCAAAGCATTGCCACGATTGCCACGCGGTTATCTAATACGACTATGACCAACTTTTTGATTCTGGTCCGACTCCACAAGGATGTTCAACCTTTCTATCTGGTTCAAATGATTCTAAACGATTCCACTAGCATTTCAGATCCGCATGATGATCCGTGAGGCTTTTTCAATTTCTTTTTTTCACTATGTTCATCTATTTTCATCTATATTCCGTATCTGACTGACCGCCACACTTAATTGGCCCTGGCCTGTGGACTTCTGGCAAGTGAAAAGTGGGAGAGTCCTTGTGCATCTCGTCATCCTTGCTGTGGTTGCAGTTTCTCTATTCATCGCGCTTGATGTCAGTCGCGTGAGAAACTGAGCTGCGATCTCCGCGGTGATCCAGCTCATGAAGCTCCTGCACGTTGCCAACATTTGCCAACCACATCTGAAAAGGGTAACACATGTCTTACAGTTTCTTACACATTGTCACGGTAAACCTTAGCGAGTTACAGTGCAACGGAAGGTCCTCTGGGATGGACACTTCTGGCAAACCTCGATCTGCCTCATTCATCCGAGCCGTCCGTGGTTTCTTGGGTGGATTGATGTGGGGCCTATACGGGGATGGATTCCCATGGAGCGACTTAGATGGCCCTAGACTCCCTAGACCCTGGACATGGAGTCGTGCAAAGGTTGGCTATGTGCAACTCTTCCTGACCATTTACGAGCTCCCTCCACACAATCATTGTGGCAGCATGGGGGCACCTAGCTGGACCCTAGTTCTGGCATTGCAGGTGCATACTGTCCCACCCGGCCTCTTCTTCGACATTTTCCTGTGAAGCAAAACGCGTTTTTTTCTTTTTCCTATGTATGTATATATATATATATATGTATACATACGTATACATTTACATGTGTGTATTAATATGTAGAGAGAGAGAGAGAGCAAACATCGAACAGCCACACGACCTTGCACACCTGTGTCTTCAAATAATTTGCAGCCCGGATCATTGGTTTGCCTAGCCTTCATTTAGGGTGATCTAGGATCATTTAGGACATTTAGATACATTTAGGATATTACAAGATTCTTTTGTGCATGGTTTTGGAACCCGGCTCTCTTTGGCTTATCAGTAGCTTGAAGCTATCAACTTGTCCAAGCCTGTTAAAAATTGAACATCAGTCTTGCATTTTGTCTTTCTATAAGTGCATTTTCTGGTGTCCATCATGCACAGGTCCAATTCTCAGTCTTGATTTTCGTCTTATACTTAAAGGATATTGAAGTCTGTTTACAGCTCGGCTTAATCTTATCCTGGTCTCTGGAGTGTCTGGCGTATTTTGGCATCATGGGGTGCATTTTTGGGTTCTTGCGGCTTCGTTGTTGGCCCCTTGTTCAAGCAAATGGCTCTATAAAGTTGAAGCAAGCCTCTGACTTGAATCCAAGGCTATGTCTGTCCATTCTCTCCCAGCTTCTACTTTCTGGGAACTTGCTGCAAATTCACATCTGGTCAAATCCTTATTCTTCAGTGCTAGACAGGGTTTGAAAGGCTTGAAACCCAAAATACATCACCCACCATGTCTGAGGCCTCTGCTTGTTCTTCCTCGACAGCTTCAAAGACCTGTTCAGAACTGTTCAGAAGCTTAAACTCAAACAACATACTCAAACGCCATCTCAAACCCTCATGCGACTCTTGCACTTTACAAAACGAAAAGCATCACCCGAGCTTCTGCCTGGGTCAAAAGGCCTTCAAAGTTCAGCATGGCTCAATCGCGCCCAGATCTCTCGAGAAATATGGACTATAGAAATTCAATCATTCCTCCTTCTAGCATTGGCTAGCATGAGACATCCGCTGGTTAGTCAAATGAACTCATCTGAACAGGCAGGCTTACTGATCTTACTGGCTGAATACACAACTGCCACATCTGGGAGAGGGAGTGTACTGCGTTTGCTCTCTTGCAATCCGAGTCTGAGCAGTGCTGGAGCCAGAATCCATGCAGTTGCGCAGAGCAAGTGAAGTCGACCAATCATCACAGCCAGTGTCTCAAGAAAAGGTGGAGATCTTAGTTGTCACATTGTTCTGTTACGTTCTGTTGCTCTTCCAGCTTCTATGCACTCGATTTCATTGACAATTTCCAGTAGAGACTGGCCTGCTGGTAATTATTGGTCAAAGCCACGGAGTAGAACTCGCCAATGGATCCGTTGCCCTGGCTGAGACTCATCAAACCGAGCCAAACCAAGGGGATCTGAAGCTGGTAACGAACATTGAACGGAACAAGGGGGTTTGCGCCGCCTTCAGCACGCATGATGGGTACTTCCAGGTAACTGCTGAGCCAGTTTCAACCTGGTCAGCAAGGCAGCACAATAAGCAGTTGTCAGGAGTAACTCTGTTGTCAAGCAACAACTTGAAGAGCAAACAAAGTGCAAAAAGATGCAAAAGCAAACAAAAAACACAAAAGCAGTCGGCAGTTCATAGTGGATAGGAGGTCCTGTGTCCAGGAGATCTTAGACTTGTCACCCTCACACACTCCTCGCTTAGTCACCTGCAAAGACGTTGACGTGCCGTCGTCGCAGGCGGCACTTTGTGGCACAAGTGGGACTCAAGTGGACTCCAGCCGTGGAAGCATCGAGGACCACACCAGATTCAAGATGCCACCTTTGCCATCCTTGTCCCCAGCATACCTGCAAGTTCTATCGCAAGTTCAAGTTATGGAGGCTTCCGGATCTTCCAGGGGCGGGTAGTGGAACTTTTTGGTGCGAGAAGGTCAAAGATGTAAACGCTAGTCTGGTGGAGCTTGATCTTGATCTGTAGCTTCTTTGACTCTTTTGATCTTTTACAACTACCTGAAACCGTTCTACCTTCATACAGTAGGTATGGCTGCTTGGGTGCGCACCAATTTTGTACAGTGGAGTACCTGGAGTGGATGGAGGTGAAACTGAACAGCTCTAAGTGTGCACAAAAATATACAGTAATAAGTAATAAATACAAATATACATTGCTTGCACATACTTGCACTGTCTGGACATGTCTAGACAGTCTGCAAAATTGTACCAAGTGTACCCGTATATCAATGTATATATATATATATATCACATAATATCAGTATTTTGAATGTGAACCTGTGCAGAATACAACGTCTATACTACTTACATCAAATGAGTCGTGGATTTGAAATGGAGCACTTGATCTCGGCTCCCTTCGCAGCATGAAGTTCAACCACAGCTGCCTCACCAAAAGCCATTCCGCAAAATTGAGGTGATGCGAACTACAACAAATTCACAAGCAACAACCAATAAGCATGGCATCAATGCTTCTGAACAATTTGAGGGCTTGGCATGTAGCTGCTTTGAGTCAAACATTGGTGCCTAGGGCACACTCCAGAAACCTTGCATTACCCTTGCATTACCCTTGCATTACCCTTGCAGTACCCTTTAGGAATCTTTAAGATGTCTAAGTCTATTCAATCTGTTTACAAAGTGGACACAGTGCAGGCTTGTGCCAGCACTCTTTTGGAGCCAGCGAGTAAGCTTTCGACCGTGCATCCTTCCAAGTAGGAAACGTAACTGTCCTCATCTGCGATGAGCAAAGTTCGTTCGAATTGCCCAGACTCCTCGCAGAAGAAAGATATTAAGCACTCATCATTAAGTCCTCCGAACACAGTGAGATTCTTGGATAGGAACATTTCATGATCGCTAGAGGCTTGCAAACATCAGCAGCTTGCCAAACAGCTTGCAAAGCTGAGGCCAAATCCTACACTTTTGTGAAGGCAAACTGCATTGATCCCATTGCTGCTCCTTGTTGTTGATGCGGAAGTATGTCGAAATCTCCATGGGGCAGGTGGTACCCTTGGGGATGTAGCAAAAGGAGCCGTCGCTGAAGACCGCACTGCACGGGCAACGTGATGCGGACAACTTGCAACGATGACGTGCAAACAGGGAATGCGTTTGCAGTCGTGACTCGCTGAGACTTTTCTGAAGTCAACAAAATCTCAAAACTTTGACCATGGCAATGCAACATGTGTACCAACAAACATCAACCTGCATCTACAGTGTGACAAACGTCTGACCTGTTCAAAGCCGCAAAGTAGTTGTCCGCGGTTGGAACAACCGATCCCAAGTACTTCTTGACCAATTCTGGGTGTTCCTTGAATGCACAATCATATCAGATCAGCACGGCCCGAGTTTGTCACAAGCTGTGATCGGTCCTTGATTGCCTCGTTGATGGAGCAAAAAATAACGCCTGCCTTTCAAGCACGAACAGCCAGCAAACACAACATGAGCAAACAGCTTGAGTACGCTAATAATTTGCTGCATATGGCAATCAGCCAACCCGAGAAGCCCAAGGCATCCAAAAACCAAAGTATAGTAACGGAAGCCGAGGTTTCTGGGTGACAGGTCTGACTTATTCTGACTTCTACTTCTATGATCGTCTAATGATGTGCTTGCTATGCCCTTCTGTCATCTTCTGTCTCCCCATGTCTCCCCAGACCATGCACCTCTTCCAACTCTTTCTGGAAGGTTGTGCCGATGCTCTCGCTGTCAAAGACGGCATCAACCGCCACGTTGGCCAGGCGCTGTGCACAGGTCATCCAAGAGTGCCGTGGTTCTCCAGTGAAAATAATGCATAATACATACATAATACATACATAATACATACATAATACATACATAATACATACATAATACATACATAATATCTAATAAATATCTAATCATACTATATTTATCATTATTCATCTATATTCTTTTTGGCAATCAAACAGATTAAGAAGCAAGGAAAACATGCAATATGTATCAATCTGTATCAATATGTTATTTGCGCAGTTTTCATTCAGCTCCAGCCTTCTGTTCCGTAAGCGGGATTCCAAGCTTTTCAAAGGTATTGAGTAGCTCAGGGTCAACCTCTGCATGAAATCTTCTGTCAAATGTGGCTGCTTCGCCACAATTCCATGTGTTTGCACACACAAAACGACAAAAAAAGAGAGTGTGACAAACACGAAGTACTGCTAGTACTGCTACCAATGGTTCCGAAGTATGCATTATAGTCGTAGTCATAGTTGTCAAGCTGGCCTCGTCCAAGCTCTGTTTCTTCTTCCTCGACTTTGGTCTGGAATAGTACACGATGTCCTACAAGATCTACAAGCGAAAATAGGTCAAAATCAACCCATGCACTGCAATGCTAGTGAAACTCTGCGATTGTTGCTTGAAGAATCCTAACCTGAAAGTCAATCTCTTCCATCTCCAAGTGCGCCCATTCTGGCATTCGCATCTGCTGCCATTTCCTGTAGGGTTTGTGTCAAACTGTGTCCAAGCACGTGTGGCATACGCACAATCAAAACCCCGTCCATACCCGTTCCATCTTCTAAGTTTCACAAAAGATCTTCTAAGATCTTCTAAGCATTTCTCAGCCGATTCTCAGCTGTTGCTTTGTCCTGAAAGCATTGAGGCGATACTCGAGCATCCAGTCTGGTTCTTCTTTGATCTCCCAAATTTTTCGAACGATGTCCTGACAAAACCGTCACCAGTATCACCAAAACGAATAGATCCAATAGCAAAGAGAACACAAGTGAACAGTTCTGAACACAACCCAAGGGAAACCAAGGGAAAGGGCGGGCAAAAACTTTCGAGAGTCAGCCTGAGTCAGCAGAGTCGAGTCTGGGTGTCTGGGTGCCATGTGCTGTGCCTCGTTCAGACCCTTTGGCAAGGACTCTGATTCAATATCGGTGTAGAATCCTGCAGTGTACTCCTGTCAAAATGTCAAAACAAAGCCGCCAATTGGCTGCCAATGCATCCCACATCATCCCACTCAGCTCGAACGATCCACAAAGCTTGGTTGACAACTTGCCAAGCGCAATGTACTTTGAGATCGCTGGGTGTAACATGGTGTAACAGTGTAACTGCATATTCATGATCGCCCATGCATTAACACCATCGACAAATCCACATTCCACCAATTCTGACACTTTGAACATGAGATTGATATGAAATGGACCTTCTTTGATTCTCTCAGATCTCTCTGTATCTTTCAGTTACGAGCTGTACTTTATGTACTTTATGTACTTTCATTATCTTTCATTCACATCGCTCACATCACATCGCCGCACCTGGTCCAAGACTTCGCCAAGCTCCGCGTTCTGTCCATCGCGCAAGGCCACCGCCTCGGTGCGTCGGTACCGTGTCGGAACCGTCTCCATCGCTGAGCATTGGCACCGTGACTCAGTGACTCTAAACTCACCACAATATTCCAATATATTGTAATATAATATTGTAATATATGATGCAATCTCACTCGCCGTTCTCCAAGCTTTGAGAACAATCCTCGGTACGTCTAGAATCATCTAGAATCATCTAGAATCACCTGTACATACACACGTACAAACACACACACACATATATATCTATACACATACATATACACACACACATTTATATATACATACACGTATATATATATCTAGACATAGACACATATAGATAACATATACACATACAGTGTCAAATAAGTGTCAATAATATATATATATATATTATATTATATTATATTATATTATATTATATTATATATACACACGTATACACACATTGTCGTTATTGGTTTTACCTCGTGACTACATAGTTCTGAATGGCTAGTTGCACAATACCTGGCTGCGAAAATAAGAATGTTGAGACATGTTGAGATTGCATTTGGTTCGGAGGACAATGCAGGCAATTCTGGTGGCCTCTTTCTGCTTGACATCTACGGCCTGAACCTGCCATGCTGACCAACACGTGCAAGTTAAGATTACAGGTAGTCACAGGTAGTCTTAGTTTTAGTAGTTTGACAAGCGAACGATCGTCGACGCAGAAGAGAGCTGAAACTTTTGAACACAAGCAAGACTCAAATCGCGGTCATCTTTGGCACAAAGCTATGTACACAAGGAGTTCTTTGGAGCTGCAGAAACATTGCAGTCACCATGTCACCATCTTCCCTTAGGTTCAGTGATCTTTGGGGCAACGTGTGCAAACTGACCATCCAGCTCCATTGCAAATATTACCTCAGTGGCAACATCGGGACATATTGGGACACACTCTGTTTCACTTTCTGACTCATGCTCATGCCATGTATCTGGACTGTCTGGACTTGTGACATCTGTCATCCAGTGACTGGTTCTTAGAGTGCTACAGCGGAGAGCAGCTGCTCCAAAGCAGGCTTTGCAGGTCAAAGGAGCTCCCCAACAGTTCTGAGTGACAGTCGACATTCTGACCATTCTGTGCTTGTTTGCACTACATCGCTGAAATAAAATGTTCCAACGTGTTCCAACGTGTTCCAACGTGTTCCATGTGTTTCTGTTTGATGGTCACATGAACGCTGAAGAATTTGGACACGATCCACAAACAGAAAATGGAAACCAAGTATGAAATTTCGGGATAATAGAGTTCTGGCATGGTCTGTTAGCATGAGACGGCAAATAGATTCAGATAGATAACATGAGATGCTTTTCTTCATTTGTCATCTCATGTTGCTAGTGCCTCTGGGTGTGGTTTGTGACCGCTGCTAGGTGTGGTGTGGTCGACAGATTTCTGTGAGCACCGTACCTGACATCTGCGTCCTCGAACAGTGCTGAGCACTTCTCCATCAGCGCTGCCCGAAGGACCTCCGATGCCCTGCGCATCACAGAAAGATTCTTCCAAATCAACAAACGATTTCATGTTTGATACTGTTCGATTCATATTGGATGATTGCATATGATTGCATATGATGGCATAATATGACCAAAAAATATGATGAATCCGTTGTTTTTCAGTGCAGCTTCAGAAGGGCTGGAATAAGGCTTGCCTCAATTAAATTCACACTGAGACGGACTGTCCTCCAAGTTGTCGTGAACCAAGCCACGTCCACGACAAACAGGACAGGGAAGGGCAGGCCTCAATTAAAGAAACATAAAGAAACACACACGCACGCACAGACAGAGTGACTTATGGTAAAAGGATATGAAAGAAACTTGAACCACTGGATGGCGGCATGTGTCTTCTGTTGTGTCTTAAGTTTCAATCCTCCTAAGACGTAACCCTCCAAACCAGTGTAGCAGTGATACAACATATTGATCATGCACATTCTTTGGCCTCTGCTTCCAATACCACGTTACTTGGTTACCAATTGAAGCTTGACTAAGCCCCACACATACCATCGCATGTTCCGCACACCAAAATGCCATGGCCACCACAACCTTCACAACTCCTCCGTCGGACCACAAGTCTCAAGAGAACTAGCGAAGCAAAATCTGCAGTTTTCACGCTTCCTGCAGGTGCGACTCTCAAGCAATCAATTCATTATATGTACATATAATATTATGTTAATATTATATTAATATTGTATTATATACATTACTATACATACACACACACATACACATTTACATATATATATAATATTACATAATATTATAATAATTATACTGTATTAGATCAGGATATAGCAGGAATCAACTGCTTGTGCATCATAGTTTTGTTTTGAATGTAGACATAGATCATTACATTGACATGGGATACCAAATCCGCTTGCATCGCTGGAGGATTCGGGTGCAGGGGCCAACTTCTACGATCAATCAACTTCGGAAGTCATGTCCAAAGTTTGCAGCACCGGATCATACGGAGCCTCCGGCCGTATCCATCGCAGAAGCGACAGTTGACAACTTGCTTCGCCTTTGGAAACCGACTTTGCTGTGGGCTTGCGGTGTTTTCAAGTGCTTGCTGATTGCTGGAGCTGGCCCAACGTCAAGTGTCCAGTCTGGATTCAAAACAAGATCCAACTTGGATTCAACGATGCAAACAAGATCCGGAGTGTGATAACTTGTCCATGTTGGACGGCCTGCATCTCTCTGAGGCTTCGTTCCACCTCCTCTTCACCGGTGAAGGCCGTGGAGGAAATTGCGAGCCTGTGAAGATCTGTGATGATTCTCAGCTACAAAGTTGAAGACATTTGAAGAATGTGAAGTTTAGGCACCGAAAACCAGCCTGCAGGAAAGAGCTCGAGAGCAATATAAACCGATGCATCCTGCATCCTACGGTGAAATTGACACGGAGGGGCAGCCATAGTATTTCTTCAAAGAGTCAAAGTCTCAGAACATCTTGAGACTCAGGAAGAATACATTCCAGCTTGGGGATCTTGGGTCTCCTGGCTGTCCAGTTCTTGCTTCACATACGCTCAGACTGTTTAGAATCGCCGAAGAAAAAGCAAAAACACCCTGGGGCGAAAAACCATGGCGAACGCCGTTTCAGCATGTTTCAGCCTCCAATTCTTGTTAATGATTTCCATTGATTTCCAACTTCCATCCGACCCTTCAGCCAAGACACATGCCAACAGCAACGCCACTGAATCCAGGCCTCAAGGAATATCTGACAGATATGACTCCAGAGATTTTCCGAGTCGGGCACAAACACCAAGACTTCACGACATTTCACGACACACGAGAAAATGTCGCTTGGTCTTTCTGGAGATGCTGCCTGTAGAGAACCTGGTTCTGGAAAAAGCGCCGCAGCGTCCCGGTCAAATCAATCGGGCCAGTTACTGCAACAACCTTGCCGATTCAACTCACGTTCAAAACAGATCATGTTGAATCTGATCTGCTTGGCATCCGCAGAAAGTCACCTACCTTCTGAAAAAACTCAGATCTAGACCTCTTGCCCAAGCAAAACTCCTGCACAAACTGTGTCCTGCGAAGCAGGACAACTATAGCCAACTTGCAAGAATGAGCAACGTCAAAATAACGTCTAGTTCACCTTGTAGCTGTTAAAAAAACTTTGCTGCAAATGTTGAAAGACTGTCGTCTGAAAGTTTACAGTAGATACACAGTAGATACAGTAGCATGTTGTCCAATTCTCTTTCAGGTGCTCCAAAACTGCCAGTCCTGGCCCTCCTTCAGCTGCACCTTCACTTCACCTGAAGTCTTGCTCCAGACTTGAAAGACTTGGTGAATGATTCCGCTTAGCTTTGCTTCAAACGCTTTGCTTCAAGATTTGAAAAGGATCAGCCCCACCTGGGACATCCCTGTTCCACGCCGCCTGACCCAGGAAGTGAAAAAACATGGTGCAGCTGAGTGCAGCTGAGTGCAGCGCAACGCTTGATCACTTCGTTCCTTCACTTCGTTTCTTCACTTCGTTCACTTCGTTGGTTCGGAGACTTTGGCTCGGTCCATGGCCTCCCAGGTCTCCCCTGCTGTCTTTGGTGTAACCCGGGGTTCAGCGCAGCGGTGCCTGCGAAGGCAACGTCAATCAGAGAACCGAGAACCAACATGTTTGCAACGAAGAGACTAAGTGCCAAGTGAGAGCATGCATGGTCTTGAAGCTATTTGTCTTACCACGTACACACAAAACAATATATAACATTTCTATACATTTCTGTCGACCATCAGGCTTGCAGCGCAAGATTTGCATAACTGCTATGACACAGTCATGCATGAAAGTTTGGTTCAATTGCGCATAATTCCCAGGACCGTGTGCCCAACTTCAATTTAGAAAGGTGGATTTGCACATCCTCAAATAGGGTCTTTTTTGCTCATTGCTTGACCACCATCAAATGCCCTATAGTGTCAGGATTAGTGGCTCAAATGCAAAGCCCAAATGGCCAATGTATGTTTCAGTTGCTCCATCTCTTTTAGTCTTCCAGCCCAGGACATGAACTGCAGGCAACCGGTTCGTGTTACTATGTAAACTGATGCAAACTCTTTCTTTGAGCCCCTCTGTATAACCTCTGTGTGTGAGAGAGTGTGTGCGTGCATAACTAACTAGTACAGTGTGCCGCCAGTATCTACGCAAGCGGTATGTCTTTCCTACGAGGGTCAAGCTGGTACCTACTCGTTGATCTTGTCGGGAGACCCTTACGTTTTCAAGCATATTGGCGTACATCTACCTATCCGGAATCAGTAAAGGTAGATGCATCAGTGCGCGTGTGCTCGCACATGTGTGTGTGTGTTGTGTGTGTTGTGTGTGTAAGTCTAGGTTGCAAAGCTTTGGACAATACGTCCTTTTTATGATTCTTGACATATACTGAAACATATACAGTACATACATATACTGAATACGACATCTGAATACAGTGTATTGAGAGAGGGGGGCCAATGACGTGTTTGAACTCTTCCCTGGCCTCCCCGGGCGTGTCTGATCTTGAGGGAGTACAGCCACTGAAGCCTAAGTTACATTACCACTTGTCAATACTTATCATGAAACAAGGCTCAAAGGCTTGAAGGCTGGAGTTGACAACGACTTTCCAAAAACTTCCAAGCAGTTTAAACAACCGTGCAATTCTGTGCATACTGAGTGTTGGACAGTGCTTCTCTCCAGAGGGCCCTTGTCGTGGAGGAAGAACCCAAGACCTTCATGTCCAGGAATTCCTTTGCTTTCCATCTTTGTTGGCAAACCAGTGACCTTCAGAACTCGAAGAATAACATGCGTTGGCAGTCCAGGAAAAGCTTCAGGGGGCGGCTCACAAGCCATGGCCAACACATCGAACTGCCCTTCCAATGCAAGTGGAGTTCCATCATCGGAATCTGACTCAAGGCCTGCCGTGCTTAGCATCGGCAGGAAATCTGCTGCAATCGACTTTTTGGATGTCTTGGACGTCTTAAACGATCCATATCCACGTCGCTCTTCACCGTCAATAGGAGCTGGTTCTTCAGCTCGTTCAGCTTGCGGAAGGCTCAGGAAATTGAAAGCCATAGATTCAACCGGATCAAATCATGCATCGTCTCTCGCGCATGAGGTCTGCTGTAGGCACTGTAGGCACCATTTTGAAAAAAGTGGAACCGGGAAAGGTGGACAACAGTGAAATTGTTCGAAAGACAGAACCAGAACAAGTAATAACAAGTACCTACGCGTCGTATCACTTAGTCATTTTGTGTTCACAAATGGTTCATGGAACTCGTTCTGCGTCTCAGGCATTCGGGTCTGACGCTTATGTCATGGAACCATACTTCCTCGTCTCAAGGCTGACTGCTTAGTTTCTTGAGCCAAGCTTTACATGGAGAAAACATGGATGGAATCACTGTGCTCAATGTGCCAACTATTACACGTTTCTGGTCGATTGCTGGCTGATGTTAGCACAAACAAAACCGAAGAAACACCTCGCACCAAACTCTTGACAGGCTAAGTGCTATCGGATATCGATTCTCACTGGTTTCATCGCTCTACTGCTTCTTCTCTGTGCACAACAAAGCATAACACAACTTCTTCAAACATCACGGGGCCAACCTTGATGCCATCTCTCACACTTCTGATGCGCCTCCTGGTTTTGAGAAGTGCAGAATGGAACAAAGCAGAACTGGCGTCCACTAGAAGACTGTGCTTGATACAACGGTCTGTCCAGCCTGACCTCCCAAAATGACTGCACAGAGTGCTAAGGGATGCTAAGAGTTTAGTTCTCTTTAATCACATGAATGTTATGCAAACTAGAATGCGGCCGAGACGTGCGAGAAAAACTCTACTGGTAGCAAGGATGCAATTGGCACTTGATGTTGCGGGGCAGTCCATCCAACACTTTTCCCACCGGTGTCAGTGTGCAATTGAGAGAGAGAGAGAGAGGCCGTGTTAAACCCGACCAAAGGATACCAAAGCCAAATCTGGAATGACCTAGGAAGGAATGGATGGATCCATGAGCGGATAGAGGCGAGCCCACATGACTGTGTGGATGTACTGCAAGCACATGTGTTCACAAATAAATGGAATGGTACGGTATGGCACTGAATGGGCATGAATGGTGTGGTGTCGGATTGGAAGGGCAGGTATAACATGGTAAAGGCAGATCATATTGTATATAAAGGCATCCATTGAGCACGCATGCAATGAATGCAATCACATGTATAAAAACCTCATGCATCGTCATGCCATTGAATGCAATGTCACACAATTCTTTCCTGTGTGATTTATTTGTGCAACCCCATTTGTGTTCTGTCTTCTATCAAAAGGTGCCATACTGCCGTCTTCAACCTGAAACCTGAGAAGGGGGAAACGAAAGCCAGCATCCCACCTACCCATATTTTACCCAAAAGATTTTTCACCCACAGACTTTTCACCCATATACTTTTCACCCACAGACTTTTCACCCGGAGTCTTTCACCCATACTTCTCACCCATATACTTTTCACCCACAGACGGTTCAACCATACACTTCTCGCCTACAGACTTTTCCCCCATATACTTTCCACCCACATACTTTTCACCCAGAGACTCTTCACCCAGAGATTCTTCTTGCACAGACCTTTCACCCGGAGACTTTTCACCCACAAGCTTTTCACCCACAGACTTTTCACCCACAGACTTTTCACCCACAGACTTTTCACCCATATACTTTTCACCCAAGGCTGTTCAACCATATACTTTCACCCAAAGGCTTTCACCCATACATTTTTCGCACACAGACTTTTCACCCACACTTCTCACCCTCAGACTTTCACATATATAATATATACTTTTCGAGTTTTCACCCATATACTTTTCACCCAGGGGCTTTCACCATTTTTGCCAACATTTTTTTCACCTCACCCACAGACTTCGCACCCTGAGGCTTTTCACCCATACCCGTTTCACCTGTATACTTTTGACCCACGGGTTTTTCACCCACACACTTTTCACCCAGAGGCTCTTCACCAATGTACTTTTTACCCTCATATTTTTCCCCCATATA
>Ga0126342_10005352_pt1 | contig 22340 bp, 27 predicted proteins | sample Cyp1metagenome_FD_92528 | JGI IMG/M metagenome (GOLD analysis project Ga0126342, IMG submission 92528) | Coral microbial communities from Lord Howe Island, Old Settlement Bay, Australia - Cyphastrea 1 metagenome | ecosystem: Host-associated > Invertebrates > Cnidaria > Coral ...
CATGAATTTTCCAAAGGTTGTGCCGCCTGAGCATCCACAAAATTATGATACTCCATTTAATGAGCGTTCCAAGCTCATTCGAAATGCTGTGCGCATCTTCTCCACCTCTGCTGAATAGTTTTTCAATTATTTTACATTTGTGATAACTTGTACGAAACATCTGACAGTTTTCACACCTAGGTTTCGCCTGGGACTAAGTCGAAAAGCCGAAAAAATCCAGTGGTTAGGAGGGAGCTAAGGAGCTAGGGGTATTCATATTCCCTATATCTTCCCAACCATCAATGGGGAGCCAGTTGGAGCTACGAATCGAGTTTCCCAACCATCACACACATATATATATATATACATATACATATATATATATATATACATACATACATATATATATATATACATATATATATAACAGCTCATTATGGCTATCTATCGATCTAAGGACCTGGACGCCATGGAGTGCCACGCGGAGGGCGCCAAGTTGGCGGATTCCGTGGAGCTCAGCGCCGCGCTGAGCGTCTTGCGGAAGGTCCCCGGTGGCGAGCAGGTGGGGAAGCCATGAAGCCATGAAGCCATGGGGAAGCCATGGGAAACCCGTTTTGAAAACCAGGGATCCAAACATCGATGAACCAAGCTATGATTTATGGATATTCAGTTTTTTTTGGAGGATTTGATGAGGATTTGAGTTGGAGTCAAGTTCATAGGAATTCAGATATGATTTAGATGATAGTTGGCCATGTGTGTATATGTGTGTATATGTATATGATGTATATGATGCATATGATGTATATGATGTACATGATGTACATGATGTACATGTACATGTACATGTACATGTACATGTATATGTATATGTATAGAATTGGGATTTTGATGGGATTTTGGATGCTAAACACCTTCAAAGATTGAAACATCACTTGAAATCGTTGTGGGGAAGCGGCGAAGATGGTGGGTGTTGGATGACGTTGGGTAACTTTTTTGGGACACATGGGGAGCATTCGCAGCTCTGGAAGTTGATTCGGAGACAACCCCAGATTTGGGGTTGTCTGAAAAAAGGTAGCCCTCAATTTCCTAAAATCCTATGGTTTATCATAATTTTTCCACATTTTTCCCATTAAAATTGATAGATCCTGGGGGGGAATCCCTCATTTTGGGCCACATGTTCCACATGTTTGGCCAAGACTTCGCAGGAGATGTTGATCTTCGGGTCCTGCAAGACCAACACTGGAATCCAGCGCGAGGCTTGCTTTATGTCTGCTTTCCTGAAGGCCGTTCCGGGGCTGCTGGTGCTTTTTTGGCACAGATGATCTGGCGGATGATGATTCGTTTCTATCCAAAAGGCATCAAAAGGCGTCTCTGTATGCAAACCTTCTATGTGCCGAGTACATTTATGTCACATTGCATGCCCTCACAGAGGACATAATGCGAGCACTTGACCCATCCCTTCACGTCTCAACTGTTGGGTGTTGCAGGTGCTGTTGAACATCAGCTATGGCAACAATGCGCCAAACGTTCACTTAAAACAGCTGAATCCCTACTTCGAGGTGGCTTTCGGGAATGATTACCATTCCCAAGTTCTTCTTCTTGGCTTTCCTTCTTCTCACTGTTTCTGTCATTGGTCTGGTTGCCATTCTTGCTTTGTCCAGAAATGGAGGGATGCCCACCCCAGAATGGCAATTCTTCATGGGTTCGCACGGGTTTTCAATCATTGAATATGATACTATAGATACAATATGATACCATCTGATACTATGTATATTCTGTATGTTTTCATCGTATTATGATACTACATTATGATAAATTATTTGATTTTAAGGCTTTTCCATTTGGCCCCAGTTTCGCGTCGAAACGCAACGCCAGCCTGGTGATGCTGCCCACTGCATCAACACGGAGTCAATGCCATATGGTCCCTTGATCCAGTGGCTACGATGACCAGAGGGTAGTCACCAAGAACATCTAGCAGAAGAGTATGCATGTAATATATGTATGATATATATATAACATATATATACATATGTATGTATGTTCTATATGAGTTGTTGGTGTTGTGGGTGAATATTATACCAAGCAATATGTTCTAACAGTACATCATGAAGATAAGAATGTACATCCAAACATCCTTGGGTTTCACTTGGAGATTTTGATATGTATAGTTTGTGTAGAGACGGGTAGGTTAGAACCACAAAGGCACACACACACAAACTCGGTAGTTCACATCGCCAATGCACTTCACTTTAGCGAGAGTTCAAGCCAGTAGCAAATGCCATCCTACGGTACTTCTTCATGTGGAGTTGGCCCAACGTTTTACAAGAAGTTTGCACGAAGTTTGCTGCAGAGTGGATAGTCACCGAATCTGAACGCTACGTCCCACTGATTGGACATCATCCCATGATTTGTCCGACTTGTCCGACTGCCACGAGTTTTTAGGCGACTGCCGCGCTTTCCATGGAGCTGGCGCAAGAGGATGGGGTGGCACCAGCATCAACCTCGTGTGCTGGGGAGCCCCTTGTCCGGCGGAAAGGTGGTGACCAGTGGTGACCTATCCCCTCAACCGGCATCGCGGCAATTCGCGGCACGTGCTGAGGCTGCGAAAAGCGCCCAGCCCAAGGGGAAATCCATGAGGCCCTGCCGATGCGGCTGAGTTTGGCAGGAGAAACGGTGGTGATTATAGGGCAAACTGGGACACTTTCCTTTCGTTGCCATATCATATCACATATTAATTATGTATTTTTAAGATAACGTTATAAGTTATAATATATATATACATATACACAAACATATTTTGGTGTTGCTTTTTCCATCAATCTTCAAACATGCAAAACTGGATATCTCAACTTTTGACCGCCCTCTTAGGGTAGTGAAACATCCACCATTTCCAGTCATCATTTCCTCAGCATATGCTTAGCATCCGAAAGGTTTCCGGTTGTCTCGTGACTTGATGCCGATGTTTCAGGCAATCCTTTGCCTATTGGCCCAGAGGCGGAGAGATGGACAAGAGTCCCTCGGTGCAAAAACCTGTGGCTTTCAGGTTTTTTTCGCCATACAAAGTGGTCAATCTGGGGAAAAGCGGGTGTTTTTGGATTTTTGGATTGCCTGACTTTTAGAAGAGAAGCAAAGTCACCGAGTCTGTGAGTCCGTGATTTGCGATCCTTGAGTCAACCAACTGAATGTTTCGCAGAGGAAGCAGAGAAGACACACGTCTTTGTGTGGGCTTGCTGTGTTGACCCACGGATTAGCGCTGGTGAGTATTTCATCCCCAGTCTTGTTGCTCAATCTTCATTTTTAGGCAAGCCGGTAGGATAGGCTGGAGTTTGTACTGCGAACGAAGTGAGTATTTTGGTGTGTGGGGGGTTTGCGTGGTGTTGTGTCTTGGGGGGTTGGGGGAAGGGCAATTTGTGTTCTTGTTGGGGGGAGGACCTGTCAAAACGGTCCAAATAGGGCGGGAAGGGGGACACGTTTTTTTTTTTTCCTTTCAGCAGCAGAGGTTGTTCTGTAAATATACCTTGATGGGAAAAAATCTTGCAGGCAGGGTGATCAAATCGGATAGGTAGCCTTGTGAAGGCTCCGGTAAGAAAGGGGGTTGACAGAAATGGTTGACAGAAAGGGTTGACAGCATGAGATAGTATGACAAGAACAAGGATCCAGGACTCCCTTTCAGGGGCGTTATTTTGACCTCAAACTCTATTAGTACTTCCCGCATCTCTGGCTTCAAGTTTGATGATGAGAATTTAGTCCCCGGAAGAATGTTGGGTTGAACGAGATCTGATGCGCAATAAAATGCTGCATGGGTGAACGCTGTTAGGGGGAGCCCCTCCGTTCTGGGTGCGTTATGTGAAGATTTTGTGAGCTGAAGCTTTACATCTGGAGCGGAGAGCTGTGGATCTTCGACATTCTTCCTGTTTCAGCTTCGTGTACTTCTTTCGTGTTTGTTGATGTCGCATATGTGGTGGGTTTGCATTTGTGTGCGTGGGCAGATAAATAGGAAGAACATCAGTATCTCAGCACATTTTTCAGGGCCATGGTAATTATGGACTTCTTAATTTTCTTTTCTTTTAAAGCATGTTAGATCGAGATGATGACGAAGCTGTAGACCTTGTCGCTTGAGGCTACTATTTGCTGGGCTCTTGGAACAAATGGAAACCAGAAGCCATGACACGCAATGAGAATGGCAGCCACACTACGGTAGTGACGTTTCTTGGTGGCACAGCCTTCGGTGCCTTCCGTGAAGCTGCCGAAACGCATCCGATACGTCAGGCTTGGTCCCGATGGCTTCGAAAGTTTGCTGGTGAGTTTGGATCAAGATTGCCAAGAGGCTGGCCCTGCAGACTTTCAATGAGCATCCGTATCCGATGCAACTGTGAAGAAGAAACTGTATTTAGTGACTATGATCAGCATTTCTGTGACTGTCCAAGGTCCCATTTATGTGATGCTCATCCAACACTTAAAATTTTCTGCTGTCCATTTATTCTCTGTTTGTCCGCGGCCGGTCAAACCAACGGGTTGGGTAAGGGGAACAACTAGTCTGAAAACCATAGTTTTGAATACATTTGAATCGTTTTGACCAGTGCATACTCCCCAGGTGTTGCACCCCGAGCGGCCGAATGCCACCAGCGGCAGCCGCGCGTAGCTTGCCGATGTCATTTATGGGCCTCACCTGTTTGGCACCACAACTGCCTGGTCGATCGCTTTTCTCCAAGGTTTGGTCCGAATCCATTGTTTCTGGTGCAACAGCCCCCTGGCCTGCACATTTTGGATCACGGAATGTCAGATTTGGATCTAACGGAATCGGAAAGTCGTCAGGAACCACCTCAGCTGGGTCATTGATGGCCGTGTTTGTCCTCCAACTGGAGCTGCACTGGCACGAGCCAGGTGCCTGATGATCCTGATGGGATCTGGAACACAATCTTTCATGATTTTCAATGATTTTCATGTTTATTGGAACCAATTGGAACCAATCCGGCTCATATTCTGGGAAGTTCGCCTCGGATTTTCTCCGAACTGGAAATCTAAAGATCTTTCTCCAAATTTCGTTCGTGGCAGGGATGCTGGTGATCCGGGAGACAAGTACCTGATCAAGCAACTCGGCGGAAACGTTTGAGGGATATCCAGTGTCAACAAGATCTGCTTAACCATCCACGGGCTGTGGACACTTTTGATTATCAAGGTCTAGAGTCTAGGTTAGTCAGTTTTCTGGATTGTCTTTCGGAATATCTGCGTTCGCAGCAAGGGACCTCCCCTTTTGTGTCGGAAAGTGAACACGTGTTTTTTTTTTCTTTGTTGTTGTTGTTGTTGTTGTTGTTACCGCTTACATCCCCTTGCTATCATTCTTGCTTTTGCCTCAATCCTTGGAGCCGTGAGGCTTTGGAAAGGCCATTTGGGAGTAGCTGTGACCTGGGAACGTGGCTGTGGCTGGGGGCCCTGGAGATTGAGCTGAGAGCATCAAGGGTAGCCACTTCGTAGCCACTTCGGCAACTTGGGACTTGCCGAGGTTAAGAAGAGATGACGCCGAAGCTTCCAGTCATCCCTTGAGAGCAACTGATGATGTGGTAGGCCTCTGAAAACTTTTTGATGCTTTTTGACAGGATCTTTCATGTTTTGCTTTTTTGGTATCCGCATTCAGATGTCGTTGTTTCCGTTGTTTCATTCACATTTTCCAGTTTTATTCCCAGACCAGAATGAAGTTGCTTTCAGTTTGCTCAGCCCCAGTTTCCCAGCTTCTGCCGTGAACCTGTGTGGTGCCAAACACCGGCAAGGGATGCTGTTGTGGCCAGGTAATGCCAGGTTCAATTGAACGGGGGGGTGTAACCAGTATCATATGAATTGGGAACGGCACAGCAGGCCAACAAAGTGGATTCACTATGGAAATGGATGGAAATGGCATCATCATAGCTTCATTTTGGCCATTTCACCCAGAAATGATGCTACTCTTGTTGGTCCCATCTATGATAGATTTACCCCCATGTCGATGAATCGAATATTCATTGACCAACCATCGTTATGCATTTTCCGAAGGGTTTGGCCTCCATGAAATCGCTAGGCCGCACGGTTCAGACAGATGATTGCTGCAAGACTTCGCAGGAATCATGTCTACAAACCATAGTCGCCCTATTAGAATAGTGTCCATATCACGTATCCACATTTATTTTGATCATATCATACGGCCTTTTTTTCTTGTGTTTATCGTCCCATCATTATAGGCGGGAGACATGTTCCGTACCTTGTTTATGTACATCAACAATTAAATCATATCATTCTCCGTATATCATGAAGATATAAATCTAATATAATATAACATACTATACCATACTACCATACTATACCATCATACAATATAACATAATACAACATATTTGATGCAATGTAACATATGATAAAATATCATTACAATATCTCCTTTCTTTGAAGTCCCAGTGTGACCAGTCCCAGATGCTTAGACACAGAAATCTCCAGAAAAAACCGCGGCCGCGGCCCATGGGGGACACGCGGCACCTTGCAGCTTCGACGCTTTATGCAGAGGACTTTGGGGTTTCGTTGTTAGTAAGAGATATATGGGATATTTTTAAGGGATATGTATGGGATGGGGATTTGGCAATTTTAACTATACTGGGATATTATGTGAAATAAGGCTTTTCGTCATAGGACTCGTTTGTCTATGGGATTCAATTGGGATTGAACCATGAACTAATGGTGATTTAGTGGGAAATATGTATATATATATAATGGGATGCATGGTCAAAACTTGGGTAATTGCTCCTATTGGAACATGGTCGTCAATTCATTAATAGGGGTCTATCAAGCATTGATAAGGACTCCCATCATGGGATAGATGACCATACCCCATTCACAATGCATCTTGACCATGGCACATCTGGGTGTGGGTCATGCAATCAGCAACAGTGGGGATTGATGTGCCACAATTGGGGGTGATTGGGATTGCTGGGGCTCCATTCCTAGCAGCGAACTGGCCATACCAACCATTCCAACTACCGTAAGGGTGAAGTAAACACCTCGGCTGGTAGACACCTTCACGAAACACCCATGGTTTTTTCATTTCTTTTCAGAAAATGTTTTTCGATCACCAAGTTGATGAGAAACACGGCATCAACAATGCCACTGGCTTTCTGTTGCCAAGCAGACCTTGTATGTTTGCTGATGCTCCCAGTCCTGAGATGTTCTTGCCTTTGTCAAATAGAGACGACGTCTCGGCAGTAGATGCAGTAAATCACATGACACTGGGAGCAGGTCAGTAGCATTCTTATATGATTTCTATATTTCTATCACTCGCAAAGTAGAAGGCCGCAGTTGGCCAAGACTAAGATTGTAATGATTGGCGTGGACAAGCTGGCCAGAGACAGGGAATGAAACTGCTCAAAAAGGCCGGTAGGAGTGACTTTGACATTGTTACCGAAAAAAGTTGTTTTAAGGACAGTTGGGGACAGTAGAATATCATGTGCCTGCAAGTACTTTGCTTCATTTTCGATCACTTTTTTTTGTGATTTTTGGAGATGCAATGGCGCTGTGTTTCTTACCTGTTGAACTTGGTGCTGTTGGGCCTGCTGGGATTTTCTCTTTCAGCCGACTGGACCTTCGGCCTAGCGCCATCGCGCCATCAGCGCCTGGAGCTTCCAGACGCAGAGCAGCTCCAGCCGGAGCTCAAAGGCTCTGAAGCAGTTGGTTTGGTGATTGTGGCAGATGGCAACTTTCGCCAACACTACCAAGGTCAAATTTCCAGTGTGCGATGTTATGCTCAGAAAAATGGCTACGATTTGTGGCTGCTGCATGGGGATGAATTTGAGGAGTGTGGAAGCAAGTACTATCCACCTGGTTACTACTTCTTTCAGAAACACTCTGTGGTTGCTGCGCTGCTGGAAGAACAGTCTGCAGCGTACACGGTGGCAGTATTGGATGCGGATGTCGTGGCTGTGGTCCTTGATCGGAACCTGAGCTATTGGATACAGAATGGTGGTGACCTGCAGTTCTATGGCAGAATCACTGGTGTGGAGATTGCGTCAGGTGTGGATCAAAATTTGGCAGATGCAGCATATAGGCAGCATGTTGTAGTATCATACCATCAACCTTTAAGTGTATAGTGTGTTGGTTTCATCATTCATCCCAATTTTATTGGCGAAACAAGCTATCCTGACCATTTTTTGCTGGACAATGAATCTTATGAATCTTGAAGCTGCCACATGGCCAATTTGAACTTGTAAGTGTCCCTTCCTTTCCCGCAGTTCCCCTTGTAAGTGGGGATCATATTTGATAGTATATCAGTATATCTTATCGATATCTTCTGGATATCTTTAGGATATGAATCACAGAACAGAGTGGAACACCAAAAACACGAATATGTTGATATTCGATATGCATATATTATATATATATATATTTGCATATTTGTTATATACACATAGGATCTCTATGTGATCTCTATGTTTAATTCTTGTCAGGGAACTACATCGCCAGCAACAAACCCTGGGTTTTGGAGTTCCTCCGCTACTGGGCCCATTTTCGCTTCCGCCAGCCGAGCGGCTTCAGCAGTGCCGACAACGGAGCGCTGCATCTGGCGCTGCTGGAGATCTTGGAACTGCCAGAGACCTTGGAGGTTCAGCAGCTCTATTCCAATCTGACAGCCACTGGGAACCAGTTACTGAGTTACTGTTTTTAGTTTTATCATGTTTTATCACTATACATACAGTCATATATACAATCTAACGGTTACTAGTATTTATACATGTGTATACATGTGTGTAAATATGTTTGTTCCACATTTCTTCGTTTTTTTTTCCGAGTTATTCTGGTCGCTTCGCGACCACAACCGCCCGCACCGCAGTGTTAGCGACGGAATTCCAATAAATCAAACCATATGTTCTATGTTGGGCCTTTGTAGGGCGCATGTTGGGAGTATGTTGGCCTTTGGCTCTATGTTGGGCCGTGTTGGACCTATGTTGGGCCGTGTTGGACCTATGTTGGGCCGTGTTGGACCTATGTTGGGCCTATGTTGGGCCATGTTGAGGCCAAATTTGGCAACTTAGCCGATTCTCGGTCCCTTTAAAAAACGTGCAAAAATACAGGAGCAATAAAATGCATCCCTCCAAACTAAAGCTTAATAGCTATTGTAATTGCTTCTGGATCGTGCGTGCCAACCAAAAATGCCTCAGCATCTTCGGTGCGGGCGGATTTTCCTCTGGTACTTGGTGGTTTCAAAGAGATGTGTTGGGCAGTTTAGACACTTTTATTTTGAGCACAAAAAAATCCAGACTGGAATGGTGGATTGAAGTTATGGTGGATGAAGTTTCTCACTTCCATAACTTCCAGAACTTCACTGGATAACTCCCATTTCTCGGTGGACTTGTGTTTCTTTTGCCACAGCCAGTGGATAGCTGCAGGAGAATGTTGAGAATCTTCAGCCCTATTGGCATTTCATCCAGGTGGCGACCGGAGCTCTTCGTGCGCGGAGCTTTCATTTGGGCCACAGCAAGTTGGGTCGGCTGTGTAACCATGCACAAAGCCAGGGCTTGGGGGATTGTGTCCTGTCTGTCTGGCCCCGGATGAACTTTTTCGTGGCTGATGGGGTCTATTTAGACAACCACGGGAGCTCTATAGGGCCAGTGATGCACCATGGAATCAAGTCCCAGGAGTGGATGCTCCGCTACTTCAAGGATTTGGAAAAGTGTGTGGTGAATCCATCTGCTTTGGTATCACCAAAGCAACTGGGTGCCAAGGCTGTAGGACTTGCAGAAGGCTACAGCCATCTTTACCGAAAGGGTATGTGCCCTCAATGTACACCAGACTGTCTGGCCACCTTTACATGTCTTCCAACAACTCCCTAAGCAGTGGCCACGGCCAACACGACGGCTGCCAGACTGGACCGCGAAACTTTTAAGTTTTTGCCAGACAGCTGCACCAGCTTATTGGCTGCTTTTCCTGTCGTGTAGACAGATTTCGCATTGGCAAAAGATGTTCTGAAGAATTCCACCCGCGAACGGTAACCCGGTAACCCGGTGTTTACCGGTAACCAGTGATCTAAGTTTTGGATCGACAGTTCCATGTGGGGCCAACATGACTGGGTGCTGCAGGATCGCCTTAGCGGAGGGCATTCGACCGTTTGGGGGTCCTTCTTTGATCTCGAGAGGCAGCGGTGATTTGGTGGCGAATGGTGACCAAAAATGGACAGGGAAGACCCAAGATATCCCAAGATGTGTTTGGAAGATGATTATCATGAAATATCATGAAGGTGATTTTGGTGTTTCAGGGGGGGCTTCGTTGATTTGGGTCATCTTTGTACCATCCAAACGTGCAGATGGCCCTGTGCTCAGATGTCTAGCAGATGTGACGGCAGGCAGAGCTGGGGATATGCTTGTTGCCGCGGCCTGTCCCGAAATGAGGCGCGTGACGTCCAACGGCGTCCAAAGGTTGAGTCAGTTTTTCGTCAGTTGAGGGGCAAGATTTGGGACCGGAACTGATATTGGTATGGATCAATACCTTTTAATACCATTTTTAAGGGGAACATCCATAAATCCCAGCTATTTTGATGTGAACAGAAGGGGTACAAGGTTTTGACACACTGCCATATTGGAATGGCATGGAATGGCTCAAAATCCAAGGCCCAGGGGCCCAGACCGCAGATTCTGTTCACTGTTCATTTGTGGCATCCAATTTTAGGGGGGTATCGAACTTTGACCCATAGCCATGGCAATCTTCAGGTCTGCCCACATGCAGCCGCAGACGTCGAGGAAGTTTGGAGATCGCCTGGAACATTTCACATCATAGATGGGTCAATAGCTATGGTAAATTATATATCACAAATTTCCATGGCTTTTGACCGTCAGGAGGAAGGCCAAAGCTCAGAAGAGGAGAGCGATATCCACGGATATGTTGGAAAGACTCGAGTCTTGGAATCTGAGAATCCCAAAAGTGTATATTATAAGCAGAACAACCGAGACTGGCTGGACACAGAATTTGCAGATTTTGAAAGATGGGCTTGAGAAACTGGCTGGTTTTCTCATGTTTTCTCTCGACTGCAAGGACGCTGCAGCCAAAGCGCTGCGCGTTGCCTGGCAGGTGGGAGAATCGAACTGCGCCTAGTTCGATGACTAGACGCACATCCATGTCTCACAAGAATATTGGACCGATGATATGTGAAGTTGAAAGTTAAAACCTGTCCGCTTCTGCAGTTCTCTTTTCTTTGATACGAACATGTTCAGAACATCTTATGGAGGTTTCCTAAAATAGGAAAAAAAACCCAAATCATCCATTTTAAGTAGGATTTTCCATTTCACACCATCCATTTTGGAATACCACCATTTTAGGACCCCCCATATGTTTCAAGGGGTCCCAGCGAGTGATCAATTGGAGACTTGTGGCGACAGGATGGGAAGTTGTTGGATGCAGATCCCCCAGATGAGCTGCCTCGCAGAGAAGAAACCCAGCCAGAGGAGCTGGTGGCGTTGGTGACTCAAAAACCTCATTTTGTCAATGGGAAAACCCGAAAAGGTGGATTCCTCTGAATGTCAGACACACCAGAGGATGTACTCCTGTAGATCGGTAGAAGAAATTGAAGAAATCAAAGCTTTTCAGGTCCTCATGGTTCATTTTCCAGCCGGAAAATGGTGTGTGCCATTTTTCTTCTGTGCAGCAGCTGTATGTTTCACTGTTTTCATGGAGCTCTGGCGATCTTCCCGCGGCATTGTGCTCTTCCCTGCAGGAGTTTCTGGCGCAATTTGTGCTGCAACTTGGTGGTAGGGCTAAAGAATTTGATCCAAATCTGCAGAGTGTGGTCATTTTGATAAAAACTCCAGTATTCAAAGGTTCAAAGTCCATCTTTTCGGGAAGAGACACATATACGACACCAAAGCAATTGCATATGAGACCATACAGTATGCAGCCCAACTTAAAGAAGGAGTCCTATGCAAAGAGATTCCTTTGCAGAAGAATTTGGATCCACAAAAGTTCAGCACCAGAGAATGGATCATCCACGAACCCAGAGAACTGAGGTACTGGTTCCAGCATTGGAAGAGCCATGAGAAACCCGAGCAGTTGCAGCTGGACAGCACGCGTTCGGCCTTGTTGAAACTTATGAAGCAGCTGAATCGAAAGGTGTGGCTCTGAAAATGGGGCATACCTTGGTGTATAGCCCCAAGATCGCCATTAAGATTTCCTGTCTGAAAGGGATACAACATGACCATGTGAATTGGAAATACGATGAACATCACTTAAAATTGGGGGTCACCTAATTTCAGACACCCATTTGCAAATTTATAAAGTGGAATCTTGTTATTGACCAGTAGATTTGGGGTCCAGCCAACAAAAGGTCAACCGCACCTTTGTTCAAACTTTGACACGGAAAGACAAAGATGAACAATCAACTGCTGCCAACCTGTGTACCTGTTTCAAGGCAACATGCCACGCCGCAGGTGGTGGATGGTGTGCTGCTCTCTGGCCTTGTGGAGTTTGCCGACTTGGCTCACCGCAGGGAGTACGCGCAGGCCGCGCAGGAGTGGATGTTCAGTGCTGGAGAGTCAGGAGTCGTAGAGTCCAGTGCTCTTTCCAGTGATCTTTGGTCCACATGCATTATGAATTCATTATGAATTCATTATGAATCAATACCATATGAAGAATGGTATGGAATAGCATCCTTTTCCCACCAGCCTGGTGACCCCAAATGTGTGAACGCGTGAACATCACCATTCACCCTGGAAGAGGCCAATGATGTGTACGTGAACATCACCATCGGAAAAGCGCCAAAGCCTCAAAATCATTCAAAATCGACTTTTGGAGAATAGATCGACTATGATCGACTGAAACATTGGGCCATTGGGTTGAACCAGCCATTGTTCATCCAGCTTTGTCACCCAATCTGATGGCATCTCCATGTCACATATGTCACTGTCCACTCGAAAAAAACACCATCAGGACGTGGCATTCAGCCTTGGATTTGGGAGAACAACGAGCACACTGGGGCCAAGGATGCAGCTTGAGGACGAAATCATGTCACCAATGTCCCACGTCGTAGCCATGTCATCCCATGTATATCTAGATACCGGACTGATAAGTAACCATTACCTGGAACCCTCATATTTCCACATGTCCTTTCTAGCAGCCAACTTAAGCCACTGAACATTGGCTGCTGACACGAGGACCATGCAAAGACAGGTCGTTGAGAAAGACATGAAGCGCCTCAGCTTGAGTCACCTCACATTTTGGATACCTCCTCCACCCAAGATACGTCCAGTTTTCAGGGGAAATACGGTGAACTACCACATGTTCAACCGAGCAGGGATAGAATTTGCCTATCTTTGTGTGATGTGTAATTTCTGGAATGAACATGCTTTGCAGTGCACGTCAGACTGGAACCGCATCCAACTCAGCAGTGCGAAGTCGAGGAATGCCAGTGCCTTTGACACAGACCCCGTGGTCCAAAGCTATGTCCATGCGCTGAAGAGGATGGGGATGAGTTGATTCCCATCGGCCTTCATCGGCCACACGAACCTGGAAATGAGATCTGATTTGACCAACAAACGGCTACGTATCGACCATCATGGCACGCATGGTTTCCAGACATGACATATGTATATATAATATATATATGATTATATATGATTATATATGTGTATACATCTGTAATATATATATATATATATGATTCTATATATGTATACATTATATACATAGTTACATACATATCTATATATGTATGAGTGTATATAATTAACATCTTTTTATGGATCACCTCACAGGATGGTCACCTACATGCAGACCGTGCAACCCAGCCGGGCTCTCGGCACCGTCGGCACCGTTGGCATCATGGGTTTTGTTGGACGATGGAGGAGATCCTTAAAACCCACATGTGAATCCACTGGCGAATCCATTTTGACAATGCCCTGGCATGGTCATAATTTGGGTTATCCCATGCCATCTCCCATTTTTGGACACTGATTTCATATGTCTTCATCAACAATTTTCAGTGTAAATCACGATGTAATTCATCAACAAATTTTCTTCCGTGGTGGACTAAGTGACTATCCATCTCTGGATTTTCTGAGGCACTGATCCATCAAAGCAAGGCCATGTGCCCGCACCTAGGGCCAAGGCTGATGAGGTTGGCTTGCCGGTGAGGTGCCGGGCGCCCCCGTTGTGACCATTTCAAACCAGGGAGAATGATGATAATCCAACCCCATTTTCAGACAAAATCTGTTATGGGCTGAGTTAGTTTCTAACCCGGGATATAAATGATAACCAGTTGATGGTATTTTACCAGTCACATGGCTTTAAAAGGATCTAAATGAGGTTATAAAATAACTAGATAACCATCTATTCAACCTCTCTATAGATGTCCAAATCCTGGTACCAGCTGGCACTAGGCCAGCATTTCTACCGCCTCACTGCAGGCCCGGCATCCGGGACTCTGATGGCCGCGACCATTCCCCCGAGTTTGTGGATGTCAATGATGCCAGGCCTGGAAGGCTTTTGGGGACAAAACTCCTGGTGTTTTCCTCACAGAATCATTCTAGAACTCAACATGTCATATAGATAAAGATGTCAATACATATTCGAATTGATTTTATTTAATGTATATTTCATGTTTATTTTAGATTCGCCAGAACCAGCAAGAAAACGAGTCGTGGTGACCATGGTGGGATTCACCCGACCGGCACCGCCCGGCACCGCCCAGTGCCCGCGATGCCCAGCGGGGCATCGCCTTTGGCAGCCGCGAGAATGGTCGTGCCCATCCCTTCGTGGGCATCGGCTTCGCGCGCGGCATCTGACGGTGACTGGTCCCAGCAATGGGAGCGGTGGCCGTGGAGCCAGCGCATTGGGGGTATCCATGGCACCACCATATCCATATTCCCAATGAAATACTATTAAATGGGGAGCCAGCTGGAGCTACAAATTGAGTTTGCCACATCATTCAGTACAATCCTTCTGATCCTTCTTGATAGTTTGGGAAGGGTGTGGTATGTCTTGAGGATGTTTGGAAGAATTTGTCCATGGGAGTTTTGGAAAAGTCTCTGATGACAAAGTGATGGAGAATGTCGCCATGGTCGCCAATTTCCAACTGCGACGCCTCAGCGAATCCAGGACTTTCAGACTTTCCTTTTTGAATCTCCACATTTCTTCCCACGGGTTTCTGTAGTAATTCCAACCCCATTTTTGCACTTCGATGCATTTTCCAAGGTCCAAGCTTTTTTCCGTTCATTTTTCAGCAGAAAAAAGACCCAAAAACTCCTAGCATTTTTCGGCTCCATGAGAACTCACGTGAAGTTGGTCTCTCGCGCAGAGCTCCAGGGCCGGGGCCGCTCCCGCTCGCACGGCCGCCATGAAGCGATTGTTCCAGTGGAGGTGCAGATTTTGAATGCCTTCACAGGTGGGGCTGAGAAAATCATGAAGTAAAGTCAGTTATACATAAGTTATGCATGATGTACTATCAATGGATCAATGGACTTTAAAAGTTTGACCGCCCACCTTTCAAAAACACTTCCATTCTGGGTTTATCATTTGAACATCACCCAAAAATGACCAACTAAAGTGAGGTTACCAGGTTTCCTAAGGTTTCCTATTCCCTTGCCAGATCCTGCCGAAAACCCGGCAGGTGAATCAAGCTTCAGCATCACAGCCCAGTCTTCATGGTCCATCTCCAATCTGAGAAGTGAGATCGCCCGGCTGCGCCAAGTCGTGCTCTCGTCTGGGTCAGAACTGCGGCTATTGATGGACACCAAAATCTTGAAGGACAATGAGCTTCTGAAGAATCTGTGTGCAACTGGAGAACTGGAACTCAGGATGCTTGAAGTCCCAGAAGACTTTTATGTGAGATACTTTGCCAAAATGGTGGTTGGTGGTGGCCGTGATCAGGAGTTTCAAGAGTTTGAATTTTGCAGCAATGGTCGCTTTCGCTTCGCCCGGAACTTTCTACAAGGAGGCTTCTTTGAAGGGAAACAACTCAGGAAGGAGTGCTTCTTGTCCCAGGCAAGTCTGAGAGTCTTGAAAGGTCTGGTGCTGAAAAGTGGCATTCTACAGATGGATGATTCTCAATGGCCAGCCCCAACTAGAGAAAGTCGCCAGGAAATTGAGATCAAATGCCAAGGGATTCATGTGGTCTTTGCCACCAAGCTTCACTGGAGCCTGCCTCATATTGATGCTGGGCGGAAGTGTGCACATGTGCGTGAGATGTCAGAATTTGATGAGCTGGCAGAAGAAATCAAAGGATTTGGCAAGTCGATCTTAAACTTTTTTGGTATACCGCGATCTTCCTGATGTTTTGTGGCATGGGTAGCCAATGTTTGGCAAACGACACAGACGATACCATGGCAATTGATTCAGAATCTCTGCACGGAAGCTGTGTGCTTTCGAGAGTGGCTGTCTTTGGGAGAAAAACCAGGGCCTTGCAACCGCAGATCGGCAGAAGAGACAGCCATGCTAAATGGGAACTGCAACCCCGTGACTTCTGCAGGAAAAATCCGGAACGTCCTGGGTTTTCGAGCGGAAACATGAGCTACATGGAATGTGCATGTTTCAAACTGTTGTTTTGTGTAGCTTCCACTCGGTTCAGCTTCCTTCGCTGTCTCAGGTTGCAAAGACCTTCATCTCGGGGCTTTCGGCCAAAAAATCTCTGCTGTAGCGCGGGGACCTAGGATCAAAACCAGCAACGCCCCTGTCTCGCAGCCGGTTGCTTCTGGGCCTGGTGGAAAACCAACCCCTCAAAGCGAAGTCATCCAGGGGTCGGGTGTGCTTTTAGAACCTTAACTGCCTTAACCCCGAAGCGAACTGCAAATTGAGGTGAGCGTCTTGCGGCTCTGCAGCTCGCAGCAGTCTCCAATGGCGACGAAAAGGGCGTGCAGCTGAAACTGGAATGGATTCGAACGGATGAAAGGGAAAAATACGGAAAATACTTCCAGATTTGGAGATGTTTGGATCGCAGGCTAAACAAAATCCTCTTGGAACATTTTGCAGGGCTCAAGTTTTTTGGATCTCATGGTTGTGTCGTGGGCTGCCGGGCTGCTTCTTTGCCATGGGCTGTGGAGGATCCGTGTCCAAACAAAATCTGAGTGAAGAATTGGAGGCCCACCAACTGGAGCTGGAGAATGAGCGACGCAGGTTACAAGAAAAGGATTCCCAACTGGCCAGCGTCCAGGAGTGTTTACAGAAACAACTTCGAGGTTCAGAACAGGACGGGATCGGGGCGTCTAACTGGTGTCCGCAAATCCTGAGTTTTGAAATGGTTTGAATCCCTGGACACTCCTCAGCCACAAAAAGAATGATCATGTCCTTGTATTTGCAAGATTCTGGTTGTTGATTAAGGCCAGGTACTGTACCCATCATTTGGGCAAGAATTCACCTTTTTTCGTACGCTTTTTCGGTCAATGGACCCATATCCCTTCTACACTGGCTGGCATCCTGATCCCAGAAGAATCCCGTCTTTGGATGGCACATGGACATAAGTAGAGCCATTCCTCAGCCCGTGCAAAATCAGATTCTAGTTGTGCTTAACAACATGTGAGCTATGGTCAATACTCATGGTTAATAACCATTAAAAACGGGGCTAGTCATCCAATGGTTCCACTCGGGATTTATAATATTTTATAATAACCATGGCTCATGTCTTAGAGAGTCTACCAATTCCACCTATCCCGAGGAGTCTGCCAAAGCAAGTCGATCTCTGGAAGAACTTCGAAGTGAGTTGGACGCGCGACGTGAAGCACAGGCAGATGCTTTGGCACGGCAGCGGGAAAGGCTGGTGGAGGAGCATCAACAGGAGTGCCGATGTGGCTTGGGTTCATGTCTTGGGAGATTAGATGAGTTGATATGAGCTGGTGAAAACATATATATATATATACATACATACTGTGTATATATATATACACATATTAGATGTATATATGTACATATGATATATATATATATTATACACATATGGTGTTTTGCCACTGGAACAAACTTTCAAAATCAAACTATAATTGTTAATTGAAAGTCTCAGGATATTTCAGTTTTCCCCGCTGGATGCGAAAAAAAAAGTGCCGGTTTGTTCGACCTCAAACCAACTCCTCCTTCTTCACCCAAGAAAACTTAGAGTACTAAACATGACTAGCAGTTCGTTAAAGATGACCAATATCAACAGTTCTTTAAACAAACAACACACTTTTTACTGAAATCAGTGGGTCCTATCGGTCCCATGGATCTCCCAGTCCCATGGATGGTCCCATGGCCAGGAGCTTCAGTCCATGTTGAAGGCCCGGGAAGCGGAACATCAGAGGCGCCTCGAAGATCAAGCCGAAGAGCTCCGAAAGGAGGCCGCCAATCGCAGAGAAGCAGAGGAGGCGGAACGTCGGATGGCTTTCTCAAATCATCTCAAATCCAGTGGTTCATCATCATGTTTCCCAAAAGCCATGCCATGTGAAAAACATGTTGCCGGATTTTTTTGTGTTTTAAGAGGGAAAATGATGATTGACCACTCGAAATAAGAGTTTTTATAAGATGTAAATCGGAGAGAATCATCCCAAACAATTGTTTATAATACTCGAAACAATTCAGTTCTAATTGTCATGATTCTCATGGGGAAAGTGGTGACCCATCGGATTCTGGGGGGTACACCAGTGACATTTTTCCACAGGGAATTCAGTGGGATGATTCATGGATGATGAGTTTTTAGGATCAGCTTTGTTTGGAACTTAGCTTAGACGTTGTGACGTAGTCACTAGATGATCATCCCCAAGCCTGGCTGCGGTTTTTTGAGCAAAAAGTTGGGGGATGAAGATTTCAGTGGCTGGTTCAACTATCTATCCGATTATCTATCTATTTTTTTTCCGGGCAGACATCTCAATATTTTTGAAGACCTGTTTGGGCTGGCTGAACCTCCTATTGTGGAAATCTCATGCGTTTCATTTGGCACTCCAGAAATTTGAGGTCCATCGGCACCTTCAAGCCGTTGATCGCGGTCCACTTCCATTGAATCACAACCCCAATTTTAGTTGGAATCCCCATCGAATCAATGACATTCCAGAACCAATGGAACTATCCAATGGTAGATTCCGTGGTACTCAAAAATCTTCAATGAATTTTGGTTCCATGGCCATATTTTCCCATTGGTGGCCTCTCTGGATTTTGGAGAATTTGGAGACTTGGCTCGGTTTTCCCAGATTTTTTCCATCACTTTTGCAGATGGGATGGTTTGAAACCGGCATTTTCTCCCGGTTTCTGCCTAAAAGCCATGGGAAAAGCCATGGGAAAAGCCATAGGTTTTCGACTCATGGCAGGCAGCCAAGGCGGAGGTGGCCGTGCATCTCAGCAACGCCAAGGCCAGCGCTTCCCAAGAGGTGCTACGGCAGAAGGCGGAGGTGGAAGCGGCGCGACTGGAGCTGAAAGTCTTGCATAGCCAGGTGCGATTTCGGAGGATTTTTTGGGGAAAATACTTTTTTTTTTTAAAAAAAAACATATATTACATTACCCATATATGACTGGGGAATATTAGCAGATATACTCCATGAATATTTTTTTTGCGGGTAAATCATGTATCAAAATCAAGGATTATGATGATAATCCATTGGATTTCTGAGTTTTGTTTGGAACATATTAACATGGGGATGGATAAAACCAGCCATTTTGGATGGTTAAACGGGTGCGTTTTGACTCATGGCTTATGGGAAAATGATTTTTCATGGAATTGAACTAGTGATTTTCCATAGGAATTTGTGGGGAGATCCTGGATTATTGGGATATTTTTGACATTACATAACCAAGACCATGAGATTTGGGCTTCCATCAATGTATGGAGGTTTCCTAACATCGGGTTACCTCCAGCATCCAGATGGCATTTCTATTTTGATGTTCAACCCTGTAAATGGGAAGACTCCATCAATAAAAAACAATTTGAGTACGGAAAATGATGATAATCATTGGAATTGGGGATACCGTGATACCCGTTTTTTTTCTGAGAAATCCATCAATATCTGGATGAATGTGGTATTTTTACAATAAAAACCGGGGAAATGATGTGACAACTCGACTTTTTTTGGAAAAATGCGATTCTGTTCTTTTGGGGGATGGGGAACTCCAATATTTGGAATGTGGATTACATGATATTTTTACTGGGGAACAAAATGATGATCAACAACGGAAAGTACGAACTCCATCAATATATGTGTATAATTGTGTATATGAATATAATATACATAGGTGTTGCAGGGTTATAAGAGATCCCAATTACATGATACAATTCTAAATTTTGGTGGACGGACACTCTTCTGGTTTTTGGGCTCTCATTTTAAGAGGGCGATTCTTACTGGGGAAGTTGGGTAAATTGATGATCAACTAATTTGGATTTCTATTTTTAGACATTTTAAAATTATGATGCATGTGAGATATCTTTGGGGGGCACTCCACAATGAATGTATGTATTCGATCATATTCGATCATTATGTTGTGCCATGGCTAAAGATTGATATACCAGAGATACTGTAGGTATACCAAAGATTGAGAGATGTTGATGGGGAAATGGTGATCAACCATCAACTTGATGGGTAAAGATGTTTTCTGACTTTTAATATTGGGATACTGGATAGAGTTTGTAGGCATATCATGGCATATCATATCCCAAGTAGATACCACAACTTTTGGAAAGTGGGTGATGGTGGTGTGACTGGTTTTTGACTGGGTTTAAAACCAATTTTTGTCGCTGAGTTTGAGAAAACGAAGATTGGTTTACTGTCTGGTTTTACAACTGGGCTTACCTATGAGGTTGGGTGATTTAATGTTGACAATCTTTTTTTTTTAAAAATTGGATCTATAGCTTGTTTTTTGGCCCCAGCCTATGGCAATTCTAATGGGGCAATGATGATAGACCATGGATTTTAATGTTGACATATAAAGATGCTATCTTTGGGTATCGGCAAATAAACAGGGTTTCAATCTGAGATTTACCAACTAGTTACTATTCTTCACATGGGGATTTAATTGAGGTCTCCAAAAAAAGGTTTATTGGCTGTTTGTGTGGGATTTTAAGCCCCAAACATAATTTTTTTCCGATATTTTCCCCACATAAAATCTGGGACACACGCGCTTATATATATATAATCATACATATATATATAATCATACATATATATATATAATCATAATATACATAGAGGTGATACTAACCGTATATTTGGGTCTTTACGCATGATTTGTTACATCTGCATATCCAAGGTACATCCCACTTACTATATTTGGGGATAGGTGACCTCTGAAGCTACAGCAGCTGGATGACCTCGCTGGTTCAGGTGGAGCCTCTGCAAGTGGAGCACAGGGAGGCCTCTGTTCAGCTGCATGAAGCGCGAAAGGCTCTCAGGGCTGAACAGGAGGATCGGATGTCTGGCGCTCAGGTGCGCTTGGGGATCGGGGTTTTGGGGGGTTAGATGCCAAGATGGGAATTTCCCATTGCCATCGAAATGATTGGCGTGTGGATTTTGATGCTGACGAAGCTGTGAAAGCCGAGATGACATCAACAGTGTGTTGAAGAATAACTCGCAGAAACTAGCACTCAGCCTTCTGTATATCCAATTAACGTCCCAAGCAGAACGTACCTGCAAAAGGCAGGACAATCGAATGTCGAATCTGTCTAAAGTTTGTTTTTGTCTTACACTATGTTTATTAATCTACATACATACAAAACCTACCTAGCCCCCCCCATACGTACGTACGTACGTACGTACAGAGACACAGAGACAGACAGACATACAGACATACAGACATACAGACAGACAGAAAGACAGACAGACAGACAGACGTACAGACATACATACATACAGACACACACACAGACACACACACACATACACGCATACACACATACACACATACATACAGAAGTAATCACATCAGTAAACGAATTACGTAAAGAACCAAATAAACAAATACCAGGTAGACAAAGACATCAAAGCATAAAATAAGTAGGTACATACACAACAGCATAAATGAACATACAGTGTATATATCAATATACATATATATATAGTATCTATTCATATCAATTTCGTGGGTAGTTTCGTGGCAGGTGGCTGCATTGGAACAGCGTTTAGCCGAAGCCCACAGCGAACACCAGCGTGCGGAGCAGCGCCATGGAGACGTGACGCTCCATCTGAAGGCTCAGCTGCGTGACCTTCAGGTCGGGAACCAAAAAATGTCAGGTTTCAAGCAGTTGCTTATAAACATGTCTATAGCAAAATCTATGATATACATAATATATATATATATGTTAAAGGGAACGAGATGACACAACATGTACAGCATGCACTGTTAAGACAACATGCTGTGACCGCCAAACAATGGCTCAAGCGTATGGAGAAAAGGGATGCGTCGCGTGACTCCGCATGGCA
>Ga0126342_10005353_pt1 | contig 22340 bp, 22 predicted proteins | sample Cyp1metagenome_FD_92528 | JGI IMG/M metagenome (GOLD analysis project Ga0126342, IMG submission 92528) | Coral microbial communities from Lord Howe Island, Old Settlement Bay, Australia - Cyphastrea 1 metagenome | ecosystem: Host-associated > Invertebrates > Cnidaria > Coral ...
AGAACTCAGGTAGCCTAGGCTACCTTTCGTGATATATATAGTAGGAACTTGGATGGCCATCCCAAGTGGTAAATAGATGCAAAATGACGTAATTAAATACCGAGTGAGTGACCATGGGGTAATGGAAAATATCTCAGCAAACTGCCAGCTATCAGCCACTGCTGTGCAAGATGCTCTTCAGCTTCAAACAGCTCAGCCGCCTCCATCGTCTCCTTGCAGGCCAGACAACGGAGACGCGACTTATCCAGCGGCAGCCTATCACCTGTGGCCGCGAGAACAGCAATAAAATTGATGGCTCCACGATTGTAAAATAAAGATCATTTTGAATCGTTCATGTCCGTGCTAGCACGTATCCGTGGATTTTTTCATTCACCTCTGTAGCATTTTGCGGCAAGCTGCATGCGAGAATCTCACTTGGCAACTGATCTACTCACTCTGTACAAGGTACAAGCTGCTCTAAGGATTCGACAACTGTATATCATGGTATATCTACATGTCCCGTCATGTTCCGTCCTTCCATTCCAAGGTCCACGGTGAGGAATATTGTGGAGGCATCACCATCCAATGCTATGGGACCACATGCTAAACTGTTGGCCTCCTGCTGCCATGGACCCCAAGGTCTGCCCCTTTCCTGCCTCCACAGGGGCAGCTAAATCGGCGAGTGTCATCCACCGAAGTGCAGCGCTGGCATTGGCACCTGGTCATCAATTTCGATAGGAAAATCGTTGTAAGCCAACAAAATGCATCGAGCAGCTAGCCCTGGCAATTGCCAACACGGAGCAACCAGCGACTGTGGCTGGCCTAAACTCATAGCGCTCCTGCAACTCCTGCAGTGTTAAACTTCTGGTGTTCTGGGTGCCGGATGGTGCTGGTATGCGTTGAGACCATTTGACACCCACTTTGAACCGTGACTGCGTTTCAAGAATTTGTGAGCCAGTAACAATGACAAGCGATACAACCAGAGCTAGAACCCCAACCACCAAGACAGCATCCGCGTTCCTTTTGCCGGGAGGAGATGTCCATCAGCAAACCAGCATCGTCCAAATAGGACACGGTGACTTCCTGGTGTGCCATGCCATCCCGTCAACTGTGACCACTGATGCTTTTAACTGTGGCCTCGCCAACGCTGATGGGCCGCACTGCCCGCAGAGTACCAGCATCACCATCGACCAGGCCTCAACACAGAAAGATATCATGGTGTCGCTCACCCATCTACAGTGTCCACGTGCAGCCAGGGCACAGTTCGGCAAACATGAGTGGTTTGCCCTCGCCAGAGTTGGAAAAACCACCTGCAGGAAGCCAAACAAATTCCTTCAAACATATGTAAAAGTGAAGAAAATGAAAGGAAGATTGTTTCCGCCCAGTTTGGTCTTGCGTTTTTGGTCCGCCTGGTCACGCCCAGAGGGTCCAGCTCCAAAGGAGTTGAAATGCACCACGCTGCGGACAAAAAGGGAGGTCTCAGGATCTGCCTGGTGGCAAAGCTTTTACAGGGACATGCAGGGACCACAGAACCGCACCTCTGTGTGCATCAGGAATCTTGGAACTGCTATATGTCCAGAATGATCTCCACATGTTTCCACCATGAGCCCTACCTTGCCCTACCCTATTGAGCCCTTCCCATCGACCCTCGAGATTTCCTGAGATTTCTGCCTCGGAAGCAGTCGCCTGCCGCAAGCGTCTCACAGCTGCACTATCGCCCTCAGGGACGAAGAGCTGAGCCTGGCAGAAGCGGAAAAAGTATCGGAACACGCAGGGTCCCGCAGGTGAAATCACACAGATTCAGAATTAACATATCATATACAATCATATGATATCATATGAATATATAAACAGTATGAGAGTATGACTGTATGTATACATATATATATATATATATCTGTGTGTGTGTATCATGCACTATTACCGCTACAGTAAACCATGCTAAGCCACCACTACTGACCGGACCAGCTCAAACGCTGAATGATTACGCTGGGGAGTCAACACACGCAACTGCATGCTGTGTAGCCGCGTCAGAGTGCCTCACGAAGACGAGATGCTGCTGACAAAGCCTCCGGATTCCAGCGCCGGAGCCGCAGCACGGGTTCTTCGCACAGAACAAGGTCCTGAAGCGAAACTGCATCGAGGAATAGCCACAAAAGAAGACAAAGGTCCTTTGGATGTTTGCAAGGATGCATGTACTGTAGCTCCAACGAGGGAAATCATCGGAGGCCATGCACTGTTTCCAAAGCAACCCGAAAAAATGAAAATAATCAATCAGTCCAAAGCACACCGGGCTTAAAGGCGTTCGATGCTCGCAGAAACTTCCCCAAATGCGGCCGCTCCGCATCAGAGACCACAGCCACGGCCATCAGCAGTGCAAGGAGGGCACACGCGGCATCTCTAGTGCTCTGGGTAGTGTTCTGCGAGGCTGCAAGGGTTGGGTGGGCTGAGATTAGTGAGAGGACGGTTTCACGCTGCTGTAGGAGTGATCTTCGCTTTTGAAAAGCCAAAAGGGTCTTTGATGTCTTCGCAGTGCGGTTAAGTGTCATATAAGTGATGTTAAATGCGCGCACTTGTCCAGAAAACTTGTTGAACATGTTCTGTTTTTGTGGCACAATGATGGCTTGAAGCCTGAAATTGCTCCTGTGGTCCTATGCTCTCTCTACGTGCCTGTCAAAAGGGAGGAACACGGGGCAAGTATCAGCAATCCCCCGGCTGGGTAACGATCTTTCAAGATCCAATGGGGTGCCTCTCCTGCTTCAACTGTGCAAACTCCGGGAAGCGATGCCCACAGAGCCTTCAGCAAGGTTGGACGACTGATTTCATCCTGCATTAAAGGTTCCAGCTTGGATACATAAAAGGCTCACACACGTCCATTCATCAGGTTGATGCCAATTGATGCCAATGATTTAAACCTCAACCTGGATTCATTGGATCATCACAGTCTCTGTGCAAACGGCTCTCCAACAGTTCACTCCTCATCTTCCAGAGTCGTCCTGGCCAAAATGAGATAAAAGTGAATGGCCGAAGTCTCAGAAATCTGAACTCTTAGTAACCCTTACACACTTTCCGCACATTTCCACATTTTTTCTACATCTTGCTACATCTATCTACCCGTTGCTACATGTTTCAATCAATAAGCCGCCAAATCCCATCCCTTATGGGCTCCTGTCATGCTGGCATCATATCCTGGTGCGCGTCTCATATTTGCGGACTCGCAAACAACCCAAGGCAGCGCAAGGGACCCCTTGACAAACTGTGCCAAGATGTTAAGATGTTTGTATCTTGTTGATTCCCCAGGTGCAGTAAATATAAATATACATGCATATACATGCATACTGCATACAGCTGCATCGTGCCTAACCTGCCTCTTTTGCTTGCTCTACGAATTTCCAACCAACCACAGCTGCAGTGTGAAGAGCCTGCTCTGTCTGCATGATCCAGTCCTTAGTCAAGTTAAGAATGTCATGGAAACCTCCAGGAGCTTCCCACCGGCAGGAACCTTGTGACCCTCGGCATATCTCGGCATGTACTTGGGGTCATGTTGATGCCATGCGAGCAAAGAAGAGCCCCCCCTTTTGATGGCACATTGACTTCACAATTGACAACTGCACACGTCACTTATTGCAGGGTTGCCATTTTCTCAAAGATTGAAGCCACGGCAATATAAGGCTTTCCTTTTTGGCAATCAAGGGCCATGCTCGCTGTCCGCCGGAGCTTCTTTGGCAAGAAAAAACTTGAAAGCAAATGGTTGCTGCTTGCTTTGCCTGACATGACCTTTCTCTGCACCTCTCTAGGTAGCGTCAAACAAGCCATTCCTTCTCAAAAACCAAAGGCTCCCAATCAGATCTGATAGGTAGGTCAATGCTCTCACAACTTTGACCTCTTTGCATGATGCAATGCTACTACTGCACAGCGGCGGTTGCGCAAAATGTCTCGCCTCTTCCAGAACGATTAGTTTGTGTTAGTAAAATATATATATGTATATATATTCATATAATTTCATATATAACAATAAAGATGAATCATGTAATCAACTCAAACCGGCTATGACCGGCCTTTCCAAAGCACACGCTTTGCGACAAACGCAGGCTGCGGGCTATGACTTGGATGGGGATTTTTGAGCATTTGCCCGTCACGACCAAGCACCCGAGCGCTGACTAAATCGTGCCAAGCACAGCTCAGAAGGAGTCGACCACCAAAGCCCTTCTTGCCTCAGCCTCAGACAATGTCGATACTACAGGATCAGATGGATCAGCACATGGTGCAGGCACAGAAACAAGCTTGTTCCAGTTGTTCCATGCCAGAAGCTAAGGAGCTGACAAGCAGCAGGCATTGCCTAACATCATAACTTCAATCCCCTGCTTCTGCGCCGCAGAAACCTCAACGAAAAGAAATTGGCCCATGGATGCCTATGGGCCTATGGGCCTATGGGTGTGGAAGAGCTCAACCATGCTTCAGCCCAGACTTCCGATTCCAGTCACTGCTTGTCCTTTTGCTGCTCAGAGGCTGGGCTAACAACGCTAGGAAAGCCACAATTGCAAGCCCTCGCACTGATGCGAACCTGCATTGGCAGCTTGTATTACTCCGGTGTATCTCAACCAGTGCATCCAACCGCAGTAGAACAACCGCCCACAGGACACAAACACAATGAGTGCAATGCTCGTGTCTATATCAAACCCAACATCCTTGGAAATCATTGAAATGCCGTGGTGGCAGCTACCGACCTAAGACCCATCGTGATTTTTAAAAGAGCGTCAGTGCCACAATCATATACAGTTGCGGATCTTTATGACTGCCGCACGTAGACATATGTACGTATGTAATGTAACATAACGTAACGTAATGTAGTCATGTATTGCAACGCAATGCAATGTAATGTAATGTAGTGTAGCGTAATGTAATATATAAATGTACGTATATAATATGTATGTGTGTGTGTGTGTCTGTGCGTGTGCATGTGTGTGTGTGCGCGCATGTGAGTGTGTGTGTAATGTAAAGCAATGTAATGTAAAGCCATACTATGTGATATGATGTGATGTGATATTATGTAAGGAAAGGTAGGGCAAGGTATTCGCAGGTAAGTATGTGCGTGCGTGCGTGCGTATGCGCATAGGTAAGTAGGCAGGTAGGCAGGTAGGTAGGTAGGTATGTACCTTCACATGTGTGAACGCATCTAAATCACATATTGTGTGTTGAATGTATGTGTATTCACGTATCATATGTGTGTGTGTGAATGCATTGATTGTGTTTTGATTAATTACCAGATTGTCTCACAAAATGACCTCCCCCATCTGCCCTGACATCTCTTTCTAACTGACCTACTGATCACTTTCGTCAAGGTAGCGAGCGGACCGTGGTTTTGACCTGCAAGATGATTCTGCGAAGCTTTGTTGACACACCAAAATCATGAAGGTAGGATCACTAAAGGACACGCCCAAAAAAACTTGTAGAACCGTGTAGAATCTTGTGGGGTCCTGAGAGGCTTATGCAGCTAGACATCATCCGAATTGTCTTGCAAAATATGGCATCAGTGTGCAGAAAGCGACAACCAACGCAATGGGCTCAGCCATGAGACGAATTGCCAGGCGATTTTGACCACTGCGGCCATTGTTTGGCCGCCAGCTTTCCGCCACTGTCGCCACGGGCGCGGATTGGTCGCCACAGCTTCGGCATTGGTTGGCCTCAAGCATCCCCAGCAGAACCAGCAATGAAATCGAGCTACAAACTGCAGCAACGTTATGGAAGCCGTTCAAGATCTCATGCAAAATGATGCACAATGATGCAAAATGATTCAGAATGATGCAAGTATTGAAAAATCAACAACTTCAGGAATCACCGGATGCACAACTGCAGCCTGGCCTTGGAGACATTGTGTGCTAAGCCTTAGCTTCAGCGTAGCAGCCACTCAATGAGAGCCCTGAGCAAACTGAAAGCCTCGTGTTCCAGTTGATTGGACACCCCTGTCTGCAGTGTACAGTGTAAAATAGTAATCAATGGTATACTTAGTCATAGTAAGTATATATGCCTCCAAGAAAATTAAAGCAAGAATCATTGACTGCAGAACCAATCGTGTGCCCGCGGTGCGAAGCAGCACAATCGACACAGCTGCTTGGCTGCAATGCGACCTTGGTTAAATTTGGAGACAAGTTGCCATGTTAAAATATGTTGAAATGACGCATTTTGGCTGGGGAACCGATGGATTCCAAGGGGTCAAGGGACCCCTCCTTGCGGACCCATGGTGCAAATGGCATCAAATGGCTTTTGGATGGACTCCTCGGAAGCATCGAATTGTTTCCTACAGTGGCAGCCAAGACACAGGTGGTGAGCTTTCCACCTCGGCCCCACATTCCAAGCACCAGGTTCTCCTCGCAGCTAACTTCTCTCTATAGCTGTGTGTGGCCTGGAGCTACAGGATGCTACAGAGCCACACGTTGGCTTGCGCCTGCCCCTGCCAAACTATCCGACAATCAATCCTGAATACAGGGGTCCTCAGTGTCGTTCAGGTCCCAGGCATAATCACCTTCAGGTGCAGGGTCCTGTAGGCATCGCGTGAATATGTCGACAGGAAGGTGGCAAGAGTAATGCGCTACACTCTTACGCAATCACCGAAAGCAAACTTTATCAACATCAACTGTGCTCAGCTTTACTTTAGGACTTGGTTACGTGCAGCTTGTCCTGCCCTGTTCAGAATCAGAAGTCTTGGGAGTTGATCCGTTCTGATGGTTCTCCGTGATGTCTCCAAGAATTTCATTGAATTGAGTTTCACGAAGCATCGACGCTTGAATCGGTTCAGGTAGGCTATAGGTGTTTGACAGAAGCTCCTTGACGTCATTTTCCTGAAATGCAGGCAAACCATGACATAACTTGCCCAGGCCTTTGGCAGGCTGTCCGCTGGAACTGCTCCTGAAGGAAGTGGTACAAACGTGCAGCAACATGTGCACAAGCTTTTCAGAATGGTGTGTCAGGAGGCAAATGAAAATTTGCACCGTTGAAACGAGCAGGGTCTCCTCTAGCAATCCTTTGCTCTTGTGCCAATGTCCTTGCTGCACGGGTGGGCCCACAAATACAAACTTTGTCGTCCTCGTCACCACCACCACCACCAACAACAACAACAACAACAGCAACAACAGCAACAACAGCAACAGCCGCCGCCACCACCGTCACCATCACTGTCACCATCATCACTGTCACCATCATCACCACCTTCATCAGTATCATCGGCATCATCAGTATCATCCGTATCATCATCAGTATTACTACAAGGACTGTTGGCGATGCGGGGCACTGTCCTCACTAGCAGTGGCCAAAGGATACCGACGCGCTCAAGCAGTCGAGCTATGCGGCCTGCATTTCTGAGATAAACATGCAAATGTTCATCATCTTTGAGGCACCCTCCTTGATCCAAAACCTTTGATCCCCTCTATTTCTTAAGGTGACAGCTCCCAAAGAGCAGAAAGTGAACCAGTGCTACTTTTTCACGGGCTTCTAAGCAGCTTCCAGTTGACGGCCAGAAAGCTATTCTGTAGAAAGCTCCCAAGCCACAACTTGGAATAGCGCACGAGCCACGGCAGGCAACAGATCCCTGACGCTTGAACCTCAAAAATCCAATTGACACCTTGGCAAAATGGAAAACTGGAATACCAACATGTAAAACCGCGCAGGGCTCCAAAGCAGTAGTTCAAGCCATGAATGTCAACGGCTTCAGATTGCACTGATCTTTTGTCAATGCCACAGTGGACGTTCGAAGACGCGCTTGGCACTTTGCTACCAAAAACGTCAACGGTCCACTGAGTATCCGGCACCTGAGTCGACACCACATACCCACGGCCTGCCTCAAAATGTCCGAAAGGATGCTATCCACAAATAGCTAGGGGCTAGTACAGCTACCAAATCTACCAAAAATAAACAAAAACTTCATCCATTCCCAATACCTCATAATTCTATATAATTAGAATCTTTCTTGAGCGCACGGGGTGTCGAGTCAGGTATGCCCTGTCCATGAGTCATGAGCAGTAATTCTGCGGGACCGACGCGCCGTATTCTTGGTGCATGGCCTCTCGATCAAAAATTGGTGAATTCGCAGCTTTCGATGGGTACAGCTGCAACAAGAGTATCCACTGGGTATCCACTCAGGGTCAGTGCTGGCTCAAGGGAGCAACGTCTTCTCAGGCTCCGTTGGTGGCTCCACTGGTGTGGGAGGGAGCTTGCTCCAATCAGAGATTTCCTTCACACGGTTGCGACGTTGCAGCTCATCTGCAGTACCTTTGCTGATGCACTGGGGCAAAGGAAGCTGTTTCGCTGCTGTCGCCTGGTCCACCTCGTGCTCGGTGAACTGCTTCTTCAGAGCGTAGTAGTTGTCCGTGATTTTCAAGCTGTTCTGACCCTGCAGAAAGCCCGGAGTGATCACCAGGCCATACTCGTTATTCTCCATGGAAAATTCAAAGGCAACAGCACCGCTGACAAAATCCCCCATCTTGTCAAACATGGCGCCCACCTGTACCCAGCTTCGGCCACCCTTGTAGTCTGGGCAATGTGTCTCGAAGGCTCCCGTGTTGCAGCCAAACTCAGTAAAAAGGAATGGCTTGGGCAAATCGGCAAACTCCTTCGCAACATTCTCATAGGGTGAGTACTTGAAATCAGCGACACCTTGTGGGCTGAGGTACTCAGGATCACACCAGGAGTAGGCATTCAGTCCAAAAGCATCCACCACATCATCTGGGCTCTCCAGCTCGCATGTAAGGTACTTGGCAATGTCAAGACGATCACGGCCACCCTGGTCCTTGTTGGAGTAGATCAAGGGAACCTTTCTGTATCCCTTCTCCCTCTGGTACCGATGGATGTCCCGTGTCAAGGCCTTCACACAGGGATATGCTGCAAAGCCTTCTTTCTCAAGGTGATCAATCTCATTCGCGACGACAAACATGAAGGTGTTGTCGTACTTGCTGAACTAGTCCACTATGAGCTTGGAGGAGGTAAGCAGGTTCAAACCCGCATGGCCATAATCTGGCAAATCCTCATAGTAACATTTGGGCCTGGGCAAGGCTGGCAAAAAGCCCCAGTCACCCCTGGTGAGTGGCACCATGACACTCAAGCCCAGAGATGCCGCCTGACGCATGAATTTGTCGTGGGACTTCTCTGGGTCGATGTTGTACAGCCTCACAACATTGGCACCGAGCTCGGCAATCAATGGCAGGTAGGTCTTAAACTGATCCTCCATATCATCGGAGGCCGGATCCTGGTAGTATTGTAAGGGTGGAAATTTGGGCGTGCCTGGCACACAGGCTGGATCACGTCGTCCCAGCACCTGGCCATAGTTGCCATTTCTTGGGTTATAAGCCACACCTTTGGCAAAGAAACGTCGTCCCTGCGCATCATAGAGCAGGTTGTCCTTCACCTTCACTGGGTAGGCGGCGGAGCTCAGGCTTCGGTTGGAAGCTGCCGAAGCACCGAGGATCGTCAACGTCGTCAAAATCGCAGCGATCATGGCCGAAAATCCAATGGTGGCGACACGTGGAAAGCCCCAAACAAAATTGCCCAGCTGCACTATGAGCCAAATACGACGGTACACAAACGGAGGCGTTGAAACGGACAGTTGTTGAAAGCTTTGGAAGTCACCCAGCCAAATACTCAAATTCGTCGTTTTCGAAATCACAAAATCCTTGACATGGTTCAAGAGTGGTCAAATCAGCCCAACCAGATTCCGCCAATTCTCGCAAGGAAGTGGCCTTCAATAGGATGTATAAAGATGCTACTCCGAGGCAGGGGCAACCTTCACAAAGGCTCAAGGCTCACCCAACAGACAGAATGTTGCGCACTACCCTCTGGTAATTTAACATAGCTATTGAAAATGACCATTTATAGTGGATTTACCCATTGAAAATGGTGATTTTCCATAGTTATGTTAGTTTACCAGAGGGTAAACAATACAACTGCTTCAGGAACACAAGCCAAAGATAGCCTAAGCATGAAGCCTTCTGGCATAAGCCAAGTGCTCCTCAATGCCCACGTGATACTGAAACTGGACACCAGAAGAGACCGCTGCTCGCACATTCTTGCGCAGGTTCTCATACAGCCTGCCAGGTCCAGCCAAAATCTCCAACTCTTTAAACAGTGGATGGAAATTGATGTATCCTATCGATCTGTGCAAGCATATATGCATATATATTTGTACACATCTGACCAAATAGTATATGCTTCACACGTATCACATATCTATTTATATACATGCATAGGTACATACATAACATAATATAAGATTACATAACATTACATCACATTACATCACAATTACATAACATTACATTACCTTACCCTACCTCACCTTACATAACATCACACACATGTATATATATATATATGCATATACATAACATATTTGTTCTCACACACACATACATACATACATACATACATACATATATATATATATATATATTGATTCATGCACTTACTTACACATACATACATGTACACACATGTATGTATCTATGTATGTATGTATGTATGGATGGATGGATGCATGAATGTATGTACGTACGTACGTACGTACGTACGTACGTACATACGTATCTGTGTCTGTGTCTGTGTCTGTGTCTGTGCGCGTGTGCGTGTGAATGCCAGCATTGGTTGAGCTGCATACGGTAGGTTTGCTCTAGACAAGTGACCTTGAGAGGTGCTCTGGATCAAAGCCGGGCCGCAGGTGGCTGATGGTCAGATCCTTGTGGCTTCGTTGTGAAATGCTTGATGTATTCCCCTAGTCTAGGACAATCCTTTCAATGCAAGCTTTAAAATGCAATGCCATATGTGCAAACAAATGCAAATACTGCCATGCCCAGCGTGCTGTCTGTTTCTCCAGACAGGCTTCAGTTTGAGGACCAAAAACAAGCACAGAGCTGGCCAAGTGTGAGTTTGACAGGGCCGCAAAGCCGCCCATGGACCTGGGCCGATCAGTATAATCAGTGATTTCTTCAAGGACTCATCCAACATTCTCCAACTCACCAAGATTGCACTAGGTCAACTAGGCCAGGCTCCACAAAATTCTGTCGTGCCAGGATGTGGGAGGTCTAGTGCACCAAGACACACACCCAGAAACACCACTCTGCGATAGTCCTTCACAAACCTCGGGGCGACGGACTCTGCCAAATTCAAGATGTGCATCATTCACGCCATTTGCCCTGCAAAAAGTGCCATGCTTCTCACTTGAAATGCCGATATAACCCGCTGCCTTTTTACAGTCCAACCCATTTTGCTAGTTCACATTCTTTCTCTATCCAAGAGGCTTTTGTAGTTTGTCCTCCAGTTTGAGTTGCTCCCTCTCGGTAGCGTCCGCATACCATTGAGCAGCAGTGTCACAGAGGGACAGCACATCAAAGTCACCCAAGACTTCCCCGTTGCTCCTTCCAGGCTCATCTAAAGTAGGAAATACTCAGGTTGCCCCAGGGATTTCAACTTCAAAGTGCAATGATTATAGTCATTGCTACCGACTTTCTCACCTTGAGAGGTGGCAATGCAAACCTGGAATCTTCGATGAGAATACTGTGGTTTTCTTGTCACTGCCTACCTGCCCATTCGCCTGCAATTGTAAGGTGGAGCAAGGAGCCATGCAGTGGAGGCAAAGTGTTCACCGTCATTCTCCATGCTCTTCTCTCCATGCAACTTACCTTGGTACAGCTCTCCAAGTTTTGAAAAGCATCACTTCAAGTTTCCAAGCTCAGAGAGGCCCATGCGTGAAAGTGAAAACTAACCACCCCAGTATTTCATAGTATTTCCAGATACTCGTCAAGTCCATGCAGGCCGCTTTTTTGCCATCCAAAGGGCGAAAGAGAGAAGAAAATGTCCCCACATTTTCCATGGAAATCTGGGCTTCAGCTTCGGCTATTGATATCTGCCCCGCATGAACCTGACTCAGCACCTCAGCTCAAGGCACGGGTCTGTCCGGGGAACGGCCCATGAAACATGCCAAATCTCCAGAAACTCTGCATCAACATGTCAGCAAAGGCACCCCAAGCCACTCTGGCTCTGCCTGGCTTGCTGCGAATGAGACCACCAGCACATCGTTGTGCTCCGGAGGTTGAGCACCTTGTATCGGCTCAACTCCTGGCACAAGGTGCAAGAAGTCAACAAACCTCAAAGTCCCAAGGCATTGAAATTCGCTTGCTGATCTTGCTTAGTTCCATCCTGCTTTCCGCTTTAGCTGCGAAGCCGGTTGAAGCTTGGCATACAGCCTGAGACATCTTCAGTTTGGATATTCCATCCACAATGGAGTCGAAAGAATCTTCCAGGATTTTGTGCTCTGGATATCTCTGGATGTTGCTTTGCTTTCCAAGGTGCTTCCCCCAGGGAATCATCCATCCAACCGAAGCCTTAGAGGCAAAGGAGCTCGATCGATTAGATGTTGTTGCATTGATTGGCATCGATTGGAAAGGCTGGTTTGTGCAAAGAGCGCCAATAAGAATGAGCAGAGGCCAACAGAAAGAGAGAGAAGAGAGAGATTATGTATATATATATATGTATACAGATAGATATGCCGTATTGCTGCATGTATCATGATGTTGCTTGTTGGTGGACGCATATATTCGGGATTACATGTTCTGGTACAGATACATTCATATCTACCGTAGGATTATCTGATATGGACCTGTCTTTCTTTCTTCCTTTCAGCTACCTAGCTAACTAGCTACATAGCAATCTGGCTATCTCGCTACATAGCTAGATCTACAATACCTATCTTTTGGCTAGCTACATTCTGACTAGCTCGCTCCATAGCTCTGACTCTAGCTGTCTAGGTCTAAGTATCCAGCTATCTATCTGAATACGTGCGCGTGTGCTTGCATCAATACAATTTTCGCATGTACGGACAAAGACAAGGAGTACAAGTTCATATGTCACATGTATTTGTGTATCTGTGTCCGTCAGCCAGCAACTTGCCAGCAACCAACACAAACAAGCAAGACAATACTCTCAAGAGCGACAACTCACTATAAAATGAAAATCATACCCCTAATTCTTGGGTATATAAATCCCTCATATTTAACAGCTGAGTTCGAATGTCCAATCGCCATGTATGCCGGTTTTTATTTGAAACTAGTTTTGGTATGGTTTGGTTATAAGATGTTATAAGTTATAGTCTATGAGTTATAATCCCAAGTTTCATTCCTTTTTGACCCCATTGATTTCTGAAAATCCCATCCAAAACAAGGACGCTGAGGCTCCACACCCATGGAGGCGCCGGATGCCTGGCCGCCTGCGCAGCATCCAAGCCCAGCAGTCGCAGGGGCGGCCCAAGGGCCAAATCCGCCAGGCTCGCCTCATGCCGTGCCATGGGCTGGGCTGGGGCTGGGGATGGTTGATATTTTTGGGACCACATGACCGCACTACATATACTTTATCTATACATTAATACATTATCCGATGAATCTATCTATATAGTCTAGTTGAAACTGAAACTGCCGATCAGATGTATGGCTTGGTGATGTTCACCATCCATGAATTGGTGAGGGAGAAAGAAAACCTCCGATCTGATCGGTTTGAAACAGCTATATACTTTCTATATAATAAGTAGCAAATATACAAATGATCACCCTGTTATTCCCATGGATTGTGACACTTTTATTGCCTCAATCTTCATCCAGCCCCACGGTGCCTCAGCCCCGCCTTGGACAATGGGTTGGCTTCCACCAATAGCCGCTCCAAGCGTCGGAGCCTGTGACGGGAGGGGGGAAAGGGTCACGGTTGGCGTACCAATGGAGTCGGTGAAAGTTGGAGTTAACAGTTGACATGATTTAATCGTTAAATTTAACCATCCATTCTAGGGATCCAAGAATCTTCAGCCCTCATAATGAGAACTAACGAAACTTACTCCGTCAACCTGTTTGGGTTTGGGTTTGGGACTTGAGCACGCAGCTCTTTGAACAAGGCATGCTTTTCATTTCGAGAGTTTGGCACTTGAAATCTGGAAACCACACAACAAAGAAAGTGAGAGCATGGTGAAGACCCTGACCATCCTTGACCTCTGCGGCTACCCTGCCTCCCAATCCCCTTGGGCAAATCCTGCAGCTTGTTATTGTACAGGTATAGCCACTGGAGCTCTTGCCTAAAGTCTGCGAACGCTCGTGCTTCGCTTTCTGGCATCGAAAGAATCACTTCACATGTTCTAAGTTGAAAATCCCGCAGGCAATGTGTTTTTCTCATCAAGGAGCAGCTGCACCACCGAAGCTGGCAGAGTTCGCAAATTGTTGTCATGAAGAGAAAGGTACTGCAACTGCCTCGAGCGCATGGATATATTCAGATCTGCATAATCGGCCTTCACTCAGAAAGTCTGGGCGTTTTCCCTTGGATTGAGCTCTTCAACATTTTTCAACTTGATCATATCATGCTATACTATACCCTACCTGAGTTTTTCAACCACCAAGCCACTGCAACGAGCCGAGCGCCGCAGGAAGATATTCCAAACGATTGCCCTGCAGCGACATTTCAGTCGCATAAGACAGATTGCAAATACTTTCCTTGGTTTCATCCAAGATCTCATCATGTATGAAGCCCCCTCCAGATCATGTGATGTCCAGGCGACTTTGGATCCCAAACATGTCAAGTCCAGTAGAAGCCAAGCATCTGGTAGTGATGACAGCTGGTTGGCATAGGCACGCACCGATTTCACATCTTTACACGTGCCTTCCAAATCAACACCGAGCAACTCTGATTCCAGGCACCTCCGGGTTCAGAGTCCCGTCCCTGCCTACGGCATCAGGCAACTGCTTCAAGAGGTTGCCAGAGACCTCAGCTGATACAACTTGAGAGCCGAGCGCCACAAAAAATGCGTCTGTCGCGACTGTCCGTGGCTGCCATGGCTGGTGAATCAAACCCAGCGCAATGAGGCTCAGTCTTTGATCCCGTTGAGAAGGGGTGGAAATTTCTGCGGCATCTCCACCAGCTGGTTGCCATCAAAGTAGAAGTCCCACAGGCGCACCAAGTTGCCTCAACAGCACGTAAGAGCCCTGAGAGGAACTAGGGAAAATTTAATCGAGTTCCTGTGTGCTCGCTCACAAACGGCCATGTTCTAGCCAGATCTAGCTAGTAAATAATACCTGATAATACCTGTACAGTGTGCTCTGGGAAAAGCCATGCCAAGACACACAAATCTTCTGGCAATCGACGGATAGGACAGCAGCTCACTACCAACCTCCACAAATGAAGAGCTATTACAGCAAACGCAAGCGAAGACGCAACAGGCCCAAGATATGCACGTGATGATAAAAGTCAATGCAATGATCTGCACTGGGCTTCCTGAGTTCCATTTTTAGCATGGTTTTCTTGGTTCTTCTTTCCTAATCTATAATCTTCGCCAGGGGGTCAACATTGGGTACCCCCAAAAGGATTTAGGGACTGATAATAATACAGATAAAGGATGATAAAGGGAAGTAATGAACTGTACACGCACACCATGCAATTCATGATTATTTTTTCCGAGACACTGTTCCAAATACAGAAGTTTGCACAGCTCTTCCGGCAGCTCTGTGAGATTAGACGACACCACCACCAGCCTGTCAGCAGCGGATGTCCAGTGTTCGTCGGCTACCGTCTTCACATCAGTTGTGCGTGACCTGCCATCCTCTACCACCATCATCTATCATCGTCCATCATCACCTGTCATCATCCACCACCATCTACTAGGTATACATCATTATACATCTACCATGATAAACGATGCATATTACATTATTTCAATAATATATATGTTTATGCTGTACCTAAGCTACCTTCAGCATCTGTCCTGCCTTGTCAAGGACGTGAGTTCCCCGATTTCTGGGGGAAGGGTTTCCACCGGATGTCCCGTGACGTCCAGGCATCGTAGGCCTGGCTGAGTATTTTTGGATCAACCCGCCTGATATGAATCTGATGGACATTTACCTTTGGAGAAGTAATCTTAAAATATTTAAGATGAACTTGTGTGTGTGTGTCATTTGTAGAGATGTAAAACTTCGTTTTGTTCCAAGGGGCATGGCAGCTGTTTCCCTAGCCATGCCAACGAAACTATGGGATTCAGCCGGAAGGGAATGTGGACTCACATTCCTGTACCTGCATATACAATATAATATAGTCCCACCCCTGGGCGCATTTAAGTCGCAGCTGGGGGGAACATATATTTTTTATCGCTGTTGTTTTATATGGCCAACGTCTACTGTGATTATACCTTTATATATATATATATATTCATCTTCTCATTTAATTGTTGGTGTTTTTGCACGTAAGGTGCACTCCACAACCGAATTCGCAACGACTGTTCTGAGCAAGTGTGTGGCTCATGCTGGATTCGTCAAGGTGGCATGAACCCTTTGGGGAATACCTTTCTAGGTAAGAATTTCGATCCTCCGACCTGACCTCTGAATTTACATTTTTCAACCTAGTAATTCGCTTAAGTAAAGTGAAACAGTTGGCCCTTTTTCATGGTTTCACCTGTCGCACGTCGTGGTGTTGAACAGCGGCCCGCTGTACTGGGGACCCACCTTTTGTCTTGGAGAGAACTGTAGGAAGGGACACTGCTCCGTCAATACGATGAGCAATGAAAACCTCCTTTTTTCCGTGATGCTCGAGAGACTGCTCATGAGAGCACGGAACATGACAAATCGCATCATGTCACATGACCAAGTTTAGGCTTCAGGACATGCTTCCAGGTGTGGTCACTTTCTTTTTTTGGTTACTCTGGTGAGGCTCAGTTGTGCACGTAATTCAGCTGGGGACTACAGACAGCCGTCTATGGGGTTAACCTGCCAGCCGAAGGCCTTTGAGCCTGGTCACGATCCTTTGCACTAGTTGTTGGATGCATCACTTTGTTTTTAGCTAGGCCAGGCCCCCATTGGTCCCCTATCTCATGTGTGCTCCCGTGTTAGGTCAGGTTTGGGTCCTTCGTGTGCCGAGGTAGGTTTGGCTCTCGCCTTGTAGGTTGTGTCAGGCGCTTCTGTCCGCCCCCCCCTCCTCTGGTCGGTGTTTGGTCCGTCGTCCGTCCCTGTCAGGGTCTGCCCGCTCTGGGCTAGGTGTGTTGGTGTTGGTGTTCCCTCCTTTTTCCTTTCTTCTTTGGCGTTCCCCGTCTCGTGTCCCGGTTAAGCAGCTGTCATCTCATTTTCATTGTCATCTCACTTTCGTTTCCATTTCATCCGCCCCGCTATTGCGGGGCGTGTGTCTGTGCGTACCATCTGTAGAGATGTAAAACTTCATTAGGTTGCAGGGGGCATGGCAGCTGTTTCCCTAGCCATGCCAACGAAGCTATGGGATTCAGCCGGAAGGGAATGTGGACTCACATTCCTGTACCTGCATACACAATAAAATAGTCCCGCCCCTGGGCGCATATAAGTCGCAGCTGGGGGAGAACATATATATGTTATCGCTGTTGTTTTATATGGCCAACGTCTACTGTGATTATACGGCCATTTATATACATATATATATACATATATACATATATGTATATATTCATCTTGTCATTTAATTGTTGGTGTTTTTGCACGTAAGATGCACTCCACAACCGAATTCCCATACGACAGTTCTGAGCAAGTGTGTCTCTAACTGTACACTGCAAGATGACGATCTCCACCATGGTCCCATGGTTACATCATGGTTACATGAGGTTGCTGAGTTGCTGTTAGATCATGTTAGATAATGTTCGATCGCGCCTCGCATGGAAAGGATGCAGCTGGGAATCTTCCGTATGGGCAACATGAGCCGCCCAGTTTTGATCTCTTCGGCACGGGAGAACCTGAGGCACTCAGTGGCGGCATCACTTGTGGAAATTTGATTTCCACCTTCCCGGAGATGAAAATGTAAAGGAGGCCCTACATAATCTTCAAAGAATCTTCAATAAATTATATGCTTATGCAAATGCTGTTGGTTAAAAACATGCCACCTGAAGCTGTTAAAGCTATTTTTTTGTTTATGATAAATGTATGTAAGTGTGCTTGCTACAGAATCTGAAACCTAGGATATTACTTCCCGCATCAACTCAGGTAGTTTGTCACAGGCTCCAGTATCGTGTCAAGAGCATGCGCGAAACTCCAGCCACATTGACGGGAAAGGTGAAGCCTCCAAAATTAAGGACCTCTCAGCTACATTGACATCAAAACAGTACGCTGTTCTTTAACTTGTTGATATATAAGCGGTGGCTCAAATTTATTTGTGATTTGTGCCAGGCCTTTTTTTGGTATGAGCAAAGAGCAAATACCTGGTTGTAATTAATTGGAGTCAAGTCTCCGGTGAACACATTTGAAAGGGAATGAAACGGATCTTGTGGGTTACTTGGAACCTTGTCTTTGGGTCTCGATAAGAGACAGAGCGACAAGAAAAGGTGACCGACGAAGCTCGTTTAAAACCTTGTCCTATTGAGTTTCTGATGATTGAAGGGTCATGAATCCTCTCCTCAGAGTGTTATATATTTTTTAGAGTTACAACACGGCGGCATAAGCCGAAACCGACTTCAAGCATGAATTCAAAAATATGTGCACCTGTATGTTGTGGGTTGTTTGAGATGAAAATGCGGCGCGTTGCATTGGACGACGAAACAGGAAACATCTGGAAACCAAATCATGTCATCAGCAAGACTTCGAGGCCAGCAGCTCAATATCGGTCGGATTTCGCTTGTGCAGTTCTTCACTGCACTCATCCAGCAGTAGTTGTAACCCATCGCTGCGGGAGGATCTAAACCTTATCCGCCGTGCTGATGAAGAAATCAAAATACAAAAATACTGCGGTCAAGAAGTTGCTGAGTCAGGACTCAACACCGATCTCCAAACCCAATGCGGCCAAAGTGCTCTTCACATGTTTTACACTTGAAGTCTGACGCAACAGTCTGCGCCTTGTCAAGCATGCAATTCCTGGGTGTTTCATCGGCCATGATCTGGTGGCCGTCTCCAAGGATAGAGGCTATGGGCGGACGTGGTGGGGGTTGAAGCTGTACCAACAACTGTCAAATTCAATTGTTTCTTAAGGTGCTCGGGACTACCAGACTACCAAGTTCTGGCAGGGCCGGCTATGTCATGCCATGTCAGCAAAGTATCAAGTGGTAACCATGACGACATTGAGGAACAGTGGCCTCGCAGCGTCGCAGGGTTCAAACACACTGCATCCACCGGAGCCACTGGAGCTTGACATCGATCACTGATCACTCTTGGCCTGTGCCCATCTCTGAGGATTGAGGGGCGTCTCGCAAATGCCACAGGTGGTCGGCTCCATCGCGAAGCTAAGTGGCCATGATGATTCGACCCTCTTGCAGACTGGATCCAAATTTATAATGCCGCGAACCTGCACTGCCTGACAATCAGATTTCTCGCAGTCAGATATCTATCACACATGGATACCATGGTCATGGAATGTTTGTCCCTGTCTTTTGACTTGTCATAGCTATCAACTCAGTGCCGCAAATCAAATTCTTGGACCTGCTCTTGTTGCAAGCATGAATCATGCTTGCATCGTATCCGACCGCTGTTCAATGCTTCTCAAAAAATCCTTCAAGGCCAACAGCTCTTATGAGATCAAGGTTCCATCAAGCGCTCACAACAAGTAACAAGTAGTTGAGTGACAGATCGTTCCCAAAAGGTCCTGGTTGAACAGTTATCTTTGTGGATAGTACTACCATGTACTACTTAGTACCGGTGTCAAGGACGTGCCCCACATGCTAGTTCAATCTCCGACAGCCTGTGACTAGTATTGGCTATATAATGAGGTCTCTTTAACAGTTTGTGAGCACTTTGGGACTAACAGGGCCTTCACAAGGTCTGGCACTCTTTTAGTCTCCTCTGGCACATTGCGGGCTGAGAAAATGTCAAAGGCCACACGGGCAAAGCTCTTCAAACACAGGCCCAATCTCGTCCTCGGCTGCGATTGAGAGGTTTCTGATTCTGATATCAGAAATCCCAAGACTACTTCGGTCTGTCATTCGAGACCAACCAAGGGGCTAAAACGTCTGGCGCCGTCATCGCCCTAGCTTTTCTAGCAAAGGCCGCACGGCAACTGCAGCGAACCAGTTCGCAGGCAGCACAACCAGCAGCTACCATAGGCAAGTCACCTGCAAACTGCCAACGGGCGCTTCAGAAAGGAGCATGGGATTTAGATGGATCTGGATGGATGTCTCCAATTCAAATCATGGACTTGCCTTTAACTTCTAGCTAAACCCTAGAATCCAAGCCCGCATGTCTTGCAGTGGGAACGGAAGATTACGAGCCGGCTCGCTTTCACCAAAGAGGCCCGCCTTCCACGACCTTGTTCCTTGACCATGCCAGTAGTGTCCCGAGTGTTCCGGCTAGCACATCCCCATAGCCTTGCAACTTCAAGCATTTCGAGAGAACAAGCAAAGCATATCACAGCATGTTGTCTGCCCAGGATTGAATTTGGAACCTGTCCAATCCTGGCATTCGATGGCTGATATCCACCCCCGCCTCCGCTCCGCCGAGGAGTGCCTTGCACGGAGCAACACTCCACCCTGCCAGAAGCATCTGCGACTAAATCCTGCGGGCTCATGGCTAAGAATCCAGAGGAATCAAAACGAAACTGTCTTTCTGCCCCTGCACCAGCATACGGATGATTCAAATTGAACCATTTGCCTCGAAGTGGCATGGCGATCATTTATGGAGACTTCCTCAACGCTCCTCGGGTCCTTTCAACAGCACTGCCGGACCATCAAGCTTTTCACCTTGAATCACCCGACACGCCAGCAATAAGGATTGGGGCACCCAGTGACTACAGATAACGGTGAAGGAAGAACTGTTTTTCAACGGGTTCTCTCAGGGTTTCCCTACTAACCAATCAACGAGGATGATCAAGGGACAAGATGCATTCAAGGCTTCAAGCATGCATGAATGTCCAAAACTGCTCAGCAATGATAAACAAATCACCGCAACCAGTCACTAACAGTCACGATAGAGGTCTGGTGGTTCCATCACCTTGACAGAACCTAGCGTCATGCGTCGTAGGATCTGATCCACAATTGGCCGAGGAGCAAAGCTTCACCAGCTGGCTATGACCTTCACCTGCCGGATTGCAACCCCTGAGCTGTTTAATTCGATGCCATTTTAGAAGCAGATTATCACTATTTGGGCATAACCCCCCCGATGAATCGACCAGGGCAGTGTTTTAATCCGGGCTGTGAACGACCACGTGTTGCGGAGACTGTTTCAATTAAATTTGCAGAAAGACTCAAGAGCCCAACTACCAGAGAGGTATCGCGGTATTGCGTACTGGCGTACTGGTACCAAGGATCCAACCACCCCATCATCCCAAGTCCCAAGGGCCTTGAATGCCTGTTGCCTCACAGAGGCGCCGAAACTCATTGGCATTCGGCGTCAGTAGGGTCCGGTCCATTCCCTGCAGCGCTTCCGGCCAGCGAATGGCCATCTCTAAGCCGTCTGCATCCAGAACCACAGGCAAGCCTGAAACACATTCCGTCGGTTTTATATGCATCTACGCCTCTGTTGACAAAATCATGATTTATCGATCTATATATGTCCATGCCAAATTACTTCTTTTACTTCTTTTACTTCTTTTACTTCCTTCCTTCCTTTCTTCCTTCCTTCCTGCCTTCCTTCCTGCCTTCCTTCCTTCCTTTTGTATCCATTGCTTACAAGAATAGCCTCATCAAATTTTACAATGATTTATATGATATATCATGTTGGTTAGAAAAAATGCAATTAGGGCCAAAAAATCGTTGATCATCATCTCCCAATCAAAATGCTTACTCTCTGGTAATCAAACGTGGCACTGGAAAATTCCCTATGCAAAGCGTTTAATGCGAAAATCATCTGTAAATGGTGGATTTTCCATTGCCACCTTGGATTACCAGAGGATACCCATTCAATATCCCATTAACCACACATTAACCATCATTAACCAGCATGAACCACTTTTCACTTAACCATTAACCACCATGAACCACCATTAACCACCATTTGGGGCCCATTTTCCCCGGATCCAATGGGATCCCATATGGGCACCCATAAGGAGCACCTTGTCCAGCGGCGGCCTGGCAGATGTCCAAGGCAGCCTGCAGCACCTGGTCGTCTTTGCCGAGGCCACAGCCCAGCACCAAGGCGTGCAGTCGATGCAGCATGGACTTCACCTTCTGGGCCTAAAACGGGAAAGTGGAAAGAAAATTGGTACAGAAATGTGTATTTTGGGTGTGCATGTAGAGAAAGAGAGAGATAAGATAAATATAATATAATATATATATATATGGGTCGGTTGATTGATTGATATTGATATTGAGATATTGATGCTAATGTTGATAGTAATATTGATATGATACATGATATGATATTATCTATATTGTATAATATACATATATATATATATATATGCGTGTGCGTGTGCGTGTGCGTGTG
>Ga0126342_10005354_pt1 | contig 22340 bp, 19 predicted proteins | sample Cyp1metagenome_FD_92528 | JGI IMG/M metagenome (GOLD analysis project Ga0126342, IMG submission 92528) | Coral microbial communities from Lord Howe Island, Old Settlement Bay, Australia - Cyphastrea 1 metagenome | ecosystem: Host-associated > Invertebrates > Cnidaria > Coral ...
TCCTTCCTTCCTTTTCCTTCCTTCCTTCCATCCAACACATCTCCGTCGACCACTCAGTCTCGCTCCCCCGCGGCGAGTGCAACTAAACGAGAACCCAAGCATCGGAGATGCTTTTGGGAAAAACAATCCATTTGGGAGGTTCAATTGTTTTGACCCGCATCCCATACACAGACTTAACATGTTTGGTTGAATGCCCATGTCAAATGCTTAGTTTCCTGATGCTATATGTTACATATACAGTCATATAGAATACATATACATCCTCAATGTTTCCCAATTACTTTCCCCCAAAATGTCCGGCTTTTTCACTGAGCTGATTCAGCCGCACCTTGGCCTCCTTTTTGTCCCCGCTCATGTACTCCTGACCGCGTTCCTGGCGCTGGGACCGAATGGGAAACATCTCAGAGGATTTTTTGCTGATAGATTTAGATATGTTTTGGATTTTGTGTTCGATTTCAGGTATTTCAGGTATCATGATAGCATTTTCAAAATCGCCGTGATTGTCGCCAGTGTGAAGATCAATGCGTGGTACCCCGAGATTGGTGAACCGTCGGTGAAGCGACCTTGAGATAGCTGGCATAGTCGCTGGCATACTTGTCCACGAAGTCTTTGAAGTCCTTGCTCTTCATGTACTTCTGGTAGTCCTGTCACCAATGAAACAAGCTCTCACTTCCTACAGGGATGGACAATGCAAGTGGAACCAATCATCTAATTAGCACTCTTCTTGGGCTCTCGGAACCTGGGCAAGTGACCCACAGCCATTGACCAATGGCAGGGTTGCTTGTGGTCGGTTTGGTGCCATGATTTGCCTTTAAGATCGCCTCATGTTCCACCTCGCATCACAGGAATTAGATCATAAGCCACGGCGGATGCCGATGTTCCCCACCTCGAAGTACTTCTGGAAGTCGCCCGCTGCCTTGTCGCTTCGGGCCTTAACATCGCCATGCTTCGCCCAGTGTGGGACGTGGGACCACCCAATTTCTGGTAATTTTGATGGGCAACATGATGATGAACTGATGTGGGACAAATATCACATGATCATCGATTTGCTTCTTCCATGACGATCAAATGAGGTATACCCCATTCTTGGACACACTCATTTCAAACCTGTGGTTTTGCCTTGATTTCTACTGGGCCTCCAAGTAGTGCTTGTACTTGCTGGCGTGTTCTTCCATGTACTTTTCGAAGTCCTGCGCACCATGTCACCAGGTCTGGTTTTGTGAAAAGATTTATAATCCCAGTTCCTGACCAACCGCCAGAGTTGAAGGGGTTTACGAACCAAGGGAGCAATGACATCATATGGGTGTTCTCAATTTTGCGGCTGCAAATCAATTGATTACCCTGCCAAGTAACCAAATCTCGCAAACATCGGTGTGCCACAACAATTAGTTACTTTGTTCACGTGGAGTCCCCATTTTTTCGGACACAAGCAAGCAAGCATGGTCAGTTTTCATCAGTTTTCCAATACATCCTGCCTAATCCGGGTCTAATCAGCTGTGACATCTTGGCACCGCACCTTGGAGACGTTCTTGCCTCGCTCCTCCATGTAGTGCTCGTAGTCCTGTGGAATGAGGTCAGGCCGCTAAGCCTCCAATGGTCTGCTACGACCTTCTATGATTGGACATTTAACACTCAGAACATACTCCTTTTTTTAGGGCACTTCAATAAGGTTGAAAATCATGATGAACCATGAGATTCATGAGATATTGAAGTTTTCTCATCAGAGAAAGCCACATCTGACGAAAAGGTCATTCCTTTCGGGCTGCACGGGGCACCTTGGCGAACTTGGCCATGAACTGCCTGCATTGGGCGACTCAAATTGTGTATCTAATCTGAGTACCAAAGAATAGAGATTTCATGAGAATTCACAATCAAACATAGGGAATAGGGCGAATAGGGATTGAACCATCAAACATGTGGAAACGAGACACATGAAGACCTCAACCAACAAATGTCTTTACTCCATCACCCACAGAATTCATCGCCCAGAAACTCTGGTGAAATGGGTCAGATTTGTTCATTTTGGGGTCCCATGAAGGGACATTTATTCTGATCGGAGCCGCTCAACTGCCATGGTGCAATGCATTTCTCCCCGCTGAGTTGACCCGTAGCTTTCTGCTGGTGTCCCATATCCCAAGGAGGATATACCAAGGCCACAACTTGGGGATCATATCATAGTGAAGCCCCCATTGACGACATCCCCGTTCGTGAGCCCCAGGTCATCCCAGCTCATCCCAGCTAGCCCAGATGCTTCTCATCAGCCGAGTCGGTCTTGACATCCGACCCAGCCGCAATCAGCACAGCACTGTCGGCAGCAGCATGGTCCTAGGGCCCGGAGCCAGGGGCAGACAGTTTACCGAAGATCCACAAGAACTCACAAGAAATCCATAAGTGCTGGTGGGCTATGCAAATTCCCTGTGAAGGTGAAAGAGACACAATAACCAAACCTTCCCCAATTCAAACACATTCAAACTTGTTGACTTCAGATGGATCATCTTGTCCGCACTGGCGATGCCTCAAACAGGTTTCCCAGATACATGTTCAGCTGGTCATAACCATCCATCTTAGGAAATAAGGTGAAAACAGTAGGTAAGACCTGACCGCGGTGTGCAGCTTTCACCATTTCCTCTGAAAGAATGGACACGTTTGAGTATGGCCATACCGCCTAGTGAGAGGGATTATAATCAGACAAGCGACTTCCTTAGACTTCTGACCATTGGTGTACTTAGATGCATATTGATCCATGTACTTCTGGTAGTCACCGCCCATCGAACCAGCACCCTGCATGTACTTCTGGTAGTCACCAGAGTATTGCTTCATGTACTGCTGATAGTCACCACCCTGGGAACCAGCGCCCTGCATGTACTTCTGGTAGTCACCGGAGTACTGCTTCATGTACTGCTGATAGTCACCACCCTGGGAACCAGCGCCCTGCATGTACTTCTGGTAGTCACCGGAGTACTGCTTCATGTACTGCTGATAGTCGCCGCCCTTGGAACCAGCGCCCTGCATGTACTTCTGGTAGTCACCGGAGTACTGCTTCATGTACTGCTGATAGTCGCCGCCCTTGGAGCCAGCGCCCTGCATGTACTTCTGGTAGTCACCGGAGTACTGCTTCATGTACTGCTGATAGTCACCACCCTTGGAGCCGCTGCCCTGCATGTACTTCTGGTAGTCGTCCGCATACTGAGCCATGTACTTCTGGTAGTCACCACCCTTGGAGCCGCCACCCTGCATGTACTTTTCAAAGTCGGCAGAGTACTGCTGCATGTACTTCTGGTAGTCACCACCCTTGGAACCCTGGCCCTGCATGTACTTCTGAAAGTCATCAGCGTACTGAGCCATGTACTTCTGGTAGTTTCCACCCTTGGAACCCTGGCCCTGCATGTACTTCTGGTAGTCATCAGCATACTGAGACATGTACTTTTGGAAGTCATCAGCATATTGAGCCATGTACTTCTGGTAGTTTCCACCCTTGGAACCCTGGCCCTGCATGTACTTCTGGTAGTCCATGTACTTCTGATAGTCGCCAGCCCCTTGTGCAGAACTGTACTGATCCATGTACTTCTGGTAACTTCCGGCAGCCTGTCCCTTAGTTGCCGCACCCTGGGCTTGCATGTACTGCTTGTAGTCCTTGGAATACTTGTCCATGTACTTTTGGTAGTCACCAGACGCGTCGCTGGCATCGCTGGCATCGCTAGCAGTGCTCTTGGAATGCCTGGGTGACGGGTGAAAGGGGAGATTTGGATTGGCTGCTTGGTTTTTCCATGTTTCGTCCCAGTTGTTATGGTTATCCTCACTGAGCTTGACGATAAGACTCGATACATAGACCAACAAGAGGTCAATCGATGTCAATCGGGCATTGCTCATGCTCATTTGTTCCTTCATCCTCTGGTGGAATCTGAGCCATCTGAAAAATGTAAATCATTCGGGACCATATATTCATTCTTTTGTGATAGATCATAAAATACGGGCTGCTTTTTGATATGCTTGACATTACTAATTCATTCATGATCCACAAAACATCATGGTATATGGTATACCGGATCTGGCTTGGTGACATCCCCATGGGGCCCAGCCAATCGAGGCCGTTGAAAAAGGCTAAGGCGGCTAAGGGACTCAGACTCCTTAGACTCCTTGGACTCCTTGGAGTCCTTGGACTTCTCATGCTTGGACTTCTGATCCTTTGGATCCTGGCAGCGAGACGCTTTTGAAGAACCGTGGATGTGAAGAATGTGAAGAATGGATGGGAACTTCTCCAAAGGCCAAATTCTTTGGATTTTATTTCTCTGATGTCTTTAGGAAATTGAGTCATGCATTGTTTAAGGTTTGAGATTGGGACTCCCTGGGGGCTTGAAAGATGGGGTTGCTTTCTACAGGAAGATTTCATTGCACGCGCACCCCGACGGAACAAATGCTTCAAAAACAGGAGATTTGATCAAACCTTCCTGCGAAACTCCCAAACGTCGTGGAACATTCCAGAATCCTGTAGGATTCCATTTGATATGTGGGTCTATGGCCATAATTGTGGGACTATCTAGCTTAACCTATTTCACAATAGCCATCTTTTCGGTTGATTTCACCATGGTTGACATCACGCCCATCAACAACTGATTCGTTTTTTGTTTGCAACTTGATGATCATCGATGGATATATGGTATTCCAAGACCGTCATTTGATACCCACTATACCCATCAAATACCATCACTTGCCATACAGCCTCCAATTGTATCTTCAATCATATCTCATTGATTCTCATTGATTCTCATTGATTCTGATTGATTCTGATTGATTCTCATTGTATCCCATTTTGTGGTTGGTTTTGCCACCATTTCTGGCGGTAAAAACCAAAAATTTCCACATTTTTTCCTCCGCGGCCCCAGGCCTCAGCGGCCAAGACCAGGACGTCCGCGGCTTTGGAGTGCTCAGACTTGGAGCCCGGCACGGAGCCCGGCACGTACTGACCGGCGTACTTGCCGGCATACTCCTGAGATGGGGAATGATTTCTTGGGGGAATGGAGATTTATGAGATTTACTATTCTTATATGTTGTATATTCTGATCTTTATTGATCTTTACGGTTTTGTTCTGCTTCTCGTTGGCCAAATCATTTCTATCATGATCATGAGGCATTGTCTATCTTTACTACATTTTCCTGTTTGCATTGTCGTCATCATCATGGTGGTGGTGGTGATGATGATGAATATGAATGACCAGAAAGCTCACAGAGGCTAGATGGGATGGATGCATACTGTTATGATTCTGATAGGGGCATATGACTCAGCAAGAATGGTATATGCCTGGAGATGACGACTCATCATGTACTATTTGGTTGTATCTGGTGTGTTGTGTTGAAACGATGGAGATTCTTGTGTAAATGCGTGCGGGGTGAAATTCCCAGCAATCCGACATGGTTCGCAACCCTGTTCAGTTCGCAAGAATGGTAATCAACCAGTTCCCAAATGGGATGGTGACATCACAGCTTGATATTTGATGGTGGAGTCTTCGCTCATCACGATATGAGCTTTCTCCAGCTAGAAATAGGGTAGAATGGTAGTTGTCATATCTTGGAACAATTAAACATCATTTGGGCGTGTCAGAATGTAGGGTATCCCAAACTTTCCCTATACTTTCGTCGTCGTAAATCCGGGGCCCACAGCACATTAAAACGGAGCTATGTATAACAAGGCCGTTTTAGGCAGGGTTCCGACATGTACTTCTCGTAGCCACCGCCGCCACCTGAACCGTAGGAGTCCATGTACTTCTGGTAGTACTTCTGATAGTCACCACCACCTCAGTCCGGCCCGGCCAGGCCCCAAAGGGTCGGAGTTCCAGGTGGGCTGCGGCTGCGGCTCACAAAATTCCCCAAAACATGTGAAAGGCAGGGAGATAAAAGTAGGTAGGATGGGAAATAGGAGATATTTGAAATTCAACAACCATATCATCAATGAACTTCACACCTCAACATATCCTCATGTATTGTGAGTTATATTCTGAAGCACTGATAATCAATTCGCACTGGATGATGCTGGGAACTGTCAAGCAAGACAAGCCATCAGTTTCTTCACGGATCTGAGGAAAGAAAGGCTAAACCACAAACGGAACAGAAGAGGATACAGCGACCACTTCGAACTTGTGCAGAAAATTCCAACCAACGAGGTCAACCTAAATACTCAGAGTTGGGTAACATTGATCATTTATAGGGTTGGGTAAACACAACGCGAGTTGATGATTGGTTTTACCCAACTCCAAATGTAATGTTTTACCGCGATTCTTGCCATTGAGCTTAAGCACATGACCAATTGGCCAAAAATGGAACATGCCCAGAGGAGCATTTATTGGTTCAGTCCCAGGAACCATTGGACATGTACTTCATGTAGTCTTCCGCATACTCGGCCATGTACGATCCTGGCGACATCGCAAAGGGGTGCTAACCCATGTGCGGATGAAGTGAAGCTTTGCAGATCCACCCCAAGCAACATCGGTTTGTCAATGGGATCCTCATACTCAGTCTGAAAATGTCTTAAATGCATTTAAATGCCGTGTAAGGAAAAGAAATTCTTCACAAAGGTTTATGCAGATTTATGCAGGCTCAATTCGATGTAGATCTGGGGGGACCAATCCACTCGAAGAATGACATACATCTATGAGTCCATGACTGACCAAATTCCCGGGTTTGTGACCGGGGCCTACATTTTACACGGGACACCACAACATCGGATCTTTCATCTCGTTTTTGTTCGTTCAAACTCCTTTTTCTTTAACATGCTGGCAAAACCGTCCGTTTCTGTTGGAAACAACACCATTTTCTGTACCTTGCGGAGTCTTACATTCTCACCACTGACCCGAAGATGAGCTCCTGCTTGCTGCTGGCCGAAGGCCGCAGGAAGTAGTGCCAAAAGCAACTTCGACATGGCTGTGCTTTCACACCTGCCACATTGGTTTTTGGGCAGCAAACTTGAGCCAAACTTGGCAATGTGATATTTTTTGGGCATATTCCAAAAAGACCAAGTTGGCTATGCAAAATATGTTCGTCAGTGGGCTTCATCATCCGGAGAAGCAATTGGATATTTCACAGCACTTTGGAGCAAGAAGCCCCCAAAACTATTGATGAACTCAGTCGATGCGGCTGTAGTCCCATCTGGACCCATAGGGCACTTTTCTGTCGGCGCAGCCAGGGACTTGAATATGGCTGCGGGCTGGGGGCCAAATAAAAGGGAGCTGGTCAATTTGGCTCGGCAGTCGGCAGTGTGTTTCTTTTTGGAGTAGCTCTAGGAGTAAACTCTTCTGTCTGAATCGTAGAAAACCGTAGGAACAGGGACCTCATCCCGTCCAAACAACGGCACTATTTCAAACCATCGATTTGGCGGCCAGCTCTTTCCCAAACTTCCAAGTATCTCGGATTATAATCCCATGAACCGTATCATCTTCCAGTGAAATGATTCGTTTTGATGAAGTTTCATGAAGCGCAATCATTGGAATGGCCTGGATTGACCAGCTCTCACCAGGTCAACTCCGGTGACAGCCATGGATTTCACCTAGTAACTAGTTGGTAACTAGCTGGTTACAGCTTTCAATGGAGCTGTTGGGGCTTCACGGGCTGGTTGACATGGCCATGCATGCAAGAGATCTATGATGGTGATCTCGGAGACATTCCACCCACCGAGGTCAGCAGTGCAATAAGACATGACCTGTTGCAGTGTCTTTTGGGTGACTTTCCGCCCAGAATCGGGGTGATTTCCAAGGGCAGGTATGATGATATATTTTTTTCCAACTTGGGGACAATGGGAACATCACCAATCAACATGGAGGAATGAAAAGGGGACAGTAACCAGTAAAACATAAGTGATTAACATGGGCACTATAACCAATCCAGACCAACCAAATCTAATCGATAAAACTTGGGAATATATTCATCAAACACTATGCGGTATAACCAAGTGATGGAGTTAGTTTCTTGATGTGCCACAACTCTAATGGATTTTTCATCTGCACTGCTTGCATATGGTGAGCAGAATTCCCCCAAAACCTGTGGACGAGATGGTTCGGAGCGACAATGGCCAAGGTCATGGTGCATTTGACAATGACTCCACTGTTGACTTCAACCCCCCAATGAACCTCCTGGTTTTAGGCTCCGGCCGATCGGATTTCATGGGAATTACTATCCTACTGAACCATCTCCATCTGCAAGAGTTCAAAAGGAATCTGCCGGGTGCGGCAGCGCCGCGTCGGAAAACAGGACGCGTTGGCGCGGCTAGGTACACAGACCAAGCGTGTTGCTCGGTTGGCTCTGATTTGCACCATCGAGAATTCGGCAAAACATCTTGGTCACAAGGCGTAACAAGGCAGATTGGCTGGTTAAATGGTTAGGATTCAAATCTGATTCCATTCACGAAAAAGGACTCATTAGACCTATTAACCAACAAGAATCCGTTGCTTGGGGATTCGCCACCCATACAAAAACTATTTTTTGCAATCGGAGCATCATCCCAACAATAGATGGGAAAGCAAACATTGTCAAACTATGTCAACAATATCTGAAGATATCTGAAGCCACCAACCAGTAAATGGCTGACTTTGATGTCTTTTCCGTCCAACTCAACTTTCTCTGAATGCTGCATTCTGGTGGTCTACTCTGATCCATACCCTGAAAACAACCTGTCCAATCCAAAGCTTCTCAGCTTCGCTCCCTCCAGAAGGTTTTCTACAATGAATCCATACATTAAAATACATTGCAGACGTTCAGAATTGGTCCCCAAAAGCGGAATGCATGATCTTTAAATGGAATGATTTGTCATCCTACAGATTTGGAGACAAACACATCATATTTTTTTTGTGTAGCTTCCCTGCCTCAAAAGGCGTGCGCCTCCGATTTCGGAGGTTTGGAGAAGTCACCAAGATGCTGCCATGTTGCAGCAGTTGCAGCAATTGGAGTTCACTCACCTGAAATGTGGGAAAAATCAGGACCATTCGAAGGTCAATCTGATGGAGCTGCAAAAAGATGGGGTGCTGAGGACCTTTCCAAAGATGTGGGTCAATCAAATCGTACAAGGATCCTTATATTTCCTGTTTTTCCAGGAGTGATTATCCATGATGCGGCTGAAGAACCATGAAATGACAATCATGATGGTCACCATGGTACGATGATTCATCATCATCATCATCATCATCACCTAGCAATAGAAATGCAAGTTTTTCCAGCGCACTATCAGAATGACGACTGGCACCAAGTGACACTGCAGCCAGAGGAGGTTCCAAGTGCATGACCTCACAGGAAGCAGCGAAGCAGCCTATCATTTTTGGACAATGACAGCTGTGTCACACTGTAAAGGGGTGAAAGGGATGAAAATGGTGAGCTAAGACCCAAGTTGGCCATGCGACTCGATCTCAGTTAGGATAATAATCTTTAATCAAGAAACTTACTATTTCTTTAAAATTGAATCCGGAAGCATTTCCTTTTGACACCAGTGGCGACATTGGCGGTAAAAGAACTTGGACTTCCACGAATCAAATCAGATCCCCTAAATCTTGCTATGCCTCAGCATCGTTGGGCGTTAGGCACGTTTTGGCACAGATTGATGGTTACCATCCCATCATCCTTCACTTTTTGCAGTTTGATTGCTCTCCTCTACATATTTGGAACCAAAACTTGCGAAGAATTCGCAGCTTATGGTTTTACCATCAGTCAACATTGCTGGCAATGGACACTAACTTCTCGTGCTTTCCAGAGGAAACCGCGCCACAAGACTTTGGGACAGGAATCCACCATTTACAAATGATTTAACCTTTAAACATGGTGATTTCTCACTGCCATGTTTGCTTACCAAGGGCAACACGAATCCGCATTTCGATGGTTGACTCCAAATCTGTTGATGGCCAAATCCTAATATGTGAAACTCAATTTCCAGTTCTTGAAGGCTAAATCTAAATCTCTGAAGGTGAAATTTGTGAAATCCCAATTTAGTCAAAGGTCAAATCCACTATTTTTCAAAGCTAACTCCGACTTTCCGCTAAGTAGATAGATCATCTAAATCATTTTCTTTGATGGTAAAAAAGCATCATTTTTCATGTTTAGCTCCCCGTTTGTCTGGGAAACAAGACATCCCCCGAAAGGACCATGCGCCGAGCATCGTAGTCCTCGCTGGCGCGCGGGGTGCGACGCGCGCGCACCAAAGCCAGGGCCGCGCTGCCGGACAGGGCCAGGAGCAAACTGGGCGGCTTGGGGAGTGACCCAAGTGACTGCGATATTATGTAGATGTGATATGGGGGTTTCCTAAAACAGGAGTACCCCCAAATCATCCAAGTCATGGATGACCATTTTAGTATTGAAACCTATGGTGACTTGGGGATCCCCCATTTTCAAGAACCCCTCATGTGTAGATGTTGAAGTAAACCCAATGATATTTAGGTGATGGGAAAATAATGGGATAATCATGGGACAATTATAATGGTCACATATTCGGAAAATTGGCAATTTATCTCTGGGTTAATAATTGCAATAATTCTGGGACCATGGATATGAGAACAGAATACACTTATTGGGACAATTTTGGATGATAAGATGAGATGTAATGAGGTCACCCGGTGATATGTGGGCACGGCATGGGATGATTGTGGGATGTGTATAAAACCATTGTATGCCCCTAGCTATGGCTCCCATATGGTTGGTTATTGCGATCGTTTTGGGCTTGTCAGAATATGTGCAAATACAAATCATCGCAGCATTGACATTTATGGGATATCCCCTCTCCTCCAGAATCACTATGCCCGAGCGCAGTCTTGGTAGGTTCTATCCACGATATTGCGGGGTAATTGTTCTGTTTACTCGCAATGGGCATCTTTAACCCTCTCGTACTATGCAATACGCAAAAATCATGAAAAATCATGGGGTATCGAAACTGGTTGAGGCAAAGAAACTAAGATAAACTAAGCAGGTCAAAGTCAGTCGCAGGGGTTTCCCCCCATGGTATGCCGCCAAGAGACAGCATGAAGCCCGGGAAGGTCCAATGCGAGGTCTCCAACAGCATGGCCTCAGCAAACATCGCAGCATGTTTAATTGGCCAGAAACTAGCCCCAATGATGGAGGAATGATCAAAATATCACTTGTGGAACTTATGGAGTTTTGGTGGATTGAAAGAAATTCAAATCAATGACCCTTCATGTTCATGATAGTGAAGAGGGACCACAACGGAGATATCACCTCTTTGAACTGCACAATTTGACTTCTAGCCTGCTCATGTACACAAGGTTAGGAAGCAATCGATTTAATTCAGATGCCTGTGCTCAATGTCAAGCCGATGGTTGCAAGATACGGATGGGTCAATACCTATGGGTATCAATTGGACCTTCTGGGATACCAACTAGTTTGCAGAGAAAATCATGGTACAATGCTTTTTGAGCTGCCCACATATAGATGGGCTGCTATCTCCATACCAGCTGCTATATATAATATATATATGCATATATATATATATACATACATGTATTTCTATATAAATTTGACATGATATCATATGGGTTAACCAATTCTAGGGACCTTTGACCCATACGGCAAGTGGCGGGCTTGGCATCCTTGGCATCCTTGGCCTTGCTGTCGTGCGACTTGGGCTCCTTCCGGTGTGCCAGGGGCTATGGTGAAGAATAGATGGTTCATAACTGGTATATATATAATTATGTATATAAAACACGAATGGGAAGATCATTGGATAGAAATGGAATCATATATCCAACCATATTCTAAGCCATTTAGATTACTGCAATACGCAGCCCATGTTTTTTTTAGCTACAGTATACATATAGGTTTCCCTGAACATCGGATACCCAAATCTAACGGTCAATCAGAATTTTCCCATTGAAAATGGCTATTGAGGGGGTATCCCATTTCAGACACAGCCACATACAACGCACGGGGGGGCTATCATGGGACATAAATGGGATACATTGATACATAATCAACAGTGATCATCCAATTGATCAACTATGGCTCTGTCTAGATGGGGTAAACTCCAAACTGGTCGTTGAACTAGACCCTCAAATAGACAGGAGTCATGGTGGGTCCAATGTAGGGGCATACTTGTTCAAAATTGTATCCTCCTTTGGGTTTGTCTCAAAATAGGGGCTTACTCCGATTTGTGGCAAATTTCCTGCAGGGAAAATGATTTCACAAAGCTTCGGATTTTAAGCCCAAAGATTTTGGGAACCTAATTTGGGGAACCTAATTTTGACTCATGCCTCGGGATGGTCGGACCACTTCACGGCCGGCTTGGCAAACACACAAAAATGGTCTAGCCATGTGGGTCATCCCAGAATAATTGCTGTAGTACATACTCCAAGTGTCAATCACACAATATACTCAACACTTTATATGCATGTATATGTATATGTATATGTATATGTATATGTATATTTGTATGTATATTTGTATGTATATTTGTATGTATATTTGTATGTATATTTGTATGTATATTTGTATGCATATATATATACAGACACATATGAATACATATATGTACACATTCGATACATTTGTATAATCAAAACATCTATCCCCACATTTTTTTGTCCCATCCCGCAACTCTTGGAGCCTCCTTGGTTTCCTTCGCCTCTTTGGCTTCGGCTGCCTGAGCCTTCTGGTGGGTCTCGTGCTTCAGCTCCTGGGGTGCTGGGTTTCAGCCATGGGAAAGGGGGATTTTCATCGCCAAAAATTGGGATCTGAATGATTTGATCATGAAAAATTAAGATTGAAAATGGGATTTGATCATGGAAAATTGGGATTGAACCAACACAAATTCTGGGAATTAAGAAACCATTTTCCTTCCCAATGAAGTTCCAAGCGTTCAAACTTTGGGCTTGGGAGAAACTGATGGGCTTTGACCAACCGAAGGGAATTGAATCAGCCAAAGTTGGGTCTTGAGCACTGGGTTTGAATCAAAATCATTCGAATTCAACTTGCAAAACCAATCAAGAAACAAGAAACCGTAGGATTTTAGCGGAACAAAAAGAAGGATGGAACCAACCATCTGGAAGCAGTCCCGAGTTTGGGAAATCATCGTGGTATGGCCTTACCAAATTTCTGCCAGCATGGCTAGTGGGTTGCTTATTTCTTTTGCACTGCTTACACGCATTGAAAGATCATACAATCAGCAACCTCCAAGGTCGTAGAAACAGAAAATGCATATACAGCAACACAAAAGTATCAAGAGTTAAGCACCTCTTTGGTATGTCCAATTGACAAATCCCTACAAAGCATTTGTAGACTCAAAACCATAGCACTGTCTGGGTGAATCCTGATGATTCTCCAAAGATTTCACTGTGACCGACTTGCATCCCAGTACTACATGTTTGATGAATGGAATTTTATCTCAAAAAATAACTGGGATGTGTCGAGCTATACCCGATACATCAACCGATTTTGCTTGGGTATATACAAAGATATATATATACATATTATATAATATAGGTTGTATACGGTGAATCGTCATAATACATTCCCATCTTCAGCGGTAAAAAGCGCGCAGAACTCCGCAGAACTCCTCCGCGAGACGCTGTTTCTCGGCTGCGCGCAAGCCCTGCGGAGGATGCTACTGGGGTTGCTCATCACTGGTAAAATAGGAAACTATTGGTCATACCATTGGGAAACGATTCGCAATGGTCCAATGGTCCAGTGGTCCAATGGTCCAACGGTGGATGATGATGATGATGATGACGGTGACGACCCAAGACAATTTATTTTTTTGTTCAATTAGCCTCCATTTAGCTTTGTCTCTCACATAGATGGGCCCCGTTGCTCCTGCTCCCTCTTCATCTCCCTGTCCATGCTTTCCTGCTCGTGTTGCAACTCCTGCCATCTCTGGACATTTTTTGGAAAGGTCACCGCCAAAGGAAGTCAGCAAAACCAACAAAAAAAACATGGATTTCCGCCAGCCAACATGTGTTTGTCAAAAAATCGGCTAGCCCATTCCATCCATTGGTTGATCATTTTCCAAAATAGTGATTAAAGTGCTGAGGAAATCCCGTCCTCATGCAGCTGCTGCTTCTCCTTCTGCAAGCGATCGGTCACGCCCTGGGCCTCGTGACGCAGCTGTTGCTTCAGGGCCTCCTTGGGATCCTGGGCATCCTTGGGATCCTTGGTGCAGCTGCGCAAAAGACCAGGGCCCTATGGCTTTCTGTGTCGATTTCTCAACTCATTGCGGGGAGCCAGGATTTATCCTGGTAATCGTTTGATTTGCTGGATATCTACGGATATAGATGGAATGGATGCTTGGTTGAGGGGCTGGAAGATTAACCCAGCCATTTAAAACTGCTTGAAGGGTTGGACGAGTTTCATCCTACTTGGATTTCTGGGCTGGTTTGCAGAGAAACTCTTATTCTATCACTTGGCGCATCACCAGCCTTTGTAGTAAATAAGGTTGGGAGCTGATGTGCGGCAACCATGGTCGGGGGCAGGCCTAACTCTGATGTCTTCAGGCGCTTTCACCACGGATTATTCCTTTGGAAAGTGGTCTTCAAATAAAAAGGGAATTACTTTGAAGTGAGTAGCATCTCATCCATATCTGCCAGTTTTTAAGAGCACATTGGAAATTCGACTTGGAGAAAACTAGCTCGCCATTTTTTCCGGCTGGGCAAGGTCCAAAAATATGGGAAGGGTTGCCCAATGATACATACACATCAGTAGTGGCCATATTACCATGTACCGGACACAACACACCTACCTATTTTTGAGTGCAGAACAAAGATGGTCAGTTGCCAAGGGGCAGCGCCAGCCAACATCACCTCAGCTGAATGTGTACCGCTTATAGTCGCGGGTGCGAAGATCCCCAAAATTTTCACCCTGAATTTTGTTTAAACCCCCAACTTCGTTTCATGATCAGCAAAATCCCATTTGCATAGCCATCTTAGATTGACCAAATCCAAGAGTTGAGTAAATTGAGTAAACAAACCATTCAAACCATTGGGGAATCCCATAAATTTATCAAGCCTTCCCGTCCAGCCATGCACCATGGCACATCCTCACCGGCACTGCGCTCCTTGAGGAACTGGGCGTAGTCCTGCTTTCAGCATCTCCGGATTTTTCAAGGAAATCATTGGGGTTTCGCCGTTCAAAACAGGGGACGTCATCAGCTAAAAATGGGTTCAATACGGTTCAATCAACTGGCCATCACAAAGAGGAATTGGGGGCTTAACTGACAGAACATGGGAGTTTCAGTGACAGGAATGGGGGGTGTTCCTGAATGAATGGGGTTGGAAACCAGCTTAAGCTGAGGATATAAGTTGATTGAACACGCAGCAGACTGGATGGATTTATAAGGAAGCCTTGCGATGAAACTCATCAATCGATAGTGGGGTGTTCTTACAAATCTCACTTAAGAATCAAAGGGTGACGTAAAACGAACACAACAGCAGATTTATCAGGAGCTGATGATGTTCGCAGTAAAATTCACTGGGAAAACAGGTTCTTCCTGTCTGGCGTTGCTTCACCGCTATGAGTTCGGATGTTCCTTTGGATTCAACCCACACTTCAGCTCTTCACCGCTTTGTCCACATTTTCCACCTCCAACCGCCCCTCTTTCATCCAATTCGATAGCCAGGAATCAATTTTCCACCTCTAAACATCTACATCTTCCAAAGTTTCCATGTTGGATGATGTTGGTCAATATATGTTTATAGAACTGGTATCATATTTATTATAATGTTAGTAAAACCTGGTCATCACTGACCAGCTGGGGCCCGAATTGCGTCCTTGGCGTACTTCTTGACGAAGCCATCGAAGTCGTCCGCAGCGTCCTTGCCCTGGCCCTTGATGTACTCCTCGTAGTCCTCAGTGGCTGGAAAGCCACGCCGTGGGTCAAGTTACGATTCATATGGATTAGTGGTGATTTATATGGATTCATACGAATTAGTGGCAATGGGTTGTGGTCATCCCACCATTTTTGCAAATGATATATTGGCTAGTGTAATTCCGTGTTAACGGTGATATGAACACTCCCCGATATGGGTATATAATGAATTTAATCTTTTGACCGTGGCACACATATTTCCAGTGAAAAGAAATTGTGTCCTGTAAAATTTCCCGACAAAGCCAAGCCAGTGACGGTTTGGCAATTGAACCACCTTCCCCGAAAATTGTATGCGGGTGAATTGAGGAGTTTCCGAAGCAGTCGATCTATTGTTACAATGGTTGTACTACCCAATATATTGGATATGATCACAATCCTTTATGGAAATCTCCATTCACCAGGCATTGTAACAGAATTTCTATGGAGAAGGTCCTGAAGCGATTTCTGGATCTAGGGTGACCCTGGCAGTCATCAGCCCCGGTAAAAACGTTGGGCCTTGAAGTACTTCTTGAAGTCACCCGCGGCCTGGTGGGGATGTGAGTTCTTTTCTGAGTTGGAGACAAATCACAAAATCACCTGCCGGTCAAGATACTGTCAATAACTAGCATAGTGAGGGTAAGAACGTGGTGGAAAATTATCCCTTGCTGGTGTTTTTTTGGAGTAAACCATCCCAGGAAGTACCTTGCTGATTCTTGCAACCTTTCCAAAAAAACTCATTCATTTAGATGAACTGTCCCAAGACAATTTCAAATATCAACGCCGGTCACCAGCCACCCATCCACCAGCAGTACATGCCCTCTCCACTCACTTCAGCATATTGAAACATGAGGTATGCTCTGGTAATCTAAGCCGGCAACGGAAAATTACCAATCTCTAGACGATTTACCTGAGCATATTTTCTTTTCCATGTTTTTCTCATTTTCAATGAGGAGATTTACAGATTTACCCGGGTAATACCCGGAGGGTCCTGCCACAACCAGAAGCGTTTGGTTTCCCCGACCGCCTTGGTGCTGCGTGCGGTGAGGTAGTCCTTGAACTTCGAAGCATGGCCCTCGAGGTACTTCTCGGAGTCCTACAGCTGGGGCATACCCTGCTTAAGAGAGTGTAAAATTCGGGCAAGCAATGGCAAGCAGCAGATGTGGATAACATCTATGGATAACATTGAATAACATGGGGAAGAACGCGGATTCAATATATGGGGTTTGAAATGCCTTGAGTATGCAGAGAATTTTAACATTACAGATCGATGAATCAGGCAGCACCAATGCTTGGGACTGGCTGTTTAACTTGAATCAATCTGAATCATACCATTTTGACACACAGTGAACTCAAATGCTGACCTGAAATCTTTCAATCACCCAATACAGAAAACAATGAGACCTGGTTCTACATCGTTTCTACACAGAGACTTGGCAACTTTACCTGCTCATCTCCCTGGACAAATTCGCTGCGCAGTCCTTGGAAACATCCACACCACGATCCTTCATGTACTGCTCGAATCCCTGAGGCCGGCTCCAAAAAGCTGTGACCAAAGCAAGTGGAAATGCTTTGATCTCCACTTGGGATCCGTCGTTCTAACATGAAGACAAGAAACATGTAAAACACATGTAGAGAACATTATTTGAAATGTAGAAACGATCATGATCCGATCATATCATCATGGTGAGTGGCTGTTTTGAGGTTGGACCCCCTTTCGATTTCCCATCCCAAACCTTGGCAAACTTTGCCATGAAGTGCTTCTCTTCCTGCGCTTCGGGTCAAAGTCTATTTCAAAGTAAATTTCCATGGGATGCTTCACCAACCACAGTACACTTCACCCGGGTTTCATTTGGGGGGTACGGTTATATTTGGGGGATGAATATGCGATATGTTTAAGCAACACACAGATTTCAAGCCCAAAATTCGGGATGGTGAATCAACTCAATTCTATTGGGGAGATATCAATTGAGATCTTACCTGCTCTGATAAAGAGACGGTGGAATGTCGAACCGCGAAAAAATCAGACATCAATAAAAGGGGACGTTTTAGCAATCAAACGTAACGTGGTTACACTTATTGATATTGAAAAACACATATTAGATAAACTACACCTACGAGATGAAAACAACTTTCTGTGTGCATTTTTGTTGGTTTCCATGCTGGTGTGCAGGGGCCCATGGATAAGATTGTCACTTCCCATTCAATACGAACACTTTTTTTCACACTATGAACTGATACTTAGAGATTGAGACATTTTATATAGTATCTATATTCTATGGATATCAGATTATTTATCTAATCAGTCGGGATAATTTCTATATAGTATCGATATAGTATCCATGTGATATCACATTTTCACGTAGCGATTAATAGGTGATGTAACCCACTCTCCAGAACATGAACATGGATCCAGATCTTAGAGTTTAACATCCCAATAACCATCAACATCATTGATGACAATGAAATTATCCATAAAGATCCATAAATAGTATATAGTTGTAATAAGATATCAACTTATTTTGTATTACCAGAATTAATAATAGTTATTGATATTACCATAGTTATCAACAAAATACTAATAGTTACCATAGCTATCAATTACAGTCATCAATCATCACAATTTTCATTAGCAAATCATTAATGTTCCATTGATGACCATTATTGACCGTTGTAATCATCATTAATGGTTCATAAGCATCAAAAACCATCAATGACCAATCAATAACCATTCGATAACCACCAATAACCATTCAATAACTGTCAATAACCATTAATAACCATTATATAATCATCAATAATGACAATCTTCATAATCATCACTAATAATGCTAGCATGTATTCAATATTTAACTACTATTCAATAACCATTAGTTAATAAGCATTAATAATCATTAGTTACCTTACTTGTCAGTTGTAGTCACCATGAATAACCGTTAGTATACCGTCAGTTAATACCATCAATAACCATCATCAAGGACCATTCAATACCCATTACTTAGCTGGTAGCCAGTAAACAACCATTGGTTTATAATGAACATCACCATTAGTGACCACTAGTTACCATAGTTATCAATATTTAACTACTAATCAATAACCATTGCTTAATAACCACCATCAATAACCATCAATAATCATCATCAATGGTGAATAACCATCAATAACCATCAACGACCAATCAATAACCATTAGTTAATAACCATGAATTCATGATCATCACTAATAATTATCATAATCATCACTAATAATTATTAACAACCATTGGTTAATCATAACCATCAATAACCATTAGTCAATGACCCGATATCCATAGAATATAGATACATATAGATACTATATAAGATGTCCCAATCTCTAAGTATCAGTTCATAGTGTGAAGATATCAACTTATTTATACTTATTTTGTATTACCAGAATTAATCATAGTTGTTGATATTACCAACCAGTAAACAACCGGCCGCTTCCGCCCCTCCTCCGCACTCTGCGTGGCTTCCGACGAGGCCGGCGCCACCTCCGAGGGCGGCACCGCAGCCAGCAGTGCGGCGGAGTCCGAGGTGGCGTCCTTGGCGTCCGCTGACGAAAAAACGAACGTTTTACCTAGAAAATGGTGGGTTTACCTAGGAAAATGATGGTTTTATCTGGGAAGATGGCGATTTACCATGGAAAATGGGATTTGAGCTGATGTGGATGTGACCTGGGGATGCAAAGTAAGTTGAGGCATTCAGAGCAGCTTGGTGCCATGGAAAGGTGAAAAGAGAATCTGCACAGGTCTCCAACGTGGATCTTTTGGATTCAAAACATGGAATCACATCCAATCAAAACCAATGGTTCCAAGGTTTGGCTTTGGGTGAGCCACTCCACTGAATCTGGCAGTTAGGAATTGAGGACGAAGGTTGCTGATTGGTGGCTTTTTCCAAACGATCAAACGTCCGAATCAGGGATTTTCTGAACTGGGCATGAAAGGTCAGTCAACGGTACCTGAATCCGGGCAAACATCTGAATCAAGACTATCTAAAACCACGAGCCCTTCGATTGGCCACAGAAAGTAATCTGATGACACGAAGGTTGTATCTGTATATTGTATATTGCACAACAAAGTCCCACACACCAAACTAACCCCATTTGACCCAGGCAAACATATGAAGCGACCGGGAAAAACGATGACAAAACTTGCTCTAACAAAACCAGATACTTGGGAAGACTGGCCCTGCATGTACTTCTGGTAGTCGCCGGAGTACTGCTTCATGTACTGCTGGTAGTCGCCACCCTGGGAGCCACCATGGCCCTGCATGTACTTCTGGTAGTCGCCGGAGTACTGCTTCATGTACTGCTGGTAGTCGCCACCCTTGGAGCCACCATGGCCCTGCATGTACTTCTGGTAGTCGCCGGAGTACTGCTTCATGTACTGCTGGTAGTCGCCACCCTGGGAGCCACCATGGCCTTGCATGTACTTCTGGTAGTCGCCGGAGTACTGCTTCATGTACTGCTGGTAGTCGCCACCCTGGGAGCCACCATGGCCTTGCATGTACTTCTCGTAGTCGCCGGAGTACTGCTTCATGTACTGCTGGTAGTCGCCACCCTTGGAGCCACCCTGACCCTGCATGTACTTCTGGTAGTCGCCGGAGTACTGCTTCATGTACTGCTGATAGTCGCCGCCCTGGGAACCACTTTGGCCCTGGCCCTGCATGTACTTCTGGTAGTCCCCACCCTGACCCTTCATGTACTTTTGGTAGTCACCACCCTGACCCTTCATGTACTTCTGGTAGTCACCACCTTGACCTTTCATGTATTTCTGATAGTCGCCGCCTTGGGAACCACCTTGGCCCTGGCCCTGCATGTACTTCTGGTAGTCGCCACCCTGACCCTTCATGTACTTCTGGTAATCACCGCCATTGGTCTCCTTAGAATCATCATGTTCTCCCTTGTTGCTGGCAGCTGCAACCAGAGTCAATGGCTCTTTGGAATCGGATTTGCCATCAGATTCAGACTGGGTCTGGCCAACATACTTGCCAGCGTAGTCCTTGGTTGATTTCCGTCATGGAGACGGATGTTTGAATGATCACCGGACGGTATCCAACAAAATAAAGGAATGCCCCCAGCGAGATGGCCCTAGATCAAACGAGAAATCATCATCATCATCATCATCATAATCTTTTCTACATGTTGTGGAGATGAATTCAGTCGCCAAGCCAACAAATCAGGGATCATGATGATATATCCATATATATCCAATATATCCTTGCTATGGGCATCCTTTCACAAGAACTTCATCAGGCTCAGTGATTCACGGGGATTCAAGCCCAAAGGTGACCCCCCCGGTTGAGGGCTCACCTTTGGGAGTTGAATCCCGAGGTGATAAACCCAAGCATTTCAATCTCCAATTGGGGATGGTTGGCGTCAATTCTTGGGCTTACCTGATTCAAGAAAATACCACAGAGATCCTATGGGGGGAGGTGGTAACCCAAACTCACATGGCTTTGCCAAGAAAAAGTTATACATACACCAAGTCCACCAGTAAATCATAAATTGCCCCATACAAAAAGTCTCCAAATCCGTTCCCAGCCACTGACATGTATTGCTCATAGCCACCCGAGCCAGAACCCATGTACTTCTGGAAGTACTTCTTGTAGCCTGAGCTCTTGCCTTGCGCACCGTGCTGATCCATGTACTTCTGGTAGTACCTCTGCAAAATGCTGGGGATTGTTGGTTGTTGGTTACTGGGAGACATCCTGTCTCCCTTGGTTCAATTTCTTCACCAACTCCTGCAGACTTTGAAGTTCGGTTCATGTCTTCATATGGGTTCCCATAAGAATGGCCAAAACACCAGCAAAAAACGGCAGTTGAAGTGGCAAGATCTCTGGAATTCTTTGATTTCCAACAAATAAACGTATGAAGATGGCACCTGGCCATCATCCACCCGATTTCAAACATGTTGCCCAGTGGCAGTGATTTTGTGCCGAGGAGCTTTTGATAATCAGAGCCTCCGGCGAGGTACTTCTGATAGTCGCCTGCATAGCTGCTGACATACTGCTGGTAGTCTCCTGCCGGCGATGAAATTTCTCCGGTTGCAGGAATCTAAGTGTCGTGCATCCTAAGGTATCCTAACATGGTGATTGCCTGCCTAAAGGTCGGACACCAAACATTTCCACTATCCTCCGGTCCTCCACCGGCGGAGGCTAGTGGTAGCAAGGCAAGCAAAGTGCAAAGCGCCATGTCTGAATCGCTGAAAAAGCGTTTGCACGGCACCAATCGAGCCAAAAGAAACTTGGCGCAAGGAACGGCTGATCTCTTTGCACTATCGTGAAGAGCTGAACGTCACATCACACCAAAGTCTCGTGGTCATAGATGTAATGTAATAAAGTTTCAAGCCAAAACAAGAACACCGAAAAAAAAAACATTCTCTGGTTGGTGGTTCGCGACAGGTTCACCCGGGTAATATTATCGGGGGTACTAGCACTGACAGTCCTGACACGTCTGCGGCCAGAAAAGCCAGGTACTAGTCCACACCTCAAACTCCTTGCGTTAGACA